>JAABUU010004119.1_pt1 | contig 17569 bp, 15 predicted proteins | sample 5559301 | NCBI WGS metagenome assembly JAABUU01 (sample SAMN10711884, study PRJNA513360) | rock metagenome | isolation source: Antarctica rocks | place: Antarctica: Victoria Land, Richard Nunatak white | reverse complement strand
CTTGCGCCAGCAGGACCTCCAGGCGCTGGCGTGGGGCGGTCAGACTCGCCAGGAACGCGACGAATATCAGGGCTCCGTAGAGCGGGAACAGCCGCAGGAGGCCACGCCCGGCGTAGACGACGCCGACCACGACGGAGGCCACCGTGTACCCAAACGAGCCGTAGACGCGCACGGCCCCATAGCCGCCGCTGTCGCCGTGGCGCCGCAACCAGTCCAGGGTCGTGGCGTCGGCGAGCGGTGCGGCCGGGCTCAGGGCGATGGCCAGGACCCCGGCCAGAGCGAGCAGCGCACCGAACGTGTGCGCGAGCGCGACGGTGGGCGCGACGAGGGCCACGACCAGGAGCGAGAGGCTCAGTAGGCGCTTGCGCCAGCCCAAGCGGTCACTGAGCGTGCCCCAAAGCGGGGGCAACACCACGCCGACGAGGGGCGAGAGCGAGGCGATGAGCCCGATCTGAGAGCCGTTGAGGTGGATGGCGCGGAGGTAGAGGCTGAGGTAGGGCGTGTAGGTGGCGACGGCGACGAAGTAGCACAGGTAGAAGGCTTTCATGCTCCACGGGCCGGACCGCCACGCGGGGGCACGCCTCGACGGAAACGACGCCATATGGGCGCATGATACCAGATGCGCCGCGCTGCCCCGTGGGTGGACCCGCGTCGGAAGGAGGGGGTGCCCCGCTCACCTAAAGGGGAAGTGACGTTTCTCGACGCCCTGACGCTTGGTGGCCTCGCCGCGGCGGTCGTAGCGGGCGGTGGTGACGACGGAGGCGTGGCCGGCGGTCTGCTGGGCGGCCGAGAGGTCCACGTCGACGTCGAGCAGGTCGGACACGATGATGTGGACACGTGTCAGGATCATCACCCTCCCTATAGCTCCCCGCCCTCCCGCCGCTCCCACTCGCGCGCCTTGCGTTTGGCCGACTCGCGGTTGTGTGCGATGTAGACCTCCAGGCTGCGCAGCGAGCTGTGCCCGCTGAAGCGCTTGAGCTCGACCTCGGTGTAGCCCTTGGCGGCGCGCGCGCTGATCGCCGTGTGCCGCAGTTGGTGCAGGTCCCAGCCCGGCGTGTACTCTTTCCACAACGTGTCGGCCTGGCGATAGGAGAGCCGGGCGTACCCCTCGGCCGTCAGGTCGGCGTGGCGCGGGTTGCGCGCCTTCCGCGCCGTGATGAAGAGCGGACCGTGCGCCGGGTCGCCCCTCTCCTTGATATAGGCATCGAGGTAGCCCGAGACGCGGCGGGAGAAGAACATCTCGCGTGGCTTGTCGCCCTTGCCCTGGACGCGAAGGCAGCGCTCCGTCCAGTCGATGTCCTCGATGTTGACGGCGAGGGCCTCGCGGCAGCGCAAACCACCATCGTAGATCAGCCAGAAGAGGGCGCGGTCGCGCGCGTCACGGATACCACGCAGCGCGGCCTCGACCCGCTCTGGATCAAGAGCACGGGGGCCACTGCGCGTCTGGGGACGACGCTCCAGGCCGACGAGCGGGTTGTCGGCGAGGTAGCCCTGGGTCTGGCACCAGCGCACCAGGCTGCGCAGGGCGGCGTAACGGCGATTATAGGTGCTCGCCGCCAGCGGTTCCTGGGCGGCGAGATAGGCGGCGGCCGCGGCGGGCGTGAGCGCCGTCGCGACGGGTTGGTCGCCGACGTGCGCGAGCAGGGGGGCGAGGTCCTGGGCGTAGCTCTCCCGCGTGCGGGCGGCGAAGCGCGAGCGGGCCAGGAAGCGCTCAACGGCCACGCGCAGCGGCGGAATCAGCGCGACCGGTGGAGCCGCCCGTGTCAGCGGTGCGGTGGCCATGTTTCCCTCCTCCCTCCCCTGAGCGCGTCCAGCACCAGACCGGCGACCAAGGACGCGCCGTGACGCAGGGCCAGGCTCAGGGTCGCGCCGACGACGAGGCCAAGAGCGATCGCTGTCCCCGTGGTCATGCGCCACCCCTCCGCGCTACCCTATCGCATATAATACGTAGTCTACACGATCTGAGTGGGGTTGTGCGCACGCGTGGATGGATCACGAAAAGGGCTAGTTATCGCACCTAATGGGCTATTAGGTGCGATACCGTGCCCTGCACATCCGCAACCATGGGGGGGTGCAAGTCCGACAGGCGTGAAACTGCCATCATGCTGTCGGAATACTCAGAATAGTAAAGTAGAGAATCGCACGTTTTTTAGAAACGTATGGACTCCCTCTCGACGATGCCTCTCAGCAATCAAAAGGGGCTGCGTGCGACGCATGGAAAGCGCCCGATGTTTACATGGAGACTTGGGCGCAAAGATCTCACTGCGCTTTCGCCGTGTCGAAGGCCTTCGGCGAAACGACTTCATGCCGGAGCCCATGATACGGACAACGCTTCCGTTATCGTCATGGTTCGCTCCGATGTGGCCGCTACCCTCTCCACGTGACCAGTGGCTCCTGTAGGGGACGCATGGTGGCGGGCACACGGGAGCCGTTGACGATCGTGGCGCAGTGGATAATGCATCAGTGTCGGAACTGAGTAGGCGGCCCATCGACGGCACTCAGTCTATTCTCGGCCAGCCATTAGCATATCTACGCGAGTCGCGGGCACCGATACCTTGCACGACGTCGCACGCGACCCGTCCCGAAATACTGTGGGACCTTGCAGCGTGGTACATAGCTAACACCGATACCCGCACTGCCTCCAGCTAACGGCGACCCCTCGTGGCGCGCGAATGTCGATTACTCCTTTGCCGGGTCTCCCGTCGTCACCCATGTCGCTAATACCTCGTCCAAGGGTAGCCTGGCTAATCTGGTGCGCACCATACTGGCTAATGCGGATTCCTTTCGTCGCCTTTTCGTGCCATAATTTCGTTCGCTCCCGTTGGTCTCACAGCTTCGTGGTAGTGCCGCGTTTTATCAGACGGCCTCGCCCAGTCTGGGCAGTGATATGACCATCCGCGTAAATCACCTCGCCACGCCTGAGCGTATAGATCGGCCATCCAATGACCTCCCATCCCTCGTACAAACTATAGGCAGCATAACTCATACCCTCCGCCCCATGTATGACGCGTGGCAGTTCTGGATCCCAAATCACGAGATCTGCGTCGCTCCCAATCGCGATCGTTCCCTTTCGTGGAAATAGGCCGAATAGTTTGGCTGCATTAGTTGACGTGATCTCGACGAAACGTTGCAGGGAGATGCGACCCTCCCGAACGCCCTTCGAGAATAGGAGCGGCATCAATGTTTCGAGGTCGGACATGCCGGGACGAGCGGTAGCGATCGTCAATGTAGGGTCGGTTTTTTGGTCCCGGGTCCATGCGGCGTGATCCGTGCAACACGTCTGAATGCTCCCACAACTCAAGCCTGACCAGAGTGCTTCCAAATCCTGTCGGCCTCGAAGTGGTGGATTACCGATATACAGTGAGCCTTCTGGACCCTTAAACTCGTCGTCGGTGAAGTATAGATAGATCGGACGTGTCTCCACGTACACCGGCAGACCCCGACTGCGTGCTCTTTGTGCTGTGTCAAGCGCCTCAGCACTCCCGAGATGAACGATGTAGATGGGGGCATTCGCCGCCTCGCTGAAAGCAATCGCCCGAGCCACCGCCACGGCTTCCGAATAGATTGGCCGACTGGCGGCGTAATTTGTCAGGTCTCCATGGCCAGAAGCCAGTAGTTTTTGCGTGAGGTGGCTAATCACACAAGCGTCTTCACAGTGGATAAGTGTTAACACTCCGTTTTCGCCCGCCGCGCTCATGGCCTGTAGGAAGTCGTTCGCGTGTGCGTCAAAATCGCCAATGCTCATGAAAATCTTTAAGCTGGTATGGCCTTGCTGTGCCAGGTGGGGAATCTCAGCGATAGCATCCTCAGATGGATCAAATAGTACCGGGTGGAGCACGAAGTCAACGATGCTGTCGCGCGTCGCGTCCGCCGCTACACGCTCAATGACGTGGCTGAGGCTCTCCCCCCGGCGGGGGAAGGTGATGTTTCCTATGGTTGTCACACCACCGACCGCAGCAGCACGCGAACCACTGCTAAAATCGTCGGCCCATGAGGTTGATTCACCGGCAAACTCCACAGGCGACAGGTGCACATGCATATCAACCCCGCCCGGCAACACAAGTTTGTCTCGCGCATCAATCTCAGCGTCCGCTACCATCGTGCCGCCGATTTGTACGATCTGGCCATCCTTGATGCCGAGATCGGCCGTAGACACGCTGCCTGCTGTGACGATGGTTCCTCCACGTATCGCGACATCAATCCTTTCTGGCATGGTGTTCCTTCTCATTAACGGCATGACGATGGCGCGACGCATGGCAATCCAGATCCGTCAAGTGCTGCGCCACATATAGGCCAGTGCACAACAGTAGGATTCATCAACCGACTCGCATCTTGTATTCGGTGTCAGTGCTCTGAATGCCCGCATCTTGGGCAACGGCATCGTGATCTTGCCAGGTCTTCGACATCTCCAGGAGGCTGTCAAGATAGTGATCCGAAAACTGGCGGCGTGCGTTCTCCGCATTCCCCGCTCGCAGTGCGTCAAGCAAACGTTGATGCCGGTCAACGATGGACAGTGTCCGGTCAGGAATAGTCGTCGTGATTGTAAGAAAGCACGCCGCCATAAGCTCATCGAATTTTTTGCACGTTTGCTGCAGAAGACTGTGGTCGGCTGACCGGATGACTATGCCATGAAAGGCGCGATCGGTTTTAAACATGAAGCGAATGTCGGTCGCGTTCAGCGTTTGAGAAAACGACTCGATGAGCCCTTCAAGGGCCATGAGGTCTCGGTCGGTAATACGGTCAACCGCATACGCCGCCGCTTCTCCTTCGAGCAGCGCTAACATTGTGTATATTTCCCTAGTGTCACGATGGGACAGCGTCTTCACGAAAGTCCCATAATGGCGCTTCCGGGACACCAAGCCATCGTGCTCAAGGGTTGACAGGGCCTCACGTACCGGCCCGCGACTCACATGGAGCTGGTCTGCGATATCCCCTTCGATGATGCGATCGCCGGGCTTTAGATAACCGGCAAGGATCGCCTGACGAAGAGCGTGTTCGACATCGGTCGAGAGGGGATCGCGATTACCCTGACGGACCAGCGCTGGGGGGATCAATAGAGCCTACTTTCTCCGCGTCATGCATAATCCGAGATAAATAGGCCGAAGCATTATGCGGCAATGACCTATCATCCACCAATGATCATCGGCGTCGGCATAATAACAGCAGCCTAACTCGTGGAATGCGTGCTGAGTACTATCGATCGTTCCCATGCCCATATCCGGCGCCCCATTTATCCCGCGAAAATAAGCAGCACCTATCAGCGACCCAAGCTACGCTATCATACACTACGGCGACTAATCCTGTATTATCTATGATATATCTGATCACAAGGATGGTGGGCAAGCCCCTATCTCTCGGCTACTCGCCCAATTACCGCCGACTGGGTGCAGAATCTATGTCTCGAGAGAAATGAGCGACATGAGCGAGAGGAGTATAGGTTGGCTGACGTACAGCTTCCGCGCATGCAGAGCGCACTTATTGACCCCCAGTACCCTCCTCTAGAAACGGATTCACTCGCCCACGTCGTCGATAGCTTGATAGACGTGGTGAAGGCTCGATACGGTGGACATGTATCCGTCGATCAACTTGACGATGTGCGGGCATGCATCTACGCGCAGTCGGTTGCTGCGGAACGCCTGCATCAATTTCCACTGGCTAATGCCGATGAGCCGTCTTTGATGTTCGTGGCGTACGACGAGGAGCAATAGGTGTCGAGCGCAGATTTGTCTTTTCTATCCATACGCGATCTAGGACACCTCCTTCGCGCTGGGCAGACATCTCCGACCGAGTTGACACGCCTTTATTTGGAGCGTCTGAGTTCGATTGGCCAGTCGCTGAACGCTGTCGTGACGATCACGGATGAACGGGCGCTGCATGAAGCCGCCTTCGCTGAATCAGAGTTGCGGAGCGGTCTTGATCGGGGTCCACTTCACGGTATCCCCTATGGGGCCAAGGATTTGCTGGCCACGGCGGGCATCCCCACGACGTGGGGAGCGGCTCCCTTTAAGAATCAGGTCTTTGCCTATGACGCAGCGGTCGTCCGCAAATTGCGAGGAGCCGGCGCAATTCTCGCCGCGAAGCTGGCAACCGTTGAAATTGCTGGCGGTATGGGCTATGACAATCCCAATGCGTCATTTACAGGTCCAACGGCGAATCCATGGGACACGAACAAGTGGACGAGCGGGTCGTCCAGTGGACCTGCCGCGGCTGTCGCCGCAGGTGTGGTTCCCTTCGCCATCGGCTCGGATACCGGTGGCTCGATTACGCTTCCCGCCGCTTGGACAGGAATCGCGGGGCTGCGTGCAACCTATGGGCGCGTAAGCAGATATGGCGCGATGGCGCTCAGTTGGAGCCTCGACCGATTGGGGCCAATGTGCCGCACTGCCGACGATTGCGGCCTCGTTCTGGAGGCTATCGCCGGATACGACCCACACGATCCTACCAGTGTGAGACGGCGCTACCAGTACCGCCGCAACAGACCGCGCCGAACGGGATTTCGGTTTGGTCTGATAAAGGGGTCGAGTGATGGCGTGCAGGCGGAGGTCAAGTCGAATTTTGACGCGTCACTCGACATCCTGAGTAAGGTAGGGATTATCGAAGAGATTCAGCTCCCCTCTTTCCCATATGGTGACGTGATAGAAACGATCATCGCCGCCGAAGCCTATAGTGCATTCGACGACTTCATCGCCGCCGGCCGAATCGCGGAGCTAACCGCTGAAAAGGCGCACACCCATCGTATGGCTGCGATGGTACTGCCCGCACATGACTACATCCGCGCTCAACGTATTCGACGGCACATTGCCGCTGCGATGGACGACGTGACCGGAGCCTTCGATGCCCTCATTGGCCCAACCCTTGGTGTCGTGGCGTCCGCCCTACACGACGACTTTGAATACATGCTTCCCGGTGCGTTCCCACAACCGATCAATTTTGCCGGAAATCTAGCCGGTTTGCCAGCGATTACCATTCCTAATGGATTTGGGCAAGGTCATCTTCCAACCGGCATTCAACTTGTTGGGCGTACCTTCGCGGAGAACGACATTCTCGATGCGGCCCATGCACTCCAAATGAGAACGGATTGGCACACGCGTCGGCCGCCTGTCGATAAGCATCCCTTGTAATGAGACGTTGGGCAGGTGAGCGAGGGTAGGGGGCGCCGAAACCCTTAGGTGTTAGATTCGTTGTTCTCACGATGCGCAACATACCAGCTTTCACCCTTTCCTTACGAGGTTTCCGGTCGGGCTTTCATGTGCTATAGTCCTAGCAAGCAAGGCACAAAACGACAAGACGCGTAGTGAACACACAAGTGAGCGTGATAACAACGACGTAGCGGTTTCATCCCCATTGTAAACAGTTTACAGGTGGCAATCATGAGCGTGGCATAACTTCGTAGAACTATGAGTGGGAATGAGGTGTTCTCATGGCGCGTTACGTGGTCCAACGGCTGGTGTCAGTTCTCTTACTTGCCTTCGGTATCTCGGTATTGGTCTTTCTCATCATCCGCCTCATTCCGGGTGATCCCGCCATAGTACTCCTCGGAACGAATGCCGGCGACCCCGCGTTGGTCCATCGGCTTCATATGCAACTCGGGCTGGACAAGCCCATCCCGGTGCAGTACGTTCAGTGGATATCGGGGGTCGTGAGAGGTGATTTCGGATACTCATACGGACAAAATCTTCCCGTCCGCTCCCTCTTCGCCCAAAATTTCCCGTACACCTTGCAGTTGGCCGTTGCCGGGCTAGCGCTCTCCCTTATTCTCGGCGTCTTCCTAGGCTTGCTCGCGGCGCTTTACCGCAATACAATGATCGACACCGTGGCCATGGGCGTGGCTCTGGTGAGCTTGTCTATTCCGAGCTTTTGGTTGGGGCTCTTGTTGCTCATTCTATTCAGCGTGAATCTCCATTGGTTTGCCGTCTTTGGTGGCACATCGCTCAAAGGGCTTGTATTGCCCGTGGTGGCGCTCGCTTTCAGCGGGGCCGGCTTCACAGCCCGCTTTGTGCGCTCCAGTGTCATCGAAGCCAGACGGCGGCAATACGTGACAACCGCGCGTAGCAAGGGACTGACCAAGCGACGAGTGCTGGTCCGGCACGTCATCCGCAACGCGATTCTCCCGGTCCTTACGGTTATTGGCGTGCAATTCGGCAGCCTTCTATCCGGTACAGTCATTATCGAGACGGTCTTCTCGCGACCTGGTATCGGACGTCTTCTCGTGAATGCGATTCTCGCGAAAGACTATTTGACCGTCCAAGCCATCGTTCTCATCGTTGCCATTCTGTACGCTCTGACGAACTTAGCCGTGGACCTCTTGTACCCCATTCTCGATCCTCGCATCGTTCAGCGTTAAACGGGAGGCAGTTGCACATGGAGCAATTAGAACCAGCCGTTCATCCGCTCGTTGTTCCGCCGCCGGACGTCGCTCCCTATGACGACTTGACACCTCCGCGTCATGTTATGCGTCGGATCCTGCAACCTTTACGCCATCGCAGCCTTTTGGTTGGGCTTGTCATCTGCGTTGTCATCCTGCTTCTAATCATTGTCGCGCCGCTTCTGATTTCGACCGATCCCAATGCACAGGATCCGACCGCCGTCTTCGCACCACCCTCGATTCATCACCCCATGGGGGCCGATTCGTTCGGGCGTGACATGTTTACCCGCATCGTCTATGGCGGGAGAAACACGATTGCCGCCAGCGTTTTCGTCGTGCTGCTTGGCTCAATCACCGGCAGCATCCTGGGTCTCATCGGTGGCTACTTCGGTGGTATTCTGGAGGTCGTCATCATGCGTTCTATGGATCTCTTATTAGCCTTTCCTGGTATATTGCTCGCCCTGGCCGTAGCGGCCATTCTCGGGCCGGGACTGGGAAACGGTGTCATTGCGGTTGCCATCGTGTCGGTTCCCGTCTATGCCAGGGTCGTGGAAGGGGCAACGATAGAGATTCGGGATCTCGCCTATGTGGAGGCAGCCGTGGCCATTGGGGGCAGTCGCGGCCATATCATCTGGCGTCATGTTGTTCCCAACGTTATGTCCGGAATCATCGTCCTTGCAACATCCTGGTTGGGAATAGCAACCCTATGGATTGCCGCTCTTGGATTCCTCGGCCTGGGAGTCCAGCCCCCCACACCGGAGTGGGGAGCCATTCTTAACGACGGACAGAACTACATCACGCTGGCGTGGTGGATCTCGTTCTTCCCCGGAGTCTTCTTAGCGTTGTACGTCGTCGGGGTCAATCTGATTGGAGATGGCCTTCGCGATGAACTCGATCCGACGCTGTCTAAACGGTAGTATTCGCCAGCTTTTTATTCGGCTCTGGCGAGATTAGGAGGGTTGCGGCACTGCTGGAAGAAGATAGGGTACAGAGGCCGATGACTGATTGAACGGTTTATGGCGCCAGGAGGATGAAGATGAGGCACATCTCGATCAAAAGCAAGGTTGGAGCAACCTGCGCTGTGCTTCTCGTCGGGAGTACGACGTTGGCTGGTGTTGGTCGGAGCAACGCGCTCGCATCTCGATTAAACGCCGGTGGAGGGACATTAACGATCGGTTGGGCCGAACCACCCGATACGCTGAATCCCGCGACGACCGGTGCGCGGGATGTCGGACCGATTGATGTCAATATCTTCGATACCCTCGTGTGGTTAACGCCCAATAGTGACATTACACCCGACTTGGCGACGAGTTGGAAGATATCCAACAACGGGAAGACGTACACATTCACACTGCGGCATGGCGTCACGTTCCACGACGGGACCCCTTTCAACGCTGCCGCTGTGGTGTCTAACTTCAAGTACATCACAAGCCCGTCAACGCGCTCGACAATCTCGATCGCGCTGCTCGGCCCGTGCATGTCTGCCTCGGCACGGGGTGCCTACACGGTTGTCGTCAACTGCACATCGGCCTACGCGCCGCTGTTGAGGCAGCTCGGAGAACCATACATGGGCATGCAGTCGCCGACCGCCATCACGAAGTACGGCAAGAACGTGGACATCCATCCGGTGGGGACCGGGCCGTTTAAGTTTGTCAGCTACATGCCAAATCAAAGCCTCGTTTTGCAGCGTAATCCCGCCTACAATTGGGCGCCGCCAGCACTCCATCATAACGGGCCCACAAGCATCCAGGAGCTCGACTTTCATATCGTGGTCAACTCGCAGGCTCGTGTCAGCGAGTTGCAGAGCGGTCAGTCGCAGTTCATCCAGGAGACGCCTGGAGTCTTCTACAAGGTGTTGGGGCAAAACCCGTCCTACCATGCTATGGGGGCGCCGATCAGTGGGATGGGTATCTGGGCTCCCATAAATACACAGCGATGGCCGACCAATAGCTTGGCTGTGCGGCGCGCTATCCTCTATTCGATCAATAAGGTCGGAGCCATCCAGTTGGCGGATAATGGAGTGTTCCCGCCCTCCTGGGGGCCATTACAGCCAGGCACGTATGGCTACGATGCGCAGTTCAACAGCATGTATCCCTATAACCCGCAGAAAGCAACGCAGATCCTGAGCGCTGCAGGGTGGAAGAAAGTCGGCGGGTTCTGGACCCTGAACGGCAGAAGACTCACGCTGGATCTCACCGCCATCTCTTCGGTGCCGGAGTACCCACTCATCGCGCAGGCGATTCAGGGATACCTGCGGAAGGCCGGGATGGATGCGACGATTCAACAGTTGGCCGTGCCCGCGTGGCTTGCCGCGAACATCAAAGGCAACATGTCCCTGACGCCGTTGCAGTACATCGCGGTGGATCCCGACGCGCTGCACCTGTGGTATTTACCTGGCCAATACTACAACTGGAGTCACTACACCAATCCAGTTCTTTCGCGGCTAATCCTTCAGGGGCAGCAGGCACTCGACCCAGCGCAACGGCTGAAGATTTACTCACAGGCGCAGAAAATTCTGATGGATCAAGCCGTGGAGATGCCCATCCATCAGAACATCGACTTGTTGATGATGTCTAGCAAACTGCATGGCGTCACGTACTCGGGCGGCGGGTTCGAGACCTTCTACCTTGCGTCGCTACAGTGAACAGGCGCAGGCCGTTGGCGCATCGCCGCTGGGCCAATAATTACCTCAACGGTGGTCGGGCCACTGCCGCGCACATAGTAGACCTACGTGGAGACTACGGCTGAGGCAACGAACCATCCGGCCGCCATCGCCTTTTGATGGTGGCCGGGTGGTTCGTTCTGCTGGCCGATCTCAGAAGCGAGAAACAGGATAAATGGTCGCTGATACTGACTCGATGACCTGGTTATGGATAGGGTGACATGGACACGGTGATTAAGGCAAAGAAGTTGATCGACGGGTCGGGCAGTGTGCCGGTGGATGATCCGGTGGTCGTCGTGCGCGACACAAAGATCATCGGTGTCTATCAAGGCGAGGTCCCCGCAAAAATTATATCGCCCGATACACAAACGCTGGAGTATCCCGATAGTACTTTGCTCCCCGGCCTGATCGATTGTCATGTGCATCTCAACTTACCGGGCGATGGCACAGAGTTTGTCGATTCCGTGGTGGAACCGGATGGATTTTTGGTTGCTACGTCCGCATATAATGCCCGGACAGCGCTTGACGCAGGAATCACAACCTTGCGGGACACAGGGGGGCGTGGATCGACCACCTTTGAGCTTCGACGTGCGCTGCAGCACGGGTACGGCAGGGGATCGCGGCTCATCCTTTGTGGACAGCCCATCACGATCACGGGAGGGCATACGTGGTATTTCGGCGGTGAGGCCGATGGCGTGGAGGGTGTGCGGCAGAAAGCCCGGGAGATGGTCAAACTAGGAGCCGACTTCATCAAGGTTATGGGGACGGGAGGCGGCACACAGGGCACCATATCGTGGCTTCCATCATTCCGGCGCGAGGAGATCGAAGCCGTTATCGATGAGGCGCACCGCCTTGCACGCAAAATCAGTATCCATTGCTTGTGCGCAGAGGCGATTGAGTTCGCGGCTGAAGCGGGCGTCGATCAGATTGAACATGCAAGCTTCTTGGTCAATGAGGCTGGCGCACAAAAGTTCGTGCCGGCCGTGGCGGACACGATCGCCCGCTCGGGGGCTATGGTGACGGGGACCCTTGCCGTTGGGTCCTACGTGGTAAGCGCCATGCGGGCGAAGGAGCGGCGTACCCGCGAGGAGCAAGAGCTTCTCGACCGCTGGCAGATCATGCTTGAGGATAACCTACGGCAATTCAGTGGACTGCTGCAGGCCGGGGTCCAGTTTGTTGCCGGCACCGATGCTGGCTGGCGCTTTACACCGTTCGATAGCCTGGTTGAGGAAATGCATCTGATGCAGAGCGGCGGCCTTGCCACGGCGGAGGCCATTGTTGCCGCCACGAGTCGCGCCGCACGAGCACTCGGGATCGAATCAGAGGTTGGCACGGTACAAGAGGGGTTTGAAGCGGATATCATTGCCGTCGATGGGGACCCCCTTGAGGACCTCTATGCGCTCAAGAAGGTGCGTATGGTCATGCAAGCAGGTCATGTACACGTACACCGGGAGCGCGCACGGAGCCAGCCTGTCGCGGTGACCTCATCACCAGCGGCAGCCATGCCCAACTAGAGAAGCGCACGTTATATATCAAGAGAGGGAGGTGGCGCATGGCGTCCGCGCTAGTCGTTGGGGATATCCACGTCGGGCCGGAGCAACGGGTGATGCAGGTTGTGGAGGCGCCCGTCGATGGCCACACGGTGAAAGTGCCGGTCATCGCGATCAATGGAAAACGGGAAGGTCCGCGCGTCGCGATCACCGAAGGCGTGCATGGCGCGGAATACGTTGGGATCAAGGCCGCTCGCCGCCTGGGGACCGAGATTGATCCAGCGGACGTGGCCGGCAGCCTCATTGTCGTTCCGATTGCGAATACGGTCGCCTTCCATAAGCGATCTATTTATACGTCAGGGCTGGATGACAATAACCTCAACCGTCTATTCCCTGGTAATCCATACGGGACGGCCAGCGAAGTGCTGGCATCTTGGCTCTTCCAAACCATCATCCGCCCGTCGCAGTACTACATCGATCTCCATGGTGGGGATATGGTCGAGGCGTTGGTTCCGTTTGTCATCTATCTGGGGAGCGAGGACAAGCAGGTCGAGACCATGTCGCTTGCCATGGCCCGAGTGACCGGCATCCCGCGTGTCATTCGAGGCGTGACGCACGGCTCGACCTACGCGGCCGCCACCGCGGCCGGCATCCCGGCTATTCTATCCGAAATCGGAGGCCAGGGCGTCTGGAGTGATGCGTTGGTGGAACAGCACAAGGAGGGGGCGCTGCGAGTGCTCCGCCATTTGAACGTCCTGCCAGGCCCGTCGCTCCCTCCCACCGACAATCAGCGTGTGTACGACACCTTTGCCTGGATGCGCGCGGAGGTGGCAGGCCTGTTCCATCCAACCGTGGAGGTGGGGGATATCGTCCAGGTTGGATAGCCGATAGGCTGTATAACAGATTACTTTGGGACAGAGCGGCAGCGCCTTGGGGCAAGCGCCTACGGTGAAATCGTCTTTCTCGTGACGTCGCTTGCCATGAACGCAGGCGACCCGCTGCTGGCCATCGGGCATTAGGGGTGTGATCAGGGATGGACGTAACAATTGTGGGAGCGGGCGCAATAGGTGGAACGATCGGCGCGTATTTGTCGCGCGCCGACCTACCGGTCCGTTTAGTGGACAGAGATCTTGACCACGTCACTGCTATGAAGGCAACAGGGTTGACCATCCGCAGTGATGATCAGATCATAACTGTTCCCGTCGACGCCGCGTCTCCATCGGAGCTTCGTGGACCGCTTGATGTCGTCTTACTGGCGGTCAAAGCGCAGCATACGGCCGACGCTGTGCGGCTTATTGCGCCACTGCTCGCAGCGAATAGTGTGATCGTTTCGTTGCAGAACGGGTTGTGTGAAAGGGTCATCGCCGATCTTGTTGGTGCGGAGCGGACCATAGGGTGCTTGGTCAATTTCTCGGCCGATTACATCGAGCCAGGTGTGATTGCCTTTGGTGGTCTCGGCAGCGTCTATCTGGGAGAACTCGACGGACGGCGATTGCGGCGCATTGAGGAGCTACGACATCTCCTGTCCCATTGGGGCACGATACACGTCACCGAGAACATCTGGGGCTACCTGTGGGGTAAGATGGGCTACGCGAATATGATCTATGCCACCGCATTGACTGACGACACCATGGCGACCATCATCGACCAGTACCGGCTGCTGATGGTTGAGCTGGCGACCGAAATTTATGAGGTGGCCCATCGAGAGGGTGTTGTCCCTGAACCATTCGACAATGTCGAACCGGCGCTTTACTACCCGCGGGAGCGTCGGGGCGCGGCGGCGATTCAGCGTTCTCTTGATGCGCTGGTGGAACGCCGTCGCAGAGATCGGAAGGAGAAGAGCGGCATCTGGCGCGACTTAGCAGTGCGTCATCGGAAGACCGAGGTCGACCAACAGATTGAACTCGCGTCAGAGGTCAGGGCAGGCTACGGACTACCGATGCCGGTCACCCGCAAGCTGGTCGAGATGATCCACGAACTGGAGGACGGGGAGCGGCACATGACGGTCGCCAACGTCGAGGAACTGGACGTGCTTCGGCGGACAGTGGCGTTTGTGTAACATCGTTGTCATCGTGGATGGTTGTTTATCGCATCACCTCGCATATTGTACGAGCAATCGATCGCTGAATCCGACCGTATGCCGGTCAGGGAGAACGTCGAGCACGAAGACGTGGTGGCCTGGCGGTTAGACGCCTATCATGAAGCCGTCCCCCGTCCAATCAGCGCGGGCGATCACGATCACGGTTGATCACACGAGCCGTGCCAGCAGATGACGTACTTGATACGATAGAGGACATGCGTGAAGGAGATGACTTTGGTGGACATAACGATCATCAGTGCGGCGCGCTTGATCGATGGCTCGGGACATCCGCCCTTGGACGATCCCGTCATCGTCATTCGAGGCGAACGCATAGCGGGTATCTTCCAAGGCGCGTTTCCCGAGGGTTGGAATAACCTTGACGTGTCACAAGCCCGACGTCTCGACTACCCGGGAGCCACCGTACTTCCAGGTCTCATCGACTGCCATGTCCATCTCAACCTTCCGGGCGATGGGACGCCGTTTCCCGTGGCCGTCGAGGAGTCGGATGGCGTCCTGGTCGCGATCTCGGTACGCAACGCCCACAAAGCGCTTCGCTCGGGTATTACGACACTGCGCGACTGCGGCGGACGCGGAGCGACGACGTTTCAGGTGCGCCGGGCGATTGAGCTGGGGTATGCCAGTGGGCCCCGGCTCGTGTTGTGCGGCCAGCCGATCACCATCACGGGTGGGCACTGCTGGTACTTCGGGGGGGAGGCCGACGGGACTGAGGACCTGCGCCACAAAGTCCGCGAGTTGGCGAAGATGGGGGCGGACTTTATCAAGGTCATGGGGAGCGGGGGAGGAACTCCCGGCACCATGTCGTGGCAACCGTCGTACAGCCGTGAGGAACTCACGGCGCTGAAGGATGAAGCGCACCAACTCCTGCGGAAGATCAGCGTGCACTGTCTGTGCGGCGAGGCTATCATGCTGGCGTCCACTGTCGGTGTCGATCACATCGAACACGCCTGGTTTATCTGTGACGAAGCGGGCCATCAGCGCTACATGCCAGAGGCTGCCGAAGCGCTCGCGCGCAGTGGGGCGCGCGTGTCGGCGACCCTGTCGGTCGGCTACCACGTCATCAAAGCGTTGACAGCGCTGGACCATCGCACGCGCGCGGACCAGGCGAACCTGGATCGCTGGCACGTCATGCTGGAGGATAATTTGACGCATTTTCGGGCGTTGGTGGAGGCGGGTGTGCAATTTGTCGCGGGGACCGACGCGGGGTGGGGTTATTCGCCATTCCCCGCGCTGGTGGATGAAATCGAGCTCATGCAACAAGGCGGTCTATCGTCGATGGACACCATTGTTGCCGCGACGAGTCGGGCCGCTCAAGCACTGGCGATCGATGGTACAACCGGGACGATCCGCGACGGATTGGCCGCGGATCTCATCGTGGTAGATGGTGATCCTCTTGCAAACGTACGGGCGCTGGACACCATGCGTCTGGTGATGAAAGATGGAATGATTGTGGCCTGATCACCGATGGGACAGACTATATGCGAGCCCCATCCATCCTTGAGGCACCTCACTCCGTTCACCACCAGCGCGTTGACCCGCTCTATGCACAGCAAGCGGCAGGAGGCCTCCTAACCCTGGAGTCCCTAGCAACCCTAGCCCCCACGCTTTGCGTGTCATGAAATAGTTGCGCCGAATTCTTGCGACGTCCCGAGAAGCCAAGGCAGTGCACTCCTTCGGAGCAAAGAGCAAACATACGGGGCAATGTTTACCTGGACAGGGTGGTGATAGGATAGGCATACGCCCTATCGACACAGTGCACACACGGGGTGCTGCCAATGGATTGGCGCCGTTGGCTATGGTGCGGCTATCTTGGCGCGGAACCCTTAACCCGGTTCACTGTTCCGTTGCTACTCGCGACGTGTGACCCGTTCGCTCCAAAACTGATGGACGTCAGGTAGGGGTGGCATTATGGTGGACGCTACGCCAACACCGGCATGGTCCAATCTCTTCATCCGTTCGGCATGACCAGAATAATGAGTGGCGAATTGGTTGAAAACGGGCAGCAATGTGAGCGGAGAGCTGCCCTAGACGTGCAACCCTTGGTGCGGCAGAAGGCGGAACACCTGGGCACCCGCGGCACGGAGTGGCTCGCGCATCTCCCCGCATTGGTGTCTGATCTCGAGCGGCAGTGGTCGATCACCGTCGGCGAACCACTCAGCGGTGGAACCGCATCGTACGTCTGTCGCGCTGTCACGCACGATGGTGACGATGCAGTGCTGAAGCTGTCTCTCCCCGACGACGGCTTCCAGGATTCAGTCCGGCTCCTCAAGGCCGCACGTGGCAATGGGTATGTTCGCCTTCTCGCCCATGACACTGAGCGGTATGCGTTACTCCAAGAAGCTCTTGGCACCCCGATGGACACTCTCGACCAGACGCCGGAACAGCAGATGCGTGCGCTGGGGCAGACATTGCGACAGGCGTGGCAAGTGCCACGATGGGACGACGCAACGGTCGAGCCGGGCACAGAGAAGGCCTCGCAGTTGGGTGAACTAGTGAGGCGGCTATGGGAGTCTCTAGACCGTCCGTGCTCGGAACGAGTCCGAGACCAAGCGATGGCCTACGCCACATCCAGGGCCGCCGCTTTCGACATCGACAGGTGCGTCGTTGCACACGGCGACCCACATCCTGGCAACGCCTTGCGCATCCCGACACCCCGGCCCGGCGCAGATGTGATCGCTAGGATAAAAGCAGGCCAAACGGCAGGATAAAAGTCGGCCACTCTGTACGGCCGTCCCCTACGCTCTAAAGGGTGCAATCTTTGGAGAAAGGGGACGACGGAAAGGTGTACACAGTGGCCTTGAGAGATGATATACGGGAGTGGGTGCTAATGCAAGGGCGCTCACAACGATCAGCCGCGACGCACTTCGGCGTGTCGCGGGATATGGTGGCGACGCTGCTGCGGGAGCCGGCCGAGGGGACGGAGCGACGATACACGCGGCGCAAAGCGCGGGAAG
>JAABUU010004117.1_pt1 | contig 17571 bp, 14 predicted proteins | sample 5559301 | NCBI WGS metagenome assembly JAABUU01 (sample SAMN10711884, study PRJNA513360) | rock metagenome | isolation source: Antarctica rocks | place: Antarctica: Victoria Land, Richard Nunatak white | reverse complement strand
CCCGCCGGCGACCCGTCGTTGCCCGCATTGTTCTGATACGTCACATAAAGGACGCCGCCCATCACCGTGATGTCATCGGGCTTGGACGCCCCGGCCGGCGCAACAGCAAAAACCACCGGCCTCGGCGCTGCACCAGCGGCAGAGGCGAAAGCCGCGGACGGCGCCATACCCATCACACCCAACGCCAACGCAACCACCGGAATCGACCTCAGCGCACCCACCACAGCACATCCTCACCACATCGGTCACCGCCGTCACCACGGGGAGACTGGTTCACTCGCCGCCGGGATGCCGCAAGAACCACGCCAAACACTAGAAACCCGCAGTGACCGCCCCGGAAACAACCAGCGGACAACCGGGAAACCACACACCAACAACAAAACACACCCTTGCAGCGCATGCGCCAGTCGGGTTGCGCGCGGCCACGGTGAATGGCAACAGTGACGGGCTCGGGCAGCCGTGGAGATGCCGACCAGGCCGTCGGCGTGGTCCAGGACACTGACTTCGCAGCAGCCAGCAACCAGCAGCGCACATCGGCTCGCCCGACCCTGCGGCTATCGACCCGGACGCGTTGGCGCACGCGTCAGCCTGACACACGGCATTGAGTCTCCCGCCTCCGGCTGACCCGCCGGAGGCGGGAGCACGCACACGATTCGGCGAGGTGGTCGGGGCGGATTCGGCGAGTTCGCCGAGGTAGCTGTCAAGGGTGCGTGGGGTGCGCCCGAGGACGGTGCGCAGCACGAGGTTGTTCCCGCCGCGGAAGCCTTAGGCGGTGTAGTCGGCGAACATGGCGGTCAGCCCGTCCCGCATCGCACCCGCGGGCATGCCGCCCAAGGCCACGTCCGGGTCGACGTCCTCGGCGAGGACGGTGCGCCCCGCATGACGGCTGATCATGGCCGCGATCTCGGTGCGGGTGAGCATCCCGCCAGCGGCGAGTTCGAAGGCGCCGTCGACGAGGTCGTCGCCGGCCAAGGCCAGGGCAGCGACCTCGGCGACATCGCGGTAGTCCACGAAGCTCATCGCCGAGTCCCGGGAATAGGGCGCGGCGAACCGGCCATGCTCGACCGCGTCGCGCCAGCTGCCGGCCAGTCCTTGGTGCCCAACTGTGCTCCTGCGGCAATCGCCACCGCTCCGCCGCAGATCTTCGTCGTGGCGTCCGGGGCGCGCGATCCCACCCCGCACCGAAGTTCCTGACACCGCCGAATCGTGTGGGTGCTCCCGCCTCCGGCGGGTCAGCCGGAGGCGGGAGACCGTAGAGCGCTTTACCTGCAGGTGAGGAATTCACTGTGGTGTAGGGGACGGTTGACGATGCGGGTGTCGCCGACGCTGCCGTGGAACACGACGTCGATGGCGCCGGCGTATTCGTGGGCGCCCATCAGCCAGGGCAGCCCAAGCGAGGTGAGGCCGACCGACTTGCGGTGGGGGTTGTCGGCGACCGGCGCGCTGTCGATGTACAACTTGGTGAGGTGGCCGTCGTTGACTACCGCCAGGTGCCACCACCTGAGCTCGACCAGGCCCTGGCTCCAGTTGGTCGTCGGATAGGTGTCGTTGAGCGGGTAGTGGTTGAACTGCGCCTCGCGGCTGTTGTTGGTGATGTTCAGTTGCGCCAGAGGTTCGTTCGGGTCGGTGTTCTTGCCGTGCTTGCCGGCAGTTCCGGCTGAACCTCCGCGGCTGAGGATCGATGCGTTGCCGTTGTTGCCGGCGTCCCAGTCCAGCGGCAGCATCACGAACGTCTCGATTGTGTAGCCGCTGGTGAAGGTTTCGCGGTTCAGTGGGGCCTTCGACCCGGTGGTCAGGTACGAGCCGTGGACCGGATTGCGGCCACCGATGAACTTGAGGCTGGCGTGCCCGGGCTGGTCGGTGTGGTGCTCGGCGGAGGTGGTCAGCGCGCCGTCGGCGGTGCCCGGCACGCTCACCACCGTCAGATCGTTGCCCTTGCCCGACAGGTCGGGGACCTTCTGGCCGGCGGACAGCGAGGTTCCGGGGACGCCGAGCCTGTCGAAGCGCCAGTATGCCTGGGTGCCCGGCACCAGCTCCCGGTTGGCCGGCCGGGCGGGCCGGACCGGAACCGGGAGGAAGCTGGAGAACCGCTGCTGGAAGTCGATCGGGATGGAGAAGTTGTCGACCGGGCTGGTGATCCGGGCGAGTTCGGCTTCCAACTCGTTGCGGGCCTGGGGTGCCTGGGCCAGGATCCACGGGTTGATCGTCTCGACGTCGATGGTCTTGCGGACCAGGTCGAAGTGGTACAGCCGGATCATGGCGCCGCCGCCGAAGTAGCGGTTCTGGTAGTTGGTGATGTGCATGTACACGTCGTTGCCGGCGGCGTTCTTCTTGGTCATCCGCCCCGGCGGCCAGTAGTGGCCATTGATGGTCAGGAAGATCTGGTCGTTGCCAGTGACCAGTTTGTCCCAGACCGTCTGACCGTAACCGGAGAGCACCGCGTCGTTGTCCGGGTCGCCGGAGGGGTAGGGGAAGACGTTGTCGTCGTAGACCGAACCGACGATGTCGTGCGAGGTGAGGATGACCGGCATCCTCGGGTGCGCCTTGATCACCTTGTTGGCCCACGCGAAGCCCTGATCGGTGGTCCGCCAGTCCATCGCCAGCAGCAACCAAGAACGGCCGGCCGCCTGGAAGATGTGCGCGGTGTTGTAGCCGGTCGCGTCGGACCCGGCGAAGGTCTTGGACTTGGTGAACCGCTGCGGACCCATGGTCTGCAGGTAGGGCGTGTCGCCGCGGCTGTCGTCGCCGGTCACGTCGTGGTTACCGGCCAGCACGCTGTAGGCGGCGCCGTGTGAGTCCATCAGCGCGAACGCCTTGTCGACCTGGGCGAACGAGAGCGGGTCGGCGTCCTGCGTCAGGTCGCCGAGGTGGGCCATGAACACGATGTTGTTGTTGGCGTCCCGGCTGTTGTTGATGATGTACCGGAAGGACTCCTCCTGTGGTGTGCGGTTGATGCTGTCCTGGCTGCCCCAGTACAGAAACTGGGTGTCCGGCATGACCGCGAGCGTGAATTGCAGCGCGTGCGGATTCGGATTCCAGGAGCCGATCTTACTGCTGGATTCCACGCCCGCCGCGGACGCCGTCGATTCGCCGAGCACGGACCCACCGATGCCTACAACCGCCGCGCCGGCACCGGCCAACGCGGTGTTGCGCAGGAAACCTCGGCGACTCTGACCACTTGGCTCGTGTGAGGTGGTGTCATCGTGATTGGACATAAGACCCTTCCCATTCATTTCTTGAATCATTTCCTTGACCGGCAAGGACGCTAGGCAGCGACGGCCTCAGCCCTGCAGACGCGAGATGGACCTTGAGGAACATCGAAACGACAAGTCCGCTAACTGCAATACGGCCGGCACCACGCGCTTTCGAGCTCCGGATCACCCCACGGTCGGTGCACCAACTGACAGATTGCTGCCTACCCTTGAAAGTGGCGGTAGCAGCGAACGTTGCGCCCCGTGGACCGCCGTGTGAACTTGCACGGTAAGTGGTTCTGGCTCAAGTTTCGTGAAGCCGGCCGAGTTGTGCTCGTGCGGCCCAGTGGCTGCGTATTCTCCGCACGACGCGGCCGCGGCGTCGGGCGTGCTGGTCCCGGGCACCGTCACCGTCTATCCGGCCTACCGCACGAACCGGGTGTCGATCCTCGACGCGATCGACCAACCGTCAGCTTCCCGAAACTTGAGCCAGAACCAAATAAAACGCCAATTCACACCCTCAGCCCGACGTACTTCCCGATGCCGCCGGGCTGCCCAATGAGATGGACAGATCGCGGCTGGCCCGGGCCACGAAACTGCCGAGCGCATCCAATTGCCCGCTGATCCGGCTTTTCGGGGCGCTCACGTTGATGGCCGCGATGATCCGGTCATTGAAGTCCACGACGGGGGCGGACGCGCCGACCACCCCGCGTTCCAACTCTTCGTCGAGCGTCGCATACCCGCGCTCGCGAATCCGCTCGACCTCCATCAGCAGGCTGTCGAAGTCGGTGACAACGGCGTTGCTGGCAGGCGGGCGATCGAGCACGGTGAGCGCCGACGCGGTCAGGGCAGGACTGACCGGCCCAACCACTGCGGCGTCCTGGCCGTGATCGGTGTACCACTGGCCGAGCGATTCTGTGTCCCAATCACTGACCAGCACCCGTCCCGACGGGGTACGCCAGGCGGCCGTCGTGATGCCTTACCAGCCGGTGGTCCGGAATTCGTAGGGGCTGAGCTCACTGAGGAGGGTCAGCACGTTGCCGCCGCGCAAGACGCAGAGGTGGCTCGTTTCACGAGTGGCCTGGGAGATACGGCGAAGGTGGTCACGGGCCAATCGCACCAACTCTGACTCGACCGTCCTGGCGGCGAGGGCGAAGATGCGGGAGCCGAGGCGGTAGTTCTGGCTCGTCTCATCCCGAACGGCCAGCCCGGCGTCGGTCAACGTTGCCAAAGTCCTCGATATCACGGCTTTGTCCCGGCCGGTGAGTTGGGCGATCCGCATGACGCCCAAACCGCCGGAGCGGGTGGACTCGGCGCCCCCGAGTAGCTCCAAAATCTCGACGTCCCGGCTCAGCCCAGCGGTGTTGAGCCGCGGACCCTTCGTGCCTGTCGTCATGCTCATCCTTTCCGAAAAATCACCAGTGTTGCCATATCGTCAACTGGCCTTGCGCGTATGACACGAATCTGATTAATTTACTCGCAGTCCCGTCGCCCGGCGGATTGCCCTCTCAATGTTGAGACTGGAGCACAGCTCATGTTGGAATCCGCCCACAGATCATGAAGCCATCGCGCCCCGGATTCCATTTCTTGGCTGGGCCGGGTCTGTCGTCGGCCATCAATATTTCCAATTGCGCCGACCCCCATTGCGTGGCAACACGACGCGTTCACGATTGGTGCGGAGTTCGTAGCAGGGAGGAGACCTGATGGGGTCAGGACCCAGTGTCTGGGAGTATCTTGACAGCAATTGGCATCGTATCGAGCCCCTTATCTGGCAACAGATCGAGGTGGTCCTGGTCTCCATGCTGGCAGCGGGTGTGCTCGGGGTGGGAATCGGGGTACTGGTCTGGAACAAACCCCGATGGGCCGGGGCGGCGCAGTCGATAGCAAGCATAATCCTGACGATCCCGTCGCTGGCACTGTTGGTGCTGTTCATCCCGATCTTCGGTCTCGGCTGGGTGCCGTCGGTGATCGCGCTGGTGCTGTATGCGCAGCTGCCCATACTTCGGAACACCATTACCGGGCTCCGGGCGGTGGACGCTGGCATTCTCGAGTCAGCGAAGGGGATCGGCATGTCGGCAACCCGGCGAATGGTCAAGGTGCAGCTGCCGCTGGCATGGCCGGTGGTGCTGACCGGTCTTCGGGTGTCCACCATTCTGACGTTCGGCATCTCGGCCATCTCCGCCTACGTCAATGGGCCCGGATTGGGCAATCTGGTTTTCACCGGGCTCTCTCGTCTTGGCTCCGCCAATTCACTGAATCAGGCTCTGGTCGGTGGAATTGGAATTGCCCTGCTCGCTCTCCTCTTCGATGCAGCCTTTTTGCTGCTCCGCCGCGTCACCGTCTCCGGAGGTCTTCGTGTCTGATATGCCCGCCGCGCTCGGTATTGAGCTGGAAGATCTGACCAAGATCTACGCCGGGTCCCCGGAGCCCGCCGTCGACAGGGTCAACATGGACATCGCGGCCGGTGACCTGGTGGTTTTCGTCGGGCCCAGCGGCTGCGGCAAAACCACGACCATGAAAATGATCAACCGACTGATCGAACCTTCCAGCGGCATCATCCGGTTGGGTGGAAAAGACGTCACCAAGGGCGATCCCGTCCAGCTGCGGCGGCAGATCGGGTATGTCATCCAATCCATCGGCCTATTTCCGCACATGACGATCGAGGCCAACATCGGGGAGGTCCCCAAAATGCTGGGCTGGCCGAAGGGGAAATTAGCCGCCCGGGTTCTCGAGGTGATGGCCATCGTCGGGCTCGATCCGGACAAGTTCGCCAAGCGGTATCCGCGTCAGCTCTCCGGTGGCCAGCAGCAGCGCGTCGGGGTCGCACGGGCACTCGCCGCCGACCCTCCCGTGCTACTCATGGACGAACCCTTCGGGGCCACCGATCCGATCACCCGTCTCAACATGCAGAGAGAATTTCGCAAATTGCAGCAGGACCTCGGCAAGACGGTCATCTTCGTGACGCACGATTTCGAGGAGGCGCTCCTGTTGGGGGACAAGATCGCGGTGCTCGGCGACCGGTCGAAGATCGTCCAGTACGACACTCCACTCGGCTTGGTCGGTCGCCCGGCCGACCAACACGTCAGTGCCTTCGTCGGCAGCTCGGTCCACGTGCGGCTGCTCGGACTCATCACGGCCGGCAAGGTCGCCGATCCGTCGATCGCAGCTGGCCCGGAAGCGCCGCAGGTGGTCGCCGGCACCACCCTGCGCGACACCTTGGACGTGTTGCTCGGCGGCATTGCCAGCGTCCGAGTGGTCGGGGACGACGGTAAAACTGTCGGCGGGCTCGACTACGCCGCGGTACAGCGCGCCGTCAGCGGCGAGCTCGCCGAGCTCGCCGCCGGCGGCACCCAGCCCACCGGAAGTGCGCGCTCGCTCAGGGCCGCGGCGGCCCACCGGTGAGCGAACAGCCGGCAGCCCAGGATCATGTGGTTCCCGCCGTAGCGACGGCGCAGGGTTCGGTGCACCGCCGCAAATCCGGACCTGCGATGCCCGGATCGACCTTGCACGACCAGGTCCTGATCGAGGACATCGCAGACCACCCGCCGGCCCAGGTGATGGAGGCCGCTCCATCGCACCGCCGCGATCTCAAGCACTTGTTGGGCCCACCGCTGGCCATTGCTGCGGTGCTCCTCGTGCTGTGGATCTGGGTTCATAGCACCGCCCTGGACACCATCGAGCAGGTCACACTGAACAGTTCGTTCATCACCAACGCTGTGCTCACCCACATAAAACTGACCATTCTTGCCTCAGTGGGAATCCTGCTGATCGCGCTGCCGTTGGGCGTAGTGCTCAGCCGGCCCTGGTCCCGTTCGTTCGCTCCCTTCGTGCTCGGCATGGCCAACATCGGTCAGGCCTTTCCCGCCGTAGCAGTGCTCGTGCTGCTGACGTTCAAGCTCGGCATTGGACTGGCTCCGGCACTCATCGCATTCGTGTTCTTCGGGGTGCTCCCGGTGCTGCGCAACACAATTGTCGGTCTGCAGCAGATCGACCGTGCGTTGATCGAAGCGGCAAAGGGAATGGGCTTCCCTGGTTGGCGAATCCTGGTACGGGTGGAATTGCCGCTCGCGGTGCCGACCATGCTGGCCGGCGTGCGGACCACCCTGGTGCTCACCGTCGGAGTGGCCACCCTGGCCACCTTCGTCAGCGCCGGCGGGTTGGGCGACATCATCGTGGCCGGACTGAAACTGGACCGGACCCCGGTGAAGATGACGGGCGCGGTGCTTGCGGTCTGCCTGGCGCTGACTGTGGACTGGCTGGGCCGAGTGGCCGAAGATGCCCTGCGTCCGAAAGGCCTTTGAAGAACTTCTTTTCGTTGTGTGCATACGCAGTTCCATTGCGATGAAAAGACTTCGTCGCGACATTCATTCGACCCTTGGAGAACCAAATGAACAAGCGTTTGCTCCGTCCGCTGACTGCCTCGCTTGCGGTGCTGTTCGCCGTGTCGGCCTGTGGTTCGTCCTCGACAGGCGCCACCTCCACCAGTTCTTTAACTTCGGCAAGCTCGCCGAGCGCTGCAGCTCCGGCCGCGTCCGCACCCGCGGGTGCGTCATCGGCTCCGACCAAAGACGCTTCGGCATCCGCAGCCTCATCTGTTCCGGCAGCCGCCGGCGGTGATCCGAAGTCGGTGAAGCTCGACGGCGCGAAGTTCGTCGTCTCCAGCAAGGACTTCACCGAAAGCATCCTGTTGGGCAAGATCACCGCAGACATTCTCAAGGCGCACGGTGCCGACGTCACGGACAAGACGAACCTCAAGGGCTCCGTCACCACTCGCACGGCTTTGACCAGCGGATCCGTCGACATGTATTGGGAATACACCGGGACGGCGTGGATCACATATCAGAAGAACACAAAGCCGATCGCCGATCCGAAGGCGCAGTTCGACGCAGTCAAGGCCGCCGACGCGAAGATCGGTATCGCCTGGCTCAACCCCACCCGCATGAACGACACCTATGCCATGGCCATCCGGGAAAGCCCGGGCGGGGCCCTTGACGGCGTCAAAACTTTGGCTGACCTTTCGAAGCTGGACCCGAAGGATGCCACGTTCTGCGTGGAGAGCGAATTTGCCAGCCGAGATGACGGCCTGCTGGGCATGCTCAAGGCCTACGGCATCAAGTCGCCGTCCAGCAGTCAGAAGACCATGGACACCGGCGTCATCTACACCGAGACGCAGAAGGGCCAGGCCTGCAACTTCGGTGAGGTCTTCGCCACCGACGGCCGCATCTCCGCATTGAAGCTGCGGGTACTTCAGGACAACCTGCATTTCTTCCCGAACTACAACGCGGCGCTGACCCTCAAGAAGTCGATGCTGGACAAGTACCCGGGACTGGCCACCATTCTGAATCCGGTCGCCGCCAAGCTCGACAACGACACCATGACAAAGTTGAACGCCAAGGTCGACGCCGACGGTGTCGACCCCCAGGACGTTGCCGACGAGTGGGTCAAGGAGCAGGGTTTTGTTTCCTGAATCCCTGCCCTCCTGAATGAATTCATCACTGACCCGAGAGGTTGTCGCGCTTCATGAATGCCCCAGCTCCAGCAGGTTCCCGCATGCAGATCGGCGAGAGTTTCGTCGGTGACGGCGTGAATGCGGCCCACGTCAACACGGTGTTCGGGGACAGGGAGGGCCCGGCCGGCACCGCCTGGGCCAGTGCCCTGGCCACTCCCAGCGCCGGCCACGTTCCCTTCGTTGCTATTCTGCGGCCGTCGCTGCCGGTGAAGCCGCTGACGTTGTTCGTCACCAAGGCCGCACCGGCGAACGACGAACACGGCATTTACATCTGGGGTCCGGCGCAGGCAGGCGTCGCCGCTGGGGTGGCGGACGCAGTAGCCGCCGGCGCCATTCCCCGCGAGCAGGCCGACAGTCACGTGGTGATCGCCGCCGTCTGGGTCAATCCAGGGGCCGACGACGCAGATGCGGTGTACCGCAACAACAGAGAAGCCACCCGCACTGCGCTCCGCAACGGGTCGACCGGCTTCCCGCCGGTCGAGGACGCGCTGGCAGCCCGGCGCGCCCCCAGCAATCCGTTCTACACGCCAGCACCGATCAGGACCGACGAGGGATCAGCATGACCGCCACGACGCAGCCGAAGGTTGGATTCATCGGCCTCGGCAACATGGGCTCTGGAATGACCCGCAACCTGCTCAAGAGCGGCTTCGGTTTGGCTGTCAACGATGTCCGGCAGGACGCAGCGGCAGAACTGGTCGCCGGGGGCGCGCAATGGTGCGATACCGCAGCCGAGGTGGCCGCCGCCAGCGACGTCGTCATCACCATGCTGCCGACTCCGCGTCACGTGTCCGAGGTGGTGAACGGCACCGACGGTCTGCTGGCGGGCTTGGCCGACGGCGGCACCTGGATCGACATGTCCACCTCCGTACCGGAAGTGGCCGACAGGGTGCGGCGCGACCACGCCGGTCGCGGTCTGCATATCCTGGACGCGCCGGTCAGCGGGATGTCGACCGGCGCGGCGAAGGGCATGCTGCAGATCTTCATCGGCGGCGACGCCGCGGATGTCGGCCAGTGCATGCCGATGTTCGAGGCGATGGGCGACCGGGAGCGCATCCTGCACGTCGGCGGGCACGGTGCCGGCTACGCCGTCAAGCTGATGATCAACCAGTTGTGGTTCTCGCACCTCGTCGCCACAGCTGAGGTCCTGGCCATTGGGGTCAAGGCCGGAGTGGATCTGGCAGTGCTGCGCTCAGCCCTGATCGCCAGCCCGGCCAGGAGCAATTTCGTCGAGCACGACGTGCTGTCCATTCTCAACGACGGGGATTACGACGAGGGGTTCGCGATTGCTCTGGCCTGCAAGGATCTCGGCCTGTCCATCGATCTGGCCCGGTCGGTGGGCATGCCTGCCGAACTGTCCGGGTTGGTCGAACAGATCTACCGGCGGGCTCGGGCGAGCTACGGCGACCTGGCCGGGGAGATGTCTCCGTTCAAGCTGTACGAGGATCTGCTCGGTTACGAGCTCCGGCTACCGGCCGTCGCCGCTCAGGGTGCATCATGACGGCCACTGCCAGTGAGACGATCGGCAGTTCGCTCGAGAGAGCCCTGCTGGCAAAAGTTCCTAGCGAGCTCTACATCGACGGGAAGTGGACGCCGGCCACCGGCGGCGCGACATTCGACGTTGTCGACCCGTCCACCGGTGCAGTGCTTGCCACGGTTGCCGATGCCTCGCCGGAGGACGGCCAGCGAGCGCTGTCGGCCGCCTCGGCAGCGCAGCGGGACTGGGGCCGGACCCCGCCTCGGAAACGATCCGAGATTCTATCCAAGGCATTTGACCTGGTGATGGCGCGCATCGACGACTTCGCACTGCTGATCACCCTGGAAATGGGCAAGCCACTGTCGGAATCCCGCGGCGAGGTTGCCTATGGCGCCGAATTCCTGCGGTGGTTCGCCGAGGAAGCGCCGCGAATCGCAGGTCGCTATGCGACGGCGCCGGACGGGCGGAATCGTTTGCTGATCACCAAACGCCCGGTGGGTCCCTGCCTGTTCATCACGCCGTGGAACTTTCCGCTCGCGATGGCCACCCGCAAGATCGCCCCGGCGATCGCGGCCGGTTGCACAGCGGTCCTCAAGCCGGCCGACTTGACGCCGCTGACTGCGTTGCTGCTGACGCAAGTTCTGACTGAAGCCGGCCTGCCGCCGGGCGTACTGAATGTCGTTCCCACCACCGACCCTGGTGCTGTCACCAGCCCGCTGCTGGCCGATTCCCGGCTGCGGAAGCTGTCGTTCACCGGATCCACCCGGATCGGCCGGCAACTGATCGCCGAGTCGGCCGGCCAGGTGCTCAAGGTGTCGATGGAGTTGGGCGGCAACGCCCCATTCCTGGTGTTCGATGACGCCGACCTTGACGCCGCGGTGGATGGCGCAGTTCTTGCGAAGATGCGCAACGGAGGCGAGGCGTGTGTGGCCGCCAACCGTTTCCTGGTCGCCGAATCGGTGGCCGAAGAATTCTCCCGCAAGTTGATCGACAGGATGAGTGAATTCACCGTCGGCCGGGGCACCGAAACGGGGATCACCCTAGGACCGCTCATCAGCGAGGCGGCCAGGGCCAAGGTGACAGCCCTGGTCGACGACGCCATCGCCGATGGCGCCGAGCTCGCCCACGGTGGGCGGCCGCAGACCGGAAGCGGCTACTTCTACGAGCCGACCGTGCTGACCGGTGTGCCCGCGCATGCGCGGATACTGCAGGAGGAGATCTTCGGCCCGGTGGCGCCCATCGTCACCTTTTCCACCGAGCAGGAGGCAATCGACCTTGCCAACGGCTCTCCGTTCGGGCTGGTGTGCTTCGCCTACACCCGGGATCTGCAGCGTGGCCTGCGGCTGGCGGAGGAGCTGGAAACCGGAATGCTGGGCCTGAACACCGGTGTCGTGTCCAACCCGGCGGCGCCATTCGGCGGCGTCAAGCAGTCCGGCTTGGGCAGGGAGGGCGGCATCGAGGGCATCGAGGAATATCTGGAGACCGTCTACGTCGGCATTTCCGACCCGTTCGCCGGCTGAGAACGGGAGCACGTGGTGAACCTGGAATCCTTCTCCCTCGACGTGTTCTCGCTGGCCGGCCGAAATGCGATCGTCACCGGCGGCAACATCGGTCTGGGCCGGGCGTTCACAGTTGCGCTGGCGAAGGCCGGCGCCGACATCTATGTGCCCACTCTGGCGCCGGATGACGGCACCACCCGGCGGCTGGTCGAGGCCGAAGGTGTTCGCCTTGAAGAATTGATCATCGATATCACCGAACCTGGCGCTGCCGCTCGGGTCGTCCACGGGTGCGCCGAATCTCTCGGCTCCGTCGACATCCTGGTGAATTCCGCCGGAATCTGTCTCCTGGACGACGTGGAGTCGTTCGGCCCGGAGAAGTGGAATCCCATGGTTGCCGTCAACCTCACCGCGCCTTTCGAGTTGGCCAGGGAAGCGCTGCGCTACATGATCCCGCAGCAGGCCGGCAAGATCATCAACATCGCATCGCTGTTCAGCTATCTGGGCGGCCAGTCATCGCCGGCCTATGCGGCAACCAAACACGGCATCGTCGGGTTCACCAGGGCCTACTGTGATGAGCTGGGGCAGCACAACATCCAGGTGAATGCGCTGGCGCCCGGCTACTTCGCCACCAAGATCACCGAAGCCACCCGCTCGGACGATGGGGCCAACCGCCGGATCCTGGAACACATCCCCGCCGGTCGGTGGGGGGACGTGGCCGATCTGATGGGCGCCGTGGTCTTCCTGGCAAGCCGGGCGGCCGACTACGTCAACGGCCAAACACTCGTCGTCGACGGCGGGTATCTCGTCCGATAGGCCGCCCGGCGTAGTCAATTCTGGTCAGACAAACTTGGTGTCCAGACAAACTTTCTGGCAGACAACTTTTGTGAGAAGGAAAGTGAGAGCAGCATGTCCAGGAGTACCGGAACACTGTCCCGAACAGACATCGTCGCGCGCCTGTCAGACATGCTCGGAGACGGCAGGGTCGACACGGACGGGCAGCAACTGCGGGAGGCCAGCGTCGACCGGTTCAAGAAGTACACGGCGGTCCACAACATCTTCGACGGGCCGATTCCGGCGGCGATCGTCTACCCGGCCGACTCTTCGGACGTCGCTGCGATACTCACTTTCGCCAATGACAACGGCATCAACATCGTTCCGCGGACCGGTCGCACCGCAACGGAGGGAGGGCTGGAAACGGTGGTCCCTGACACGGTGGTGCTGGACGGCTCCCGGATGGACGCCATCATCGAAATAGACCGGGCGAATATGATGGTGACGGCGCAATGCGGCGTGAAACTGCAGGTTCTGGAGGACGCACTTCGCCTGCAGGGACTCACCACGGGCCACTCGCCGCAGTCGAAGCCGTTGGCACAGATGGGTGGCCTGGTTGCAACCCGCTCCATCGGTCAGTTTTCCACCCTGTACGGCGCGATAGAGGACATGGTGATCGGTCTCGAGGCAGTCTTCCCCGACGGCACCATCAGCCGCATCAAGAGTGTGCCTCGGCGAGCGGCCGGCCCTGACATCCGGCACATCATCATCGGTAACGAGGGTGCGCTGTGCTTCATCACCGAGGTGACGGTGAAGCTTTTCAGGTATCAGCCGGAGAACAATCGCTTCTTCGGTTTCCTGGTGGACGATTTCGCCGCAGGTGTCCAAGGCCTCCGGGCGCTCATCACCGGTGGTTACCGGCCGTCCGTCTGCCGGCTCTACTCCCCGGAAGACGCCCAGCAGCACTTCGGGCACTTCTACCAGGGCAAGAATGTTGTGGTGCTGGTGGCGGAGGGTCCGAAGGGCATTGCTGACGCGACCGCGGATGCGATCGAGTCCACTTTCGCCGGTATCCCGCACACCGCGGTCGACGCGGCGCTGATCGAATCCTGGTTTGACGCCCTCAACTGGGGCCAGGACAAAATCGATGCCGAGAAGCAGATGATGCTGCAGACCCAGCAGTTGGGCTACACCACCGAGGTCTCCATCAACTGGTCTCACGTCACCGAGCTCTACGAGGCGGTGCTCGGTCGCATCCGGGCAGAGTTCCAGCACCTGAACGATCTGACGATGTTGGGCGCGCATTCCTCGCACAGCTATCAAACCGGAACCAATCTGTATTTCGTCTACGACTACCGCATCAACTGCGAACCGCGGGAAGAGATCAACGAGTACCACGTTCCGTTGAACGCGATCATCGTCGAGGAGGCGCTGCGATTGGGCGGGTCGATGGTGCACCATCACGGAGTCGGCAAGTACCGCACTCCGTGGGTGCGAGAGGAGCACGGCACGGCCTTCGGGATGCTGGAAACATTGAAGCGGGGGTTCGACCCGAACGGAATAATGAACGCCGGCACCATCTTTCCCCTGTGAAGTAGTCGACCGTAGCGCACAATCCCTGCATCGGAGAAGGACCAATGACCCGGTATGTACTGGCTATCGACAACGGGTCCCAGAGCACCAAGGTGTCGATCGTCGACGGATCCGGCACGGTGCACGCCCAGGCGCAGCGAGCGCTCCGGCCGTCGGTGCATCCGGCGCCGGGGCAGGTGGTCCACCCGGACGACGACGTCTGGGACTCGATCACGGTGGCCTGCCGGGAGGCCCTGTCCCGCTTTCCAGGCCAGCTGCGGGACATCGTCGCCGTGGGCCTGTGCACCATCCGGTTCTGCCGGGCGGTGCTGGCGGCCGACGGGTCGCTGGCCGAGCCGCTGCTGAGCTGGATGGACGAGCGGGTCTCCCGGGCGTATGCCCCCTGCAACGACAGAGCCAGCCATCTGACGACGTCGTCCGGGTACATCACGTACCGGATGACCGGCAACCGGGTGGACACCGCCGGCAACTACCAGGGCGTTTGGCCGATGGACCATGCCACCTGGCGCTGGAGCACTGACGAGAAGGCCTTCGGCGCAACCGGAATGCCGCGGGCGATGCTGTTCGACCTGGTCGATCCGGGTGGCCTGCTCGGTGTCCTCACGGCGCAGGCCGCGAAAGCGACGGGGATCCCAACGGGGCTGCCGGTCTTCGCGACGTCCAACGACAAAGCCGTCGAGGCACTGGGCTGCGGCTTGCGGGACGACGGAACGGTCTTGATCTCGCTGGGTACCTATATCGCGGGAATGGCGGTCGGCCGAGAATCGGTGCAGGATTCCGGCGGCGCTTTCTGGACCAATTTCGGTTCCCGGCCGGGGCAGTACCTGTACGAGAGCGACGGCATCCGCCGCGGAATGTGGACCGTCAGCTGGTTCCGCCGGCTGCTGGCCGAAGACGGCGGGGGAGAGGCGCTACTGAATGCCGGCGCGTCCGAAATCCTGCCAGGTAGCGGTGGGTTGGTCGCCCTGCTCGACTGGCTGGCTCCCGGCGAACAGCCGTACCGTCGCGGAGCCCTGCTCGGGTTCGACGGCACCCAGGGACGATTCCACGTCTATCGATCCATCCTCGAGGGCATCGCCCTGACAATGCGACACCATGTGGACGCGATGACGGCGCGCCTGGACCGACGTCCTGACCACCTCATCATTTCCGGTGGGGGATCGAAGTCGGACGTGATGATGCAGATCTTCGTCGATGTGCTCGACCTGCCGGCTACTAGGATGCGGATGAGTGACGCCGCTGGCCTTGGCGCGGCGATCTGCGCAGCCGTTGGCATTGGTCTTCATCCCGACTGGGATTCGGCGGCAGACGCGATGGTCCATGCCGGTGACACCTTCGCTCCGGTTTCGAAGAATGTCAGTGCCTATGCGAAGTTGGCGCAGACCTATTCCGGCTTGCGGCAGCACACCGACCCGCTGTTCGCCTACCTCTGCGCCGCGGCCAAGGGAAGCAGCTGAGTGCCGGTCGCTCAACTTCGAGAAACAGCCGCGCCACAGCGTCCGGCCACCGACCCGGCCTGCCCCCAAACATCCCGCGTACGCCCGGATGAGTGCGCACGCAGCCAGGATTGGTAAACTACGCCCTCCAGCGCCGTGCCGTCCTCGCCGAGGTCAGGGTAGGTTGGACCGGCGTGAAGGAAGTGTGTGATGCCGCGGCTTTTCCATTGCCCTACCATTGGCACACCGAGCTTCCCCATTGCCGGCACCTAGGGATGATTACTCGGCCGAGACCTGCTTAGTTGTTGTAGTCCTCATAAAAGTCCTCAAAGGGAAACGGTGGCTTGCTATGAAAGCCGTACGAATACACGGGGTAAAAGATGTTCGTGTGGAAGAACTACCAGATATAGTAGTTGAGCCTAACACCGTTGCACTGTCCGGGGGATACACAGGTATCTGTGGGACTGATCTGCATCTCTATTTCGAACCGGAGGCCTTCCCTGGAGACTTCCTGCGGCCTGCCAAGCTCACAGGCGCGACCTGGCCACAAATTTTAGGACATGAATTCTCTGGCGCGGTCACCCAAGTGGGAGCAGGAGTCATCGACGTTGTTCCCGGGGACAGAGTGGCGGTATTTCCGTACCATTTTTGCGGAAAGTGCCCCGCTTGTACAGCGGGCCACACCACAGACTGCGAGTACATGGCCTTCGAGGGTATACAAGGGCGTTGCGGTGGGATGGCACAGTCTAAGCTCGTGAGCGCCCGCCAGTGCTTCAAGCTCCCCCCTGAGGTCGATCTCATCCTGGGTGCACTTGTCGAACCGATGGCGGTTGGATGGCACGGCGTCACGGTTTCGAAGGTTACGCGGGGAGAGTCAGCATTGGTGCTCGGTGGTGGCCCGATCGGGATCGGCACGTACTTTGCGCTGCGGGCGAAGGGCGTCTGGCCCGTCATCGTGTCCGAGCCGATGGCAGAGCGGCGTGCAATCCTCAAACAGGCGGGTGTTGAAATCGTCGTTGATCCAGCCGCACGAGACTTGCTGACCGAAGTGCGGCGACACACAAGCGGTCAAGGAGTAGCTGCGACAATCGACACGGCCGGCTCGCCGGAAGCGTTTATAGAAGGTATGCAGTGCCTTGCCGTCGACGGCCGGATGGTCACAATCGCCTTGTACAAAAGGCCGATACCGTTGACGCGGCATCTGCTGGCCGCCGGCCGATCAATCCGGAGTTCTGCAGTGTATTCCCGGGACGATTTCCATCAAGTCATACAGGCCATGCAGGCAGGCCTAATCTCCCTCAAAGGTGACTGGATCCGCATCGTGGATTTCGAGGATGTCGTGCAGGCAATGGAGGCCGGCCGCGCCGGCGATGGAATGAAAGTACTAGTGCGAACTCCGGAGACCGAGTTTGCCTCGAATGGGTGATTAGCAATTTCGCTGCAAGTGGGTCGTAGGCGATTAAGCTGGCGTGGCGGAAGTGCGTCTCGGTGTCTGGGCAGGGTGAACGGATCAAGAAGATATTGTTGATTGTTTGATCGGCGAGTTCAAGGGGGTGGAAGCAACACCGATCAAATCATGCAACCTCCCCGCCGGGCGTTGCTTACCCCAATGTCTTAGGCTGTCGGTCCTGCTTTCGGGACCATCGGGACAGTACTGGGACGAGCGGTCGCAAGCTCTTATCAAGTCGCGACCCCGAAGCATCTGGCGCGAACACCACCACGATCAGCCGCCGACAGATCCATTTGAAGGCACGCAGCCGGCACTGTTTAGAGTCAGACGACCCATCGTGATGACGACCTCAGGATCGCCCCGAGGACGCTCTCTCAATATCCCAGCACTGATTGCTCTAACTATTTGGCACCTTTTCGGACATCGTGAGCCCACGGTGGCCGGTGACCTCGATCGGTGCGGCGCCGGAACGGGCGCTGCTCGTACGGAAGTTCGGAAACGGTGCCAGAAAGCGCGAGGAAATGGTGCCAAATAAATGGTTCTGGCACAGGTTTCGTGAAGCTGATGGGTGGTTGATCGCGGCGAAGGTTGACCCCCGGTTCCGGCGGTAGGCCGTTGCCCGGTGACAGTGTGACCGGTGTTGCAGAT
>JAABUU010004113.1_pt1 | contig 17584 bp, 11 predicted proteins | sample 5559301 | NCBI WGS metagenome assembly JAABUU01 (sample SAMN10711884, study PRJNA513360) | rock metagenome | isolation source: Antarctica rocks | place: Antarctica: Victoria Land, Richard Nunatak white | reverse complement strand
TCCAAGCAAGCTCCAAAGCCAATCTCAGAGGTCGAGATCATCATCATTCACAAATTACTTCGTACAGTCCCTGAAGGGCCCAGGGTGATATTTTAGAAGCCTGTGAGCTCAAAGGAATCTCAGATCCCATAAAATAATCAAAATTGTAGCTCAAATGAACTTCAATATATATGCAGGTATTTGTCATCTACAGCTATTCCTAGAATGTTGGCTCCAAGAGGTGCATAGCAAGAATTTGTAGAAAATAAACAGTAAAATCTGTCTAAATTTTCTTCTTTTTAATCATCATTCACAAAATCAATCTTGCTGCCTTCTTCAACATCATCATCATCACTGTCACTGTAAAGTGTCCTCATAGTCTCAATCACAACATCAGAGACAATATATAAATGAATCTGAAGTGTAAAATGTCATTTAAGATCATAGTGAAGATCACAGAATATAGTTGAAAGTACATTAAGAGAATGTGAAGAAATCTATGAAATTAAGAATTAGTCATTGTATTTAAATTGTTTAAATTAAGAACATTAAGACTACTTATAGTTGCTATAATAAAGATAGATCTCAATCTAGAGAGAGAGATCTGATTTATTAACAATTAATATAGAAAGTACTTGATTTTCTTAAGAATTGATTCACAGCATATTTGAATGAGATGCAGAGATATATCTGATATAAATATGAGATTTAGATCAGCATTAATACTGTTAATCTCATTATTAAACAAGTTAACTGATCAAAAAAGTAGATAAATATTTTTTTATCACTGTTATTGTTACTAAAAAGATGATTTCTAATGTCAAAAATGAATCATTGAACACTCTTAAAAGATTTATAACAACTAAATGATGCAGCTAAGTAGCTGACATGTTAATCAGCTAATTTTTATCAATAAAAGCATTGTCAATCTCTGTACTGCAGACAAAAAGTTTAACTGAATTGCTGTGAAAAAGTAAGCAGTCATAAAGAAGTTCTTTTAAAAAGAAAAGCATTACAGTATTCTTTCAGCATATATAATTGATGATTATATTGCTTGAGAGATCTATGAGAAAAAGATGAACAAAAAAATGTTTAATATTTTTATTTAAAAGAAGATCTTATCTTTATATAAGTAATTTTCAGAGTCATGCAGTGTTCTATGCATGAATAATTGTGAAATACATTGTTTAAAGATAAGTCTTCATACTAATATAAGTATTCTTGTTATTGCTATTGCTAATCTCAGTGACAGAAGCTTACAATTATGTACTATAAAATCAATGTTGTTTTTGCATTTCTTTCTTTCTATTTGTCAGACTACAATTCTATCAAGAAGTCATTTAGTGAGTTAAAGACATGAATGCAGAGACATAAGACATTGATGAAGAGATTTAAAAATAAGTTTTCAGCATTTATTTATATGACTGTACAGAAGTATAAGATGAAAGATAATTCAGAAAGACATTTTCAAAACAGCTTTATTAATTGTACATAAATATATTATTATAATGAATTAACTATCATTTCTCATTGTCTTTAACACTTACAATGCTTTCTGCTTCTTCTTAAAATTATAAATCTCTGTAAAATAAGTCTCTATAGTTATTACATGTCTTCTTTTCTTCTAATATGAGTGTAAGACTTTCTTTAATCATCATTTAAGATTAACTGAAATATTCAGCTTTCTTTATATCTGCTCAGTGATCAGCTGTATATCTTATAAATTGTACATCTCTTTTAAAAGAATATTACAATAATTCATTAACTATGTCTTTAAAGTAGAGTGTTTTCACTCAAATTAAGTGAAGAAGTTCTGCAGTTATGTTTTAAAATCAGTGTTCAAGTCAAGTAAACTGCTGACAAATGATACTGCAGACAGTGCTGATGAGAATATGATGAAATATATCTTTTATGAAGACTGTAAAGTCTGTAATGAAGATGATGAAGATAATGAAGATAATAAAAATGATGAAGAAGACAGTGAAGATATGAACTGTAAAGAAAGCAGTTAAGAAGAAAATGAAGAAGAAAAATATTGAGCTGAGATGTATAAAATGTAATGTGAAGGCTGTGAAGACTGTAAAGACTGTAAAGAAAAAGAAGAAAAACACTGTAATGCTGTAATTAATGAAATTAATAGTTTTAATATAGTCTTAACATCACTGAAAGAAACTGCAGAGATAGAGATTTCTGATATTGATGTTGATGTTGATGAGAAAGTATAAATTTAAATGAGATAAAATGATGAAGATGTTGTGAATATTGACAACATGAGAAAGAAGAAAGATAATGTAATTAATAATAAGATTTTCTTCTTTAATTAATTAACTGACATGATCTTTATACTAATGAATAATGTATAAATTGTTGCTTTATTCTTATTAACAGTCTTTGCTCACATTTAAATAGCTGCAGAGTTAAGAATCTTATAAATGTTGTTGTGAAAAAGATAATAGTGATTATAGTTAAGATATGTTTTGTTATTACATTAATAATGAACAACAATATTGAAAGAAATGAATACTCATGCTATACTATGCTGTCTAGTGAAATCTCTAAACTGTGTTGTCTATGAGCACATCTTGATTAAGAGAGTTACAAAAGAAGTAGAAAGAATGTTGACTGCAGTTAACATAAACAGAGTCTTCACTTAGCTTTTGATGTTAATTCTATCTTGCTTCATAGAAGCAGCTAGAACATCATTTCTCAACACTTTCACTTAGTGAGACTGCATCTATTGACTTTCACTGACAACAAATACCAGATGACTAAATGCATCACTAAGAGTTCAACAAATCATTTAAAAGTTTAACTAATCATTAACAGTGAGTTTTATAAGTTCAATGAATCACTTAAAGATTTGTTTAAACAGAGACTTAATAAATCTGTCAGCAATCATCTCTTGACTGAGTATAAAGTCTATTTGAATCTGATTGCATTTATGCAGATTGTGAATGTTGTAATAGAAGACATTGATGTGCTTTGACTGCTCATGTATATATGCATTCTTAATTAAGATTAAAACAGCTTGATTATCTTCTCTGAGCTGAATAAATGAAGAAGTTCAATGAGCTTCATTCTTTTGAATGTTTACACAGTATAAGTTGACTTTAAGATATTTGCTTATGTTCATGTCTCTTAACATCTGTTTAAGCCAGATCTCAGTCTTTGTGCACATTGACATAATTATATATTTAATCTTAGTGATTAAGATGACAACAGACTTCTGCTTTTGACTTGTTTACAACATTAATTCATTTTTAAGCATGTAGACACATTCTAAAATTGATTTTTAATTTTGCTTGTTCAAAGCATAGTTAAAGTCAGAGTATTTAAGCATTATTTAACTCTCACTAAAACTGTACATGATGCTGAGATTGATGATTAATCTTATGTACTGCAGTAGTCTCTTAAGTGCATGTTCATGATGCTTCACAGAATTGCTGAGATATTGACTTAATCAATTTAATGTGAAGACAATGTCTAATTAAGTATGAATTGTCACATACATTAAACTTTTAATTGTCTATTAATACTGTCTTTAATCTATTCTTTAATTAGTTAAGCTGACAAGATAAAAAACATCATATCTGTTGAGTAAAATGCTGATGACTCTGTGCTTATCAGATTATATATGAAGATTCTTTAGTATCTTATTCACATAATAAGTCTGATTCAGGCACAGAATTCTCATTTTGCAGTTATGTATAACTTAAATGTCAAGAATTTTCTGTGTCTCTTTTAAGTTCTTGACTTTAAACATGTTCATAAGAGCTTGCTTAAATCAGAGAATGTGTAACAGATTTGTTGAAGTCATAACAATATTATTTACATAAAGAAGCAGCATGATTCTTTTAATGCTGTGAAGAAGAAGACAGAGATCAGTTTTGCTTTGATGAAAACTTAATTTAAGCAGTTTGATGACACATTATTCATATCAGTTCTGTGCAGCTTGCTTAAGATCATAAAGGCTGTGCAGTATGCACAGAACACAATTAAATGTAACATTGACTTCAGAAGAAAGTGTTATATAAATTGTTTTCTTCAGAAAGAATTCTGTGAAGACATTATTGACATTCACTTAATGACACTTTAAATTCTTGAGTATGATGATAGTCAGAAAGACTTGCAGAGTGTTAAACTTAATAATGAAAGTAAAGATATTCTTATAATCAATATTATATGTTTATGAGAAGCCTCTTGCCACAAGTCTTGTCTTAAGCTTATTTAAGAATTTATTGATGTTCAGCTTAAGTTTAAAGACTCATTTACTGATTACAATGTTAACTTTTCTTAATGACACAGTCTCTTTTCATATTTCATTTACTGTCAAGGCTGTCAGCTCTATATAAATAACATTCTTTCACATTTCTTCTCAGATTGAGTCTCTCACTGCTTCAGCATAGATGACAGATATTAAAATGTCAGATCTAATCACAGAGTCTTCTTTGTCTGCAGAGAATGCTGTAAGTATTAATATGATTCTTAATATTTTAATTAAAAACTCATTCACATCTTAATTGTCATTATTGTTGTTCTTCTTTCATTTCAGAATCTCAACACACAGAAAGATTCTGACTTCTTTAAGTGTCATCATCTTAACTTAATTAGTGTTGATCTTCTCATCTAATGACTCATCTAGATTGACTGTAGTCAACTTGACTTCATGTTGTTTATCTTAAGACTTATCAATCTTAATCATAATTAAGTCAGACTGCATCTTACTGTTTTAAGTCATGAATGCCTGATCTAAAGCTGTGATCTTCATAATGATTAACTTCTTTTATGAACATTTAACAGATCTTCTATCTGAAAGAACATTTAATGTTTGCTGTTACAGTCTAAAATTAACAGTGCTTCTCTTCTCACTTTTAACAAACTTCACAGCATGATTCTTAATGATACACTTAAGATCTAAAGCTTAAAGCTGATACTGCTTTGTGATTTTCTCAATATAGCTCATAAAGACTTTTACTCATTCTTAATTTATGAATTTGTCACATCTGTCTTCAGATAGTGACTTAAGATCAATGTAGCTGTAGCACTTGCATTCTCATATACAGATATAATTGATGAATAACTTTACATCAGTGAAAGCTTTCTCAGAAGTTGTCTACTTACTGTTAATTAAGAGATCAGTTGCTGTTTAATTATAAAGATAAACATCTGTTTATACTGTCTGCACTCAGAACTCTATTAGCAGTTGTGTCTCTTTAATCATGATATGCACTGAGTTCTTCATGATTTAAATGACTCTTTCAGCAACATCATTCTGAATTGACATGTAGAGCACTGTGTACTGCAGTGTGATGTTAAAAGACTTGCATCAGTCATTTAGAATGAATCTTAACTTTATTTTATTGTTGCTTCATACAGCAAGAATCTTTGCATCAATCTAAAGTTTAGTCTTCAGTCATCATTTTTGCAGTGTCTATGAGATCTCATCACATCACTTCAGCAATATTGTTTATGTCTTCTGAAAGTGATTATCTACTATCTTCAGAAAGTACTGATATTCACTAAATGACAAAGATAATGAGCTGTATATGTCAATAAAGACAAGAACAAGAATGTTAATTTTTTTTTTGCTTATGATGTGATCTTACTTGTTGATGAACTTAATTAGAACACAAATCTTACATATAATCTTGTTGTTCTCAACAATAAGAATTGACTTTTCAAGAATTGTCATCTTATAAAGATCATGCAGCTTCACAGAATCAAGATAAACAAATTATTAATGTCAAAGTCTGTAAGTCTTGATCTTTCTGTTCAATAATGCAGTGTTGACTTCTAAGAAATTAATTATGTTATTGTGCAGACTTACATCTGAAGCAGCTGTGAGAAAAGCAGTCTCTGAATGTGATGTGTGCACTATAGATATCAGAATAAATTCATTAAAACTCTTTACAATATACTTAACTATATAGACTCTGTCTTACTTTAATGCTTCTATTATAGTCTTGCTGTGCTTATTATACATTTAAAGACAGTGTTGATTAAAGCTTCTATGCAGTTTTATTTTGCACATTCACTTTTTTAAGAGAAGATTGACCTCAAGTTCAGACATGTAAAGTGTTGAACTCAGTCTCACAGAATTTTCTGACTTAACTTATATAATGATTACTTCACAATAATGAGAGTATAAATGTCTCTTTTTAACTTTAATTTGCTGATGTCTCATTTATATGAGAGAGTCACTGAAGAGTTGAAGTTGATCAGTTATGTATAAGAAGAATTTAGAATCTGCAATTCATTCAGATTTAAGCATCTTACTGACAGTCTTCTTAAACAGAGCAGTGATTTTATTATTAATTTTTTCTTTCTCTTTAAATTTAAAGAAGAAATCATCATCATCACTGTCACTAACTTCTGTGTTAAAGACTCTGTGTCTCTTTTCTTTTTCTTTATAGACTGACTTCTAATACAACTTAACTGCAGTCAATCTGTGCAGCTTAATCACAGTTAATCTGCTTGTCTTCTTTTAAGTATTTTGCTTGACATCAGAAAGAAATTCACAATCTTTAATGAAGTGAAAGCTGTTGCAAAGAAAGCACTTAATAAAGCAATGAGAAAAATGATCACTGTCTAAGCTGAATGATTTGTAATAGTGTTGCTTAATATTAGCTGTGTAATGATTTAATGAACTGCAATTCTAATTCATTAAACATTAATCTTCTTTTTGTTTATCTATTCACAAAACAATGACAGTCTTATCAATCTTAAGTTGTGTCTCTTTCTCTTAAAGCTTTTATAGATCTCTCTTAACATCTAGATTGTTCTGAGTGTCAATGACATTGCAGATCACAATGTACTTAATTGATAGTGCTTAAAGCAGCATTTAAAATCATCATTCTGATTTAAACAATCTGATTATGTCAGACTGAGTTGCAGTGATCTTTCTGTCAAGTTTGCTCAAATAAGTTTATACTTTTTTAATGAATACATTCTCTGACATTCTGTACTCAACAAACTCTGTCAAATATTGTCTCTCAGTTATCTGCAGCTTCTTCTTATACTTAAACTTTAATACATTTCAAACATTCTTTGTACTGATTTTGTTCATCAGATATTCTTGATCATCTATATTTATGCAGATAATAAATTAATATAAGATCTTTACATTAGTTTTCTGATTTTTAAAGCTGAGACTGCTGAAAGAAAATGAGTCTGAAAATTTACTAACTGATGTGTTAACTGCTAAGACTTCAATAACATTTTATAGATCTTCTTTTATCAGTTATCTTCTCATAAGAGTGAATCATTGATTACAGTTCTCATAAGTAAGAATTAAGATGAGTTGTTGCTTTGTAAAGAAGTTGTTGAAGTTCATGATGATGATAGTTGACATGTAGTATAAGAAGTGAATAAAGTAAAATAACAATGTATGCATTGAAGATAATATAAGTAAAACAAATAAAAAGCTTTTGTATCTTTTGTTTTGTGAGACAGTAGTGCTTATTTATCTTAATAACTCATATTAAGCTGTCAAAGAACAGTGCTTTCTGAGTAACTGTGAGTGCTTATTTGTCTATTTAACAAGACACATATCAAGTTGCTGAAAGAACAGTACTTTTATGAGTGACTATAAATGCTAATTTTTGCTGAGACTGATTCTTCTTAAATCTTCTGAGTCAAACATACTCAGCTACTGAAGATGCTTATTTGTCTAACAGATACATATTAAGTTGTCATCACTGTGCTGATTTCATTAAAGTTAGATTTATCACAAACCTCAATAGTCAGTAACACTGTTAAAGCTGAATTCACTGTGAATCTTAAAAGTCTGCAGACTCAGCTGCTGCATACATTAGAAGTATACACTTTCTCTGAGAAGCTTTTTGCTAACTGAGCTCATAATTTATTGAAAGAAATAAATATTCATGCTATACTATGTCATCTAATGAAATTCCTAAACTGTGTTGTCTATAAGCATGTCTTGATTAAGAGAGTTACAGAAGAAGTAGAAAGAATGTTGACTGCAGTCAATGTAAATAGAGTCTTCACTCAGTCTTTAATGCTAGTTCTACTCTGCTTTATAGAAGCAGCTAGAACATCACTTCTCAACAAACAATAACATTTAATATATAATCAACATTCTTTAAAGTCTTTGCACATTGATCTGCATTCTTCTTATATATCACAGTAGCTGTTCTCTGATATTTGTTAGCAAAGACATTAAAAATCAATGAAGAAAGAAAATAAATTTATATTTAATATTTAAACTTATTTTTCTTCTTTATAATTTCTTTCTCTGTTAACTTCTCACTTACTGTAATGATATTCTCTGCTGTCTTTCTATCTTAATCAGTTCTTATAATAACTGTTATTTCTTTTCTCTTATTATTATTTTATAATTTAACAAAATTCTTTACTTTCTATCAGTTATTTATGTCTCTAAGAATCACAGTGATCACAGCATTCTTTTTTATAATTAAATAGTTGATTTTAATTTTTATTTAATATCTATAATAAAAGTATCTTCTCTCATTACAGTATTTCTTAACTGCTATTAACTGCTTAAAATCTTAAATTCTTTACACAAAGCTTTTTTCTTTCTTATTCAATTTAAAGACATTTAAGTTCTCATTTATTAATTTTTTATTCAGATATACTGTATAAAACATAATATATTGTATGAATGACACTGAATCTTTATTGATAACAACATTGAGATTGAGAATCTTAATAAAATTGTTATTAAGATTCAGTGAACAGACTGATGTAAATATTGATATAAATATTAATTTTTATGTTATAGAAGACTTCTTCTTTACAGAAGAAGTCTTTGTAAAAGTCTTTTGTTTTGTCATAGTGATGATGATGATGATGATGTTGAGAAAGACAGTGAGATCAATTTTGTAAATGATGATTAGAGAAAAGAAAATTTAGACAGATTTTACTGTTTATTTTCTACAAATTCTTGCTATGTGCCTCTTGGAGCCAACATTCTAAGAATAGCTGTAAGGGAAGGTAGGTGACCTTGGAAGGTAAGGTACAAAACCTAAGGTACTTATCAAATGTTATCAGCTTAGCCGCATTATCGTTGTTCCGAAACAAGGCTGGAGTTTCTTCCACACTAAACCCTCGGTGGCCACTCGATGATCTGGAATGATGATACTGCTGCTCTCGTTGCTGATATTTCTACCTAGGTATGGAGAACAGGATTAGTTCCGCGACTGGCACGAGGTATTGAATAATCCAGCTTCATTCTACCTACCTAGCTCTGAGTGGCTGACAGTCAGATTGAGGGTTACTGGTAAGGATGGTGATGTGGGAAAGGGGCTGAAGAGCGATAAGGTATATCTACCTTACCTGCCTGGATACCACAATAGCTGACGCGGTTTATGTCAAGCATTTCCTAGATTGATGCAGACAGCTGAGTGATGATTATTATAATATTGGCCGCAGTCATAACAACATCATATTAAGGTACCAGGTACCCAGTGCCAGACAGCAGTCACCAAACGCCCCGAGCTCCCACTCAAACACGAAACGACCACCAGTGTTGACGATTATATCGAAGCTGCTGCGTCCAAGGCCATCTCTCATCCAGCGCGCTCAATACCGGGCCTCTACCGCCAGTATGCGACAGAGTAGGCGACCCTAGCAACAGCCTCGTGCATATCAGCATGCAACACTAACGGGCTCCGAACCGGCCACTCTGCCCTACAACCAAGCCTTAAGCCACTGCGTCAAGATCTCTCCGCGCTCATGACCCTGGGGTTTTGAGGGTTAGCGTCCCCAACCTCATGTTGCCTTCTTCGTCCGGTACGGCCGATTTTGACTCGATTGAGGCCAGAACATCCGTCATGCAGGTCACAAGACCTGCACCGGCACATGATCGAGGCCCAAAGTGTCCGGTTAGCTCTCCGTATAACAGCCCGGCAGCAAAGCCGTCGTGGTCGAAGAGAATTGAACCGGAGTCTCCGGAAGCGGAGAACGTGGTCTGATGGTCTATATATCTTGGAGCCTCAGCGAGAATGACAAGTTCTCTTGTACAGCCCTTGGTCAGAGTTATCTCGTCTCCGCTCTCGTCAAAAAAGACTCCGTGACGTTCACGATTGATGTCCGTCTCGACCCCGTGGCAGACACCCACGGTTATACCCGTCGTCCTGCCCAGCTTGAAATATCGGTTACCTTTCACGATGCTGCTGAAATATTGAGCATAGCCACCTTCGGCCTCCGCGGGGCCTTCATCAGAGGCAATCGGCGGATGCGATAACTCGGGCATTTGGTCCAGAGTCTGCGTGTTTCGCGGTGGAAGGTTGTTGAAGCATTTAGGGAATTTATCTGAAGGCATACGGATGAATGCCCAGTCGACGATGGCTTTTTTGGCATTGATCAGTCTTCCCGACGTGACGAGGACCTCGCCGAGCACGATTGGCAGTTCGTCGATCAGGGCCGCCTGCTTCTCCCAGTAGCGCAAGTTCGCGGCTGCTTGCTGCTCTCTAAACTTCAACTGTGGAGAAATGTCCTCACCACACGCAACTCGCATCTCTAGGTTCTCTTTTAGAAAGTCTGCCGTCTTCACCGCTCTCGATAGCATCTCCTGTATTGTCGTCTTCGTTTCTCGATGGTCCTCACCGGACGGATATTGTGCGACGGGACGACCCTTGTCAGAACCATCAAACCCGAAGCCCTTGCGAAAGGCCTTTCCCTCAGGGGGTTCCACGACATGGTGATTGGTTAGGATGCCCTGGTACGTTTTCCCTCCGACGGAAAGTTCCACAAAACCTCCGATGGTACCACTGCTTTCCTGTCCGACAACACCCAAACTGGACCCCATGACCGGATGAGGAGAGAGGGTGCGCACACACGAGACGCCAGTCAAATCCGTAATTCCACTAGGAATGAATTCGACGGCCATCTCAAATCCTTGCGGGAGCTTCGGCCAAAGGATGGCTTTCATTGTTAGCTCGAGTGTCTGCCAGTCAGACGATGCGAATGGTTCAACAAAAACGACAACCGATGGTCTTGCATTTTCTTTTGTCTGACCAAATTCAAAGACTGAAATGGCATTCCAGGCATCTTTGAGAGTGTCAAAGAGCAAGGCAATCAGATCCGCTCGTGTCTCTTCATACACCTGGATGGATACGGCGCCGGGTGAGATAAAAAAGATCGACGGCATTAGGGCACGCTCCCGGTCCAGGATCTCGACCTCCATGTGTGGGAAACCGTGACTTCGGAGAAGATCTTGGAGCTCGTTCCCCACGTCCGACCACGATCTTGTCAGTCCACTACTCTCAAAGATGTCCAGCCTCAATGTCTCTACAGATCCGTCGCCGTTAGGGTACCCAGGCTTGAGAAGATGGAGGACGCGAAATGTATGTTGACCGTCAAGTTCGTGATCTAGTACTACCTGTTCCATCTGTGTTAGGAGCTCGGCAGATCCTGGGTCCTCCAGGTCGAGATTCTCTCGAGATACGACTTCTCTCAAGGGTAGTGGAAGTGGTAGGGAGGCAGTGCTTGAACGGTATGGTTCGGAACGGTAGATGTAGGATTCAATCGCCATCTCCCCAGCGCTATCGTCCGAGTCTCTCAGCCAGCGTCTTCGCTTCCGAGGAGAGGGAGGAGGAGAAGGGAGCCCCGTCGGCAGAAATTGCTCAGGAGGCTGCGAGGGTGATGCCATGCTTAGGGTTGTGGTATTCGAGTAAGGGACCGTTAATCGCGAAATCACTCAAGTGCAATGGTATGGGAGATGGGAGTTTTTCTGTCAAAAGTCTGGAGGGAAAGGAAGTCGGGTTAGGGGCGGTAAGAAAGATATTTCTACGTAGTGAGTTTGACAATTTCAATGTCACCTAGGTAACCAACTGATTCTCTATGAGTCGTAGTAGGGGTTTGCAACACGACCACCGTCAGCCAGTGCGAATATACGCCAACGCAATCATGTCCCACGGATACCACGTAATCCGATACCTTTACACAGCCTCCAATTGCCGAGTGTTGCGGCCTCATCAAAGGTTGATTGATATGGCCGAAACGCTCCTAGAGCACGTGACATGGCGGAGGCTCCCCGGATTCGGTGGCATAATACTCCGAGACTAAATCTGTCCGTATTGGGTTTAGTGGCTTTGTGGGCTGGGCACCGATATCTCTGAGACGACCAGTTCCAGAATTCTCGGGCACCCCACGAATACGTTATGCTACTCCTATAAGGTAAGTACCAGGCACTGTAGTGTCGCCTAAGTTGGTGGGGTGCCCGAGAATTCGGGAATCGGCCTTCGTACCTTGAGGGTGGTATATCACTGCATCAGGCCGAGTGGCCCTTCAAGATCTGACCCTCGTTGGAGGAAACGCGAGACTGTATCAACCTGGCTCTCCCATGACTCTAGAGTTTCAATACTCCAGACCCAACAGACGCTGACACTGAAATGCGCTCCTGCATTAAGGGGAACCCGAGCTGCATCCACCTCACCGTCTAAAACCACGGAGAATGGGGGAGTACTATTAGCAAATAGTTCTCTATTCTGCCATCGACAGTTGCGCCATGAGCGAGAAGATACCGTAAAGTACCGTAAGTCATAGCATTGACTTGCGTGCCAATGCCGTACCGTGAAGAACAGGTTTACCTTCGAAACCATGGCCATAAAAGAGTATTGACCAATGATTGCACTAAGAACTCGCCGCCTCAGACTCTGAAGCGCCAGGACCTATTCGTCAACACTGGGCAGTCACTTGGTCCTTCTTTCATGCTCCATTCTTGTTAGTTTTCTCGTGGTCACGAAGGAGTTTCCTGTGGAGACATGACGTGGTTGCTGGCAGGGGAGCCCGGACTTGGGCCCGACTAGGCTCAGAGACATAGAAGGTCGAAGATGCATGGCCTGAACAGCGAATGTCTAGATAAAGTTGCGCGTCGCCGACAGTCCAGTAGGTAGTTCTTTCAATACTCACCGTCGTTCACGCTCATAACGCCAGGATTCGCCTCTTGGATTCACAAGGCCATCGAAATTGCTTCCTCTGTCTCATCCGCCTGCCGCTTCAGGCGCTCATCCTCCTCCTCCTCCTCCTCCTCCTCTTCCTCTTCCTCCTTTTCTGAACCCCTTGTTATCTCATCCACCATGCTGACTAGCAAAATCAGCCTCAGAGTATGTATTAGGACCTTCGGTGAAGAGGGCAACGACGATGGTGAGACGGAAGAACAGGGCATTGATGGGCTTCATAAAGCCCAAGATCCAAAAGACAGGTCTCAGTCGCTGAACGCGTTCGGTCATTCTACACAAGACATCATAATGAGAGCATCCTGTAAGCTTTTGATTGATCGATTGGAGTAGATCATAGGTGCATTCTCTAAGCAATATCAGGGATTGAATGCCATGATCCCGTGAATGCGATTAGTGGCCGTCGCCTAAGTCAAAGTAGGTAAAGGTTGAAAATTGAATGGGTCCATAAGGTACAGTACCTTATATTTTGCAGACTACCTTACCGCAGTCAAGTCACCTGATCAAAGCTGCGGTGTTTCTGTACTACAGAACTAGCAGTGTGCCATCTTACACGAGAGTATACAACTCCACCTACTATTGTAGGGTCAATCCAAACACTCATGAATGCTCTGGACCTTTGGCCCTTCCCTGAAGGGATGTGAGTCTGAAGTATTTCGAAGATGTCATTGCCATTTTTAGCTCTTATGTAAGCACACTACTGGACACAGTACTGCGTACATGAAGAAGAGGATGCTCAAAAAGTCAGGGAACATCAACTCTATGAGGAAGAAGCGCCGCATCAGTCCTAGGAGCACGGGAGTTGCTTCTAACAGCGTTTCGATTCGTTCCTTCTGTACAGCCCGTTTGTCCTTTATATCACAGGCACCATCAGGAACCCTGAGAAAATCAGCGAGTTATTCCCTCAATTAGAAAACGATGAAAATACGTTATGGGGGCACTTTCAGCAGAATTCTTGAGAAAAGGGTTGGCGTACCCCCAAGAATATCACAGTCAGCAAGTCCTATGATATTTTGCGCTGTCAATGGCCGAACGCCTCTGTCACAAATCAGATACTCGACAACAAACGCCATAAAGGCAGACGACCATCAAGAAAGACATGTGTATAATGGCCACCACGTAGAACTCTCATCACCCCCCGAAGGTGACTGGAGATTGTATAGATACAACGAACTATCACCCAGGCCATTCGCCATCCGGCTAGTGGAGATTCTACCTGGGGAGACAGAAGCTATTCATTGTCTGATACACGAGACGGACCTAGGGAACCATACGAGCCAGCACCCCACATTTGATGCACTGTCTTATGAATGGGGCTCCGAGACTTTCGAGACACACATCTGTTGTGACGGCATGGTCATACCAGTAACACAAAATCTCCACTCGGCCCTTCGGCATTTGCGTAACGCTACAACAAGGAGGCTGGCATGGATAGATGCATTATGTATAAATCAAGCTGATGTATTAGAGAGGAGTCGTCAGACCGCACTGATGAGCCATATATTCCGTTGCGCGCGCCAGGTTGTTGCGTGGCTTGGTGCCGCAGACAAACACACCGAGAGGGCATTTTCTCTCATCGAAGCTGTTTCTAGTAGTATCCGCTCTTATGCTCCAGGTGGAAGCTTCAAAGGGGACGCTCGCACCATCTGGGATAAGAAGGCCATGGCCAAGATGAACCTGCCTCGATGTCCATCCCAGGAGTGGGAAGCCCTAGCACGGCTTTTTGAACGCCAGTACTTTCGAAGGCTTTGGGTAGTTCAAGAGCTGGTCGTGTCTCCCAATGCTGTCGTGTGGTGTGGTTCGTTTTCACTGGGCTGGGCCCAAGTTGAACACGTTGCCTCACTCATCATCTCCACTGGTTGGATGAGCTCTTCAAGAATTGTACGGTGTTATTGTGCGTCCTTCGTTTATTCAGACAATACGAAATTGCAAGTTACATTTTCACGAGACTCGTGGAGGATCTGGGATGGGACTTGCCTTTCTCCTCTGCTCTACAAGACGGTTCCAGACGAGTGATCCACGGGACAAGATCATTGCCTTGATAGGTCTTACCAGAGATGCCGAGAAATACTCAAACCTAACGGATTATTCAAGATCCATTGCCGAACTCTATCTAGAAGTGACGGGCGAGCTCATACTTGCAGATCAGTCCCTCCTCCTCCTGTCCAGCGTCGAGGATCAATCAGATCGACGACTGCAAGCTCTCCCATCCTGGGTTCCGGATTATAGTGTATGGCGGCAGCGCTCTATATTAGGTCTACCAATTCGGCACTCAAGGTATGGAGCTGCTACGGCAATCCCCACGACTGCGCGCTGGAGCCCGGGATCTTTTGATCTGCATGTCGACGGTGTCTGCCATGATCAGATTGAAGCTGTGACAACGAACAGCTTGGACAATTCCGCAACTGCGCACAAGTTTGTGCTACAGTGCTTGGGATTATCAGACCCACTTCTTCGCCGAGGCACGGTCACTATCGACTCAATCTGGAGGACGCTGATAGGCAACACCGGGGGGAACACATATCCTGCACCGGAGATGTACAGAGAATATTTCCGAAGCTACTTGTCTCGTTTAAGCGCAAGGAGAAGCCCTTTCCAGAAGATGCTCATGGCTAATGACGACTTGAGTGGTTTCGTGAGTGCATGGAGAAAGAATCCGAAGGCACCGAATGACCAGCTGTATCAAGCAGCTCTAGCCTACACGGCAGCATACAGGAAATACTTCACCACTGTCAGGGGGACTATTGAACTTGGACCTCGATCTATGAGACCTGGCGATCTAGTATGCATCTTGAGCGGTGGTCATACTCCTTTCATCTTGAGGCAGGATGGGACCAATTATCGCTTAGTGGGTGAAGCCTACGTCCATGGAGTCATGGACGGGCAGGCTATATGGAGGGACATGAGGCTCGAGGAATTTCGAATTCGATAACAACATGCATGTGTTCGAGCATTGACGGTTCTAGAATAACAATACCTAGGGGCTTTCGAATCCATCTTGGTGAGGGCGCTAAGCACATGCCCCGGTAGAATCATAGTGGTCGCTTTTCATTTGGCGGTCTCATTCGCGCCCATTGGCCGTATGGGCCCCGCTAGGCCCCTAATCAACAGGCGAGCCAGCTACCCTGGGGTTCCTCATGCGCACCTAGCTGGCCAGCTATGCCTAGGGCCCACGGCGTGCTCAGGAGTCGCGGGGTTGCCTAGAAATCGAGGACTGCTTAGAAGTGGTACACCGAACGGTAGCTGGCTAGGTAGTAAGGCCTAGTGGCCTCCAGTAGAGCTCGCTGACAGTTTAAAGTTCGCGCCGATATTTCAGAAGCTCTTTGGCTCTGACCCTTTGGCCGCAGATGCTGCCGACGCCACCAAGGACAACATCACTGGCATAGGTCCGAAGGTAAGGAAGCTATCGTCGTATTCAGGTCTACACTCTGCCCAGCTGACACTACGCTAGTTTCTGCGAATCAAAGGCAAATAGGATTGGCGGGCAGCTATCCGAATATCTAACAAAGGTACCACCATGATGTTTCCTGCAACAAGAAGAAGAAGAAGAAGAAGAAGAAGAAGAAGAAGAAGAAGAAGAAGCAGCATGCATTAGTGCACAATTGATAAGAGAGTTAACACAAACTACGAGGATGCAATCCCAAGTTCTCCTGAGAAATAACATTATACATGCAAACCACCTACAAGTCATTCCATCCATCCCTACTTGCAGCTACGGTACTCACAGTAGCTTCATGGTGGCAGAGGAGCAATGAATATACATGTATGCTTTCTATAAGTATCTCCTTGTGTCTAAGCCTGAGATATCCTTCCACGTTCACCCCATCCCACCCCAGTAGGCGTCACAAACCTTGTCGAAGTTCTCTTGATTATCATACAAACCCTCGCAAACTAGGTCCAGGCGCCAAAACAAATAAACACCAGTACTCCCAGTACGCTATGGTTGAACGGAACCAGCCAACCAGGCTCAATCCTTCCACCTCGCCAGAAACTTCTGCATATCCCCCGTAGGCTTGGAAGCCGCAGCAGCCTATACCTCAAGTTCAGCATATAACCCACATGAGCGCCCACATCGCCCCGAAAAACCTGCTCACCGTATTCTCCATACTAGAAACACTCCCCGTAAAACTCTGCGTGAACGTTGTAACCTGACTCGGGCGCGGCAACCACGTCTGAGCATACGTAACCGCACTGGTAGGCCAAAGCGGCGACGCATTCTGCGCCGTGATCTTCGTCGGTGGCAGCGGCTGCATCGGCGCGTACTTGGTCAGCCCGGTCTGCAAGGTATAGGGCACCGCGAAGCCAGCGCCCTGCGGCCCGCCGGCGCCGGCGCCGGGGTTGGCGGCGGCCACGTTGTTTTCGGTGGCGGGGCCGGCGGTGCCGGTGACAGTTTTGAGCCCCGTTAGGACGTTGGGTGGGAAGCTGCCCGTCATGCCGGTTAGGGAGAAGCGGGGGGAGAAGTTCGTGATGGTGCCGCCGGCGGTGGCGACGGAGATCATTTTTAGGAAGCTGGGGTGGGTGGAGGGGTTGGTTAGCTTTTGGGAGGGGTAAAGAGGGAGGGGTTGGCGGAGGGAAGGGGATGGGGAAGGGGTGTCGTACTATGCGTTTTTGACGTCGGCGCCGATGGTTAGCTGGACTGTTCCGGATGCTTTGTTGCCTGTTGT
>JAABUU010004109.1_pt1 | contig 17593 bp, 16 predicted proteins | sample 5559301 | NCBI WGS metagenome assembly JAABUU01 (sample SAMN10711884, study PRJNA513360) | rock metagenome | isolation source: Antarctica rocks | place: Antarctica: Victoria Land, Richard Nunatak white | reverse complement strand
ATGACCCAGCCGCCGCTGAGCCGCGCCGTCAAACACCTGGAAGTTGACCTGGGCACGGTCCTGCTGAACCGGTCAGCCACGGGAGTCACGCTCACCGCCTCCGGAACCGAGCTCTACAACCAGGCCCGCGCGCTGCTGGAACATGCGGAGCAGCTACGCACCCGGGTCACCGCCGCCGCCGGCACCGCCACCATCACCGTCGGGACCCTCGTCGACAGCGTCGAGGAGGCCGGCACCCGCCTCGCCGTGGCCTTCCGCCAGCGCCACCCCGGAGTGGAGGTCCTGATCCGGGAAGCGGACTTCACCGACCCGACCACCGGCCTGCGGGCCGGGCTGGTTGATGTCGCGCTCACCCGGACACCCTTCGACGACACCGGCATCAGCACCCGGGCGCTGCGCTGCGACCCCGTCGGGGTGGTCCTGCGCGCCGACGACCCGCTCGCCCAGCAGGCGACCCTGACCCTGGCCGACCTCGACGACCGCCAGTGGTGCCAGCTACCCGACGGAACCGACCCGCTCTGGCGCGCCTACTGGAACGGCGCCACCCCCACCGGCCGGGTCCGGCACGGTCCGATCGTCCGCACCGTCCGCGAGTGCCTACAGGCCGTCCTGTGGAACGGCACGATCGGGCTCACACCCCTCACCCACGCAGTACCCCCGGGGCTCGCCTACGTGCCGCTGGCGGACATGCCGCCCAGCCAGCTCGTCATCGCCTGGAACACCACCAACACCAACCCGCTCGTCCGCTCGTTCACCCAAATAGCCGCATCCGCCTACCGCTCTAACACTGCCGGGAACCTCGCGCACTAACCGACGACGACCTGCGGTGCCGTCCCCCAGCCCACACCGCCGAACCAAGGCCTGCGGCACCAGCGCCGCCCGTGCTCACGCAAGGGATGTCGGGGATGGGCGCCGGGCCGTCGGCCCGAGATTGAAGAGTCGGGTGATTCCCCCGCGCCGGCTACGGCCCGTCAGGCCTGCTTCTCGCGCACGCGCATCGGCAGGTTGAACACGAGCAGGAAGGTGATGGCCAGCGGCACCAGGCACGCCCACGCGGTGATCTCCAGCCCGTGGGTCGGGAGATGGCCGCCGAACGCTGAGAAGAAGATCGTCCCCAGTGCCGCCACGCCGATCGCGTTGGAGAGCTGCTGGATGGCTTCAAGCACGCCGGTGGCCGAGCCGACCTCGTCCATCGAGACCCCAGCCAGGATGAAGTCGAACAGCTGGCCGAAGCTCGCGCCGGCGCCAACTCCGGCCAGAAACAGCGAGGGCGCCAAATCCAGGCTGGAGGCGGTCCGGGCGCCGGTCACGGTGAGCGCCAGGGCGACCATGCCGGCGGCGAGGAACACGACGCCGAGGTGCAGCAGGTGACGGCCGAGGCGGTCGACGAGTGCGAACCCGGCGCCCATGCCGACAATCATGCCGAGGACCATCGGCGCCAGCGTCAGCCCGGCGTGGATGGGTGAGAAATGCTCGCCGAGCTGGGCGAACAGAGAGACGCAGAGCAGCAGGCCGCCGAACGCGCCGAAGAAGGCGAGGGCGACGAGGATGCCGGTCGTGTAGGTGTGGTTGGCCAGCAGTCCGGGCTCGATCAAGGGGTCGCTGTGGCGGCGGCGCTCCCACAGCACGAACGCGGCGAGTAGGACCGCTCCGGCGGCGAGCGTGGTGAACGTCCACGCGGGCCACCCCGCCGCGCGGCCCTGGATCAGCGGGTAGATGATCGCGGTCAGCGCAGCGCCGATGAGCACCATCCCGACCGTGTCGAGGCGGATCCCGGGATGCGCGACGGTCCGCGGCAGCACCCGGACCGCGCCGGCGAACGCGGCGATGCCGATCGGCACGTTGATCAGGAACACCAGCCGCCACCCGATCCCCCACAGGTTCGCCTCCGTCAACGCGCCCGACAAGATCGGCGCGGCCAGCGCTGAGAGGCCCAGCATCGGACCGAAAACGCCGTACACCTTGCTCATCTCGTCCTGGGAGAAGACCTCTTTGAGCATCCCGAACCCTTGGGGGATCATCAGCGCCCCGAAGGAGCCCTGCAGCACCCGGAAGGCGATCAGCACCGCCGGTGACGGCGCGACCGCGCAGGCCGCGGACAGCACCGTGAAGCCGGCCGAGCCGACGAGGAACAGCCGGCGGCGTCCGAACATGTCCCCTAGGCGGGCGCCGGTGATCAGCAACACGGCGAACGCGAGCGTGTAGCCGGCGCTGAGCCACAGCAGGGAGGAGGCGCCGCCGCCCAAGTCGTGGCGGATCGACGGGCCGGCGACGTTGACGATCGTCGCGTCCATGAGATCCAAGATGTTGCCGGCGAGCACGACCGCGAGCACGAACCAGCGCAGCGGGTTGCGGGCGGCCGGCGGCGTAGCGAGGTCGGGGGGACGGACGGTGGAGGTCTCAGTCATCGTGGGCTCTCAATCCGAATAGCAGTTTCTATAACGCCTGTAAAAGTACACACACTGTAGGAACACGTCAAGGTAGAGCTTTGGGTATCGTTCGACCCATGAGCGAGTCAGGCTCCGGCGGCATCGATCCCGAGCAACGCGACGAGCCCGTCCTTGACGGCGTCATCGCCGAGGAGATGGGCGAGGAGATCATCGAGAGTCTGCGCCGCGTGCGACACGCCGAAGAGACGCGCTACCGCGCCGAGCATCCCGACGAAGGGCTGCGCGAGCGCAAGCGTCGGCTCACCCGCCATCTCATCGCCGACGCCGCCACCGCGATGTTCGCCAGTCGCGGCTTCGACGCGGTCAAGGTGACGGAGATCGCCGACCGCGCCAACGTCTCGATGAAGACGCTCTACAACTACTTCCCGACCAAGGAATCGATGGTGCTCGACGACGCCGACGAGCTCATCGAGGACCTGGCGACCGCGCTGCGCGACCGGCCGGCCGGGATGTCGATCACCGATGCCGTCGTCGGCGCGCTCGAGGCCAACATGGACGGGTTCGACCTGCTCGACGACGAACTCGCCGCCTACGTCGCCACGACGTTCGAGGCGATGGTCAAGCAGACACCGGCGCTGCACGCGCACTGGCTGGAGACCCTCGACCGCCTCGCCCGCGTGGCCGCCGAACAGCTCGCCCTGCACGCAGGGCTCGAGCCCACCGATCCCAAGCCGACGGTCGCCGCCCGGGCGCTTGTCGGCCTGGTCCAGGTCGACATGGACTCACGGGTGCGTCACATCCGCGCCGGCCGGCGCGGCGCCAAGCTGCGCGACGCGGTCGCCGGCGACGTACGGCAAGCCGCGCAACTGCTGGAGACCGGCCTGGCATCGCTAAGCCGCGGCACCCACACCGGCGGGCGCAGCGGCTCGAGACAGAGCGGCCGCGACGGTCGCCGCTCGTAGCGGCCGGCACCGAACCCTCGCTCAACTCTGCTCCATTCCGGGATTTGCGCGTGCGAGGGTGGCCGACCAAGCTGCAATGCCCATCCGGCGGAGACGCCTGCTCCCACGAAAACGCAGCACTCTCGTCCTTGCCGTCTGCGCTGGACGCCGAGCCGCCCAGCCCCTGGCCGTTGAACGACTCCCGAACGGCACTCCTCCCCCATGCGGGTCGAGCACGAGAAGCCGCAGGTCGTGTCGTCCCCGCAAGACCGGATCGGTGGGCAGTGCCGGTGAACGGGGGCCAACCGGCACACGCTGCACCGCGGCACCCGCTTACGGCACCGACCTCTGGGACGCGATACACGCTCCTGCCCGGCCAGCACATGGCCGGCCCGCGGGCGTCTCACGACGTAGGTAGTGAGACACACCCGGAAGGATCGCGATCGTTCCCTGATCGCAGGCTGACATCCGCAGCAGCTCATTGGAGATGCGAGTCCGCGATCGGAGCGTTAGCGGAGGGTTCGCCGTCCTGGCTGCGGTCGACGCTCGCGGCCGCCACAAGCTGTCCTGCGAGCGTCCGCAGGAGACCGCGCAGGGCGTCTGGGCGCTCGACGACGAAGGGAAGGCCCAGTCCGGCGAGCACGCCAGGCACCCAGTCCAGCCGCTCGGCCCGCATCTGCACGCGGACCCACCCATCCCCGTCGGTGATGTTGTGCAGGGTGGCGATGCCTGCTGGGAATCGGGCTTGCACCTGCTCGGCCGGTCCCTGAACCCGGAGCAAGACTTCGTGCCGGTAGGGAGTCTGGGCGATCCCGGACAGGACCTGCGCGGCTGGGTCGAATCCGTCCGGGACCTCGAAGGTGTCGCCCGAGCTCTCCAGACTCGTGATCCGGTCCAGCCGGAATGTCCGTACTTGGCCGCTGGCGGAGTCGGCCCCGGTGAGATACCAGCGCCCGGAGTGGGCGACGATCCCGTAGGGGTGCACTGTGCGGTCGGTGTGCCGTCCGTCCGAGGCGGTGTACCCGATAGCGACCGGGCGCCGGTCCCGCGCAGCCTCGGCGAGCAGCAACAACACCCCCGTCTCCGGAGCGGCGATCATGGGTGGGTCTGCCGCGGTGAATTCGGCGGTCTGCAGCACCGCGTCCAGCCGGCGTCCGAGCGCGTCGGACAGCACACGGCGCAGCTTGGCCGCGGCGCTCTCAGCCGCAGCGGCGGACGTGGTCACCAGTCCCGCCTTACGGCCGGCGATAAGGCCGAGCAGCACGGCGAGGGCCTCCTCGTCGGCGAGCATCAGTGGTGGCATCCGGTAGCCGGGCGCCAGCCGGTACCCGCCGTAGCGGCCGCGCACCGACCGGACCGGGATGTCGAGGTCGGTCAGGTGGACGACGTAGCGCCGGACGGTGCGCTCGTCAACGCCCAGTCGGGCCGCTAACTCACGAACGGTGCGGGTGCCGCCGGACTGCAGGATCTCCAGCAGGGCGAGCACCCGAGCAGTCGGACGCGTCACCAGGCAAGTATCGCCCCCATACCGGGCGGTTGTTGTCCGGTATCCCTTCTAGCGTCCGACGCATGACCACTCACACCCCCGCACCCGGACCTTCGATCAGTCTCGTGTCGATCCGCGTGATCACCGACGACGTCTCCCGCCTAGTCGAGTTCTACGAGCACGTCACGGGCATGCCCGTCCACTGGTCGACGCCGGTCTTCGCCGAGCTGCAGACGCCTGCCGGCACGCTGGCGATCGCGGGCACCCAGACCGTGGCACTGTTCGGAGCCGGCTCGGCCCGCCCGGCGGACAACCACACCGCGATCATCGAGTTCCTCGTCGACGACGTCGACGCCGAGTACGACAAGCTCAAGCAGCTCGTCTCCGACTTTGTCAACGAACCGACGACGATGCCGTGGGGCAACCGCTCGCTGCTGTTCCGCGACCCCGACGGCAACCTCGTCAACTTCTTCACACCCGTCACCCCAGACGCCATCGCCAAGTCCCGACACTGAACTCGGAAACCCCAGCGGCAGCAGCAGCGGAACGGGTCGACAGCCCCAATTCCGGCACTCTGATTCCGTGACGGACTTCAGGGACGCACCACAGCCGTGCTGACGGCAGGTTCCGGTACACGGTCAGCGATCCGGATCCAACCCAACGCGCCTCGGCGCGTCCTTCCGCGAAGCGCTCGGCCCGGCGGGTAGGACGGGTTGCTGTACGACTAGCGGTTCTCGGGACCCAACGGGCCGTTGACCTCAGCCAGCCGGGTTGCGATCTCCCAAGGTCATCTTCCCGGCGCTGTGATGGATGTTCTCCTGCTCGCGCGGAGGCTGGCTTCCTGGGCGTCTTCCCACCCCACCAGGTGGGGAAGCAAGCCGATGTGGGTGGTGGCGCCGAGCTGTTGGGCGATGCCGACGAGAACCTCGCTGTGGGCGTCGAGCTTGGCCTGCGGCGCCGGTGCCGTCCAAGCGACCAACCGCGAACCGCCAGCCGGACCGCGTTCGCCGGGCAGGTCTCGCGCCGACTCGCCCGCGTGACCTATCACGGCGGCCGGCGAGACGCTCGCCGGCGGCTTACCCTCATGTGATGAGAGGGCGTGCGGGGCGCCGCTGGCGGTCCGCGGTGTTGGCAGACCCGCGCGCTTGGTCCCAGCCCGGAACCGTCGCCATCGCCCAGCGGGTCTTGTGCCTGCGCGCCGGAGCGGTCGTGCTCCAGCACACCGGTGAGGGCAATGTGACCTCACCAACGAGCTGCACCGGCCGAGCCGGATGGGTTCCGGCAGCTCGTAGACACTCGGTCGACGCACTGCAGCCGCCTTGGGCTCGTCCCAGCCGACGTGCACGCGCCGAAGCGGTGGCATGAGCGAGTCGGACTTGGCCGGGGAACGCCCGGCGGCCGCTGCGCCGCTGGTCGGGGGTCGCTCGGGTCGGCGCCGGCTGCGCCTGACGGTGACGGTTCTGGTCGCGGTGCTGGTGCTGGCGTTGAGCGTGGTGTTCGGTGGGTACGCCTACTACGACGCGAAGCTGACCCGGGTGTCGATCCCGGGGCTGGGCCAGGTGTTCGGTTCGGTGGTGTCAGCGCCGCCGAGCGCCGGTGAGAACTTCCTGCTTGTCGGTTCCGACACCCGTGCCTTCGCCGGCGGTCAGGCGTTCCAGGCGCCGCCGGGCAGCGCGGACTTCGTGGCTGGTGCCCGGTCGGACACGGTGATCCTGCTGCACCTGCCGATTGGTGGGGCCAAGCCGACGGTCGTGTCGTTCCCGCGGGACACCTACGTCCACATCCCGGCGTTCACCGACCGGAAGGGCAAGACCACCGCGGCGCACCCGGCCAAGCTCAACGAGGCGTTCTCCATCGGCGGGCCCGCGCTGCTCACCCAGCTCATCGAACAGCTCACCGGGCTGCGTCTGGATCACTATGTCCAGGTCGACTTCGGGGGGTTCCGCAGCATTGTGGACGCTGTCGGGGGGCTGAGCCTGTGTGTCGGCACCAGCCGGCACGACCACGACTCCCAGGACTCCCTGACCGCCGGGACCCACCCGGACGTCACCGGCGCGCAGGCATTGGCGTTCGTCCGGGACCGCAAGGGCCTGCCCGGCGGGGACCTGGACCGCATCAAGGACCAGCAGTACTTCCTGGCCCAGCTGCTGCACAAGGTCCTGTCCGCCGGGACACTGGCCGACCCGGCCCGGCTCACCGGCTTGCTGTCCGCCGTGGTCGCCGACGTCACCGTCGACCAGGGCTTCGGGCTGTCCCAGATGACCACCCTGGGCAGTCGGCTGCGGCACCTGGACCCCGCGCACGTCACCTTCGCCACCCTGCCGGTGCTGAGCTCCGCAGCGGTCCGGGTGGTGCACGGGCTGCGCGTGGATGTCGTCCTGCTCGACCCGGCCCGGACCGCCCAGCTGTTCGCCGGCCTGCACGACGGCACCGGCCACCCGGCGCCCGGGGCCGCTGCCGGCCAGCCGCTGACCGTGCCGCCGGCAGCGATCTCGCTGGAGGTCCGTAACGGGACCTCGACCACCGGATTGGCCGGGCGCGTCGCCCGTTCGCTGCGCCGGCACGGCTACACCGTCACCGCCACCGGCAGCGTTCCCGCGGTGGACCAGACCACCGTGCGCTACCGACCCGACATGCTCGCCGCCGCCCGCACGGTGGCCGCCGCCCTGCCGGGCGCCCAACTGCAGGCCGACCCCACCCTGCCCGTCGGGGTGCAGCTCGTGCTCGGCCCCGGAGCCCCGGCCGTCCTACCGGTGCACCTCGGCCCGTCCGCTACCCCCACCCCGAGCGCCTCCGCACCACCTGCACCCGCCAGCCCGGTGCCAGCGGCCGCCCCGGCCGGGGCGTGCGCCCCATGACCGCCCCGAGGACAGCCCGGTTCGTGAGTGTGGCCGCCGCCGCGCCGAGTCGCACGCCTACAACCTGTAGGTACATACTGGCTCCTGGTAGCGGGTGCGTCGCCAGTGCCCGCCAAAGGACGGTCCTCGTGCTGCCACCCGCCCTGGCCGCCCAGTGCACCGCCGCCGCGATGACCAGACGCCGGTGATCGCCTCAGTGGTGTTCGCGGTGCTGTCCGCGGTCTCGTTCGCCTTGGCCACGGTGAGCCAGCACCGGGCCGCTCGCACCGCCCACCCGAGCACAGGTCTGGGGCTGGGGCTGCTCCGGCGACTGGCCCGGCGGCCGCTGTGGCTGCTCGGGCTGGTGTCGGGTGCGCTGGGGTTGGTGCTGCACGGCTTGGCACTGAGTCGTGGCCAGCTGACCGTCGTGCAGCCGGTGCTGGTCTCGGGGTTGTTGTTCGCGTTGCCGCTGAGCTTGCTGGTAGAGCGCACCTCCCCGAAGTGGCGGGAGTGGGTGTGGGCCGTGGCGGTGGTGCTCGGCCTGGCGCTGTTCCTTCTGGCCGCCCGGCCTTCGCCCGGCGTCCCGCTGGCCGATGAGGGCGCCCTGGCCGGCCTTGGCGGCGCGGTGATGGCGGCCGCGGCTGTCGCGGTCGCGTTGGCGGCCACGACAGTGCGCCGGCACCGCGCCGCGCTGCTGGGCACCGCCGCGGGGCTGAGCTTCGGGGTGACCGCCGCGCTGCTCAAGCAGGTTGTCGGCGAGCTCGCACGCGGCCCCCTGGTGCCGTTCACGGACTGGTCGGTGTACGCGCTGCTGCTGGTCGGCGGCACCGGCCTCGTGCTGACCCAGACCGCCTACCAGGCAGGCAGGTTGGCAGCCAGCTTGCCACCCATGACCATCGTGGACCCGATCGCTGCGGTCGCGATCGGCGCAGTGTGCTTCAACGAGCAGCTGACCGCCCAACCCCTTGCCGTCGCCGGGCAGCTCGTCGGCTTCGCCATCATGACGGTCGCGGTGATCCGCCTCGCGGCGCTGACCGCTCAGGACGACGGTGAACCCCGGGCTGCACCGGCGCGCCCTGATGAGCAGGTGGCGTCCCTGCCTCCCGAGCCAGCACGGTGTACTGGGTGAGGGCCTGGTGGAGCGCGCTGCTGAGCCCGTCGGCGTCCGCACGCTTGGGGAGCCCTCTCCGGCCGGATCCGGGGGCCGCTGCGCCGATGCCAGGTACCGCCGCCGCCGGGCGGGTCCTGATCATCTCGGGCAGTGTCGGTGCCGGCCATGACGGCGCGGCACACGAGCTCGCGGCACGGCTGCGCCGGGCTGGCGTGCACGTCGACGTCCGTGACTACCTGCAGGCCTTACCGGCGCCCTGCCGGGTGGTCCTGCGGGAGGGCTACACCGCCTCGGTCGGGTGTGTGCCCTGGGTGTTCGAGTGGGTGTTCACCAGCATCGAGTGCCAGCCGGTCGTGCAACGCCTGACGCTGGCGTTCTGCCGCGTGGCGGACCGCGTCGTGCGCCGCTGGGTCCAGCACGGCCGCTACGACGCGGTGGTCTCCACCTACCCGCTGGCCAGCCAGACCCTGGGCGGCCTGAAGGCCCGGGGGTGCATCGGCGGCCCGCTCGTGACCTACCTGACCGACCCTGCGGCGCATCGGACCTGGGTGCACGAGCACGTCGATGTTCACCTCACCGCCACTGCCGCTACCGCCGCGCAGGGCGGCACGGACTACGGCCTGGTCATGCGCACCGCCGGTCCCCTGGTGCCGGCCCGGTTCGCTACCCGACCACCCGCTGCGGTGCTGCGAGCCCTGCGCGTCGAGCTCGCCCTGCCCGAGGACCGCCCCATCGGGCTGGTAGTCGCCGGCTCCTTGGGGCTCGGCCAGGTGCAGGACACCGCCGCGCACCTGGTCCGCGAGGGGCTCAGCGCCCTGGTCCTGTGTGGGCGCAACGAGCAACTCCTGGCCCAGGTCCAGTCAGTGCCCGGCGCGACCGCGCTGGCCTGGCGAGCGGACATGCACCACCTGATGCACCTTGCCGATGTCCTGGTGCACAACGCCGGCGGCCTGTCCTTCACCGAAGCCCTGGTCGCCGGACTCCCGGCGGTCAGCTACCGCTGCATCCCCGGGCACGGCCGGGCCAACGCCGCGGTACTGGAGCGCGCCGGACTGGCTCCCTGGGCGCGCGACGAGCGCGAGTTCGGGCGGGCGGTAGCTGCCCAACTCACCCGGGGCCGGCTCGACAAGACGCACCAGGACCCCGCCGAGCTGGTCCTGGCCCTGCTCCTCGCAGGCCGGGGACGGACCCACGCTGCCGCGTGATCAGCGTGCACCTGGCCTCTTCGCGGCCCCGCCTACTTGGTGTAGGAAGGCGCGATGCGTCCCGTTGAGCTGACCCGCCCCGCGCCTGGTCCCGGCCAGACAGGCCGCCCACGCCAGGGTGACCTGGCGGTCGGTGCGGCGCTGCCGGGTGCCGCGACCACTGTCGCCCCGACCACGACCGGGAAACGCAGCCGAGCCGACCAGCCCGGCCGCCCTTTGGCCCCTGCGCCGCGACGCGGCGGCCGGGCTGCCCCCGGACCGCAGGGCGGTTGGGAGCCCTGGCGGGACTGGGCCGCGATCGCGGTGCTCACGCACGGACTGCTCCTGTTCGCTGCGCTGACCCAGCCCTCGCCCCCGGTGCTGCTGGCGTTGACCGTCCCGCTGGGCGTCATCTTGTCCACCGGGACGTTGACCGTCCTGCACGACGCCGGCCACCGGCGGCTGTCCCACCGGCGCGGGTGGCTCAACGTCCTCGCCGTCCAGACCGCCGTGCCGGTCGGGCTGTGGGTGGGCCACTGGACCCTGAAGCACCGGGTGCATCACCGGGCCACCGCCGTCTACCCCGTCGACGACGCGACCCACGCCTCCGCCCTCATCCGGCTGCACCCCGCGGTCCCCCGCCGTGCGATCCACCGCTACCAGCACCTGTACGCCTGGCCCCTGTACGGCCTGGCCTGGCTCGGTGAGCTGCAAAGCCAGCTGACCTACCTGTGGACCGGAAGGATCGACGGGACCCGCACGCCTGGCCGTGGCCGCCGGGCTGCCTCCTTCGCCGCAGAAAAGACCATGTGCGTGGCGGTCCTCGCCCCGTACGCCGTGCTGCTCGGGCTGGGCCGGCTCACCCTGCTCCTGCTGGCGGCGATGACCATCGCAGGGGGGCTGGCGGCCGTGGTGCTCGTGGTCGGCCACATCAACGTCGGCCTGGTACCCAGCACGCAGGTCCCCGCCGGCCGGGAGTGGGCCGCGCACCTGGTGCGCACCACCGCCTCGTTCAGCACTGGGAGCCGGGCGGCGCGGTGGCTGACCGGCGGGATGACCCACCACCTGGCCCATCACCTGCGGCCGGCCGCGCCACGCCACCAGCTGCCGATGATCCACGTCCGCACCGCGACCGCCCTGGCCGCCGAGGCGGCCGAACCACTGCGGGACTTCCCCACCCTCCGGGCGGCGGTGCGTGGGCATGGCACGCGGCTGCGCGAGCTGGGCCGCAGCGATCGTCCCAGCCCGATCGGTGCCCTGGCGATGCGGTCTGACCGTCTGGCCGTGCACCGGGATCCTCGAGGCGGATGAGCAAACGGGCCCGGGCCCAGCTGTGTTGGCCGGGTTGGTCGCGCCCGGGCGCTTCAGCGCCTAGGCAGCGCTGCTGCACGACGAGGCGTTCGCGGGCGCCGCCCCGGTCAGGGGCACCTGGGCCTGCTCAACCACCTCCTCTGCCAGCGCTGTGGCCGGCCCGATGCGGGCGAGCGTGACCGGCCCGGTGTGCACGCCCGGCGCTGACGCTCACCGTGGTGCAGCCCCTGGTCGTGACCGCCTGGTGTTCTCCGGCACCTTCCGCCAGCGTTGAACCGACGCTGGCGGCTGCGCGCCACCCTGGCCGGGGCAGCGGTGACCACGCTGGGGCTCGTGCTGTTCCTGGCCGCGCAGGCGGGGACCGCCCCGGCCATCGCCGGTACCAACGGCCCGGGCGCTCTGGTCATGCTCGGCCTGGGGGTACTGCAGCAGCGGCGCCCTGCACGCTGTTTCGGGAGGTGCCTCCGCGGCCCGGAGCGCCCTTTTGCCCGATCTCCCCGCCGACATCGTCTTCGCCTTGACCACCCGCGTGTTGCAGGCGACGATCTTCGCTCGCTGGGCACGGACTCCCTGCGCTCCTGGGCGCCTGGCCGCTGTGCCGGCCAGCGGTCCCGGATCCGCAAGCGCTGGGCGGTCGGGCATCCTCAACCGCTGCATGCGCTTCGCGGTAGGTTCACGCGGCGCGTCCCAGACCCCAAGGAGACGCCCTGGCCGAGCCAGGTGAGGTCCTGTCCGGGTCCGGCATCGGCCCCGGGAAAGGGTGCAGTCGGGGCCAGCCGGTGGCCGGCGAGCAGCAGCGCCAGCGCCAAGACCGCGGCCGCAGTGCCAGCGCCAAGCAACGGCACGGTCCCGGACCCGTGCCACAGCAGACCGGCCCACAACCCAGCGGCCAGCACAGCGCCGCCGCTCAGCGCCTGGTAGAGACCCTGGGGCCGAGCCCTGGCCAGAGCCCGGGGCCAGGCTGGAAACCCACGCCTTGCCCACCCCGTCGGTGCAGGCAGCGAACCCGCCGTACAGCGGCAGCAGCACGAACACCAACCAGCTGGCGTGCACCAGACCCAGTCCCAGGTAGCCGGCGGCGAAAAACACCAGACCCAGGGCGAAGATCAGGTGCCGCGGCAGTCGGTCCGACAGGGCCCCGGCCGGGTACGCACCGACGGCGTACACCGCGATGTAGGCGATGATCACGCGGGCCGTGGACAGCCCCAGGTCATGGGCGCGCAGCAGCAGCAGTGCGTCGGGGAAGTTGACCAACCCGAACAGCGTCAGCACGATCAGCAGCCGTCGCATCGGCCGGCTCAGCGGTGTCGGCGCGGAAGGGGCCACCGGTGGTGACGGCGGCCCCGCCGGGCCGGTTGCGGGCGGCCGAGCAGCGCCCTCCCGGACCGCGGCGACGAGCAGGACCGACAGGACCGCAGGGACCACCGCGATGATCAGCAGCGGCCGCAGCTGGTGGTCCAGCAGCTCATTGCCGACCCGGTCAACAGCCCGCCCGAGCAGCACCGCCGGCCAGGCGGTGGCCAGCGCAAGCAGGACCTTGCCCACCGCAGCCAGGCCGTAGCCCAACGCGATCAGGGGTCGTTTGGCCCGGTGGTCTGCCAGCCGCCCGGCCAGCAGCTTGGTAACAGCGGCGACCCCTTCGGCCACCCCCTCCACGACACCGACCACCGCCGCTGGCGCCCCGAGTGTGACGGTCAGGAAGATCGGCAGGATCGGATAGAGCAGCTCGCTGGCCGCGTCCTGCAGGAAGCTCACCGCTGCCAAGGCCCGGACGTTCGGGGTGAGCCAGGGCGGTGGTCCCGGACGCTGCGCCGACCACCCCATCCGCCTGCAACACCACCCTCCTTGCTCCCACATGTTGTCGGAGGTCGGCGTACCGTACCGCGGGTGCTTCGCCGCGCCCGGACCCGTTCGTGACCCTGCTCGCCGATCCCGCCAGCTCACCTGGACACTGCTCGGGCTGGTACTGCTCGTGGTCGGCGCAGTGCTACCTATCTCGACCCTGCGCCGGTTGACCCACCTGCTGCTGGCGGTGTCCGGCCTGGCCTGGACGCGGTCCTGGTTGCCGGGATCGGCTCAGTGCAGTTCGGGGCTCGCCGCCGGATCGCACTGCCCGGCGGTCAGTTCCAACCCTCAGAAGTCGCCAAGCTGGCCCCGGTGTTCTGGGGTGCGGACCTGCTGGTGGGCAAGCACAAGTCGATCCATCAGAGCAAGCACCTGCTGGTGCCGCTGCTGCCGGCCGGGCTGCTAGCCGCCCTGATCCTGCTGGAACCCGACATGGGCACGAGGATGGTCGTGTGCGCGGCGCTGTTCGCCCTTCTGGTCGTGGCCGGGGCCCGCTCGGCGGGCGGTGCTGTGCCTGGCGGGGCGGCGCCGGCGCGGTGGCCACACTGGCGGCATCGCCCCGTACCGCCTGGCCCGGCTGACCTCGTTCGTCGATCCGTTCGCCGACGCCTCCGACACCGGCTATCAGGCCGTGCAAGGGTTGTACGCCCTCTCCGGCGGCGGCTGGTTCGGCGTCGGGCTGGGTGCCAGCCGGCAGAAGTGGGAAGCGCTGCCCAACGCCTACACCGACTACATCTCACGGTTCTGGGCGAGGAGCTGGGACTGATCGGGACCCTTGCCGTCCTGGTGGTGCTGGGCCTGTTCGGTGTGTCCGCGCTGGAGCTGGCGATCCGGGCCAGCAGCAGCTAATACCAGCTGCTTGCCACCGGTATCGTGGCCTGGATCATGGCCCAGGCCAACCTCAACGTCGGGGCCGTGACCTCGGTCCTGCCCATCACCGGCATCCCGCTGCCGCTGATCAGCTACGGTGGCAGCTCCCTGGCCACCACATTGTTCGCCATAGGCCTGCTGGTCGGAGTGGCGCGGCGTGACGCCGAGATCGCCGCTGGCTTCGCTGCCCGGCGAGGCCGCTTCTCGGGCCGCCGGCGCGCCCGGCAGACGATGACTGCCCGGTGAGCGCCGCCGGCTACGCCCTGCCCGCGGTCCTGGACGGCAAGCAGCTGTTCATCTCGGCCGGCCTGCCGGTCGCGCTGTTCGTCGTGTTCGCCGAGACCGGCTGCTGCTCGGCTTCTTCCTGCCCGGTGACTCCCTGCTGTTCGCGGCCGGGTTCGCCGCCACCGGTCGGCTGGACAGGAGCCTGCACCCCAACATCGTCCTGGTCTGCCTCGCCATAACGTCGCGGCCTTCCTCGGAGCGGAGCTCGGCTACCTCATCGGCCGCAAGCCGGCCCCGCACGGTTCGACAAGCCCGGCAGCAGGCTGTTCAAGGCGTCCTACGCGCGCAAGGCCCGTGAGGTCCTGGACGCCTACGGCGAGCCGAAGGCCATCGTGCTGGCCCGCTTGGTACCCGTGGTGTGCACCTTCCTCAACCCCCTGATCGGCACCGTCGGGGTGCCGCTGCGCGTTTTCACTCTCTGGAACGCGGTCGGCGCCCTGCTCTGGGGCACCGGCGTGGTCCTGCTCGGCTACTACCTCGGACAGATCGACGTCATCGGCAAGAACCTTGAGGTCGTGGCCGCCCTCGTCGTCCTGATCTCGGTCCTGCCGATCGCCCGCGAGGTACTCAAGCAAGGCCGGAAGGCCGGAACCGCGCCACCGGTCAGGACCCGCTGCCGGACCTGCCTGCCGCCAGGGCGGGAGGCGCCACCGTGACCCGGCGACCGGATCGACTCCTACGCCGTGTAGGGATACGGTGCGGCCATCCGGCTGCAAGCAATGGCTCGTGCGAGAGAGCGGCTCGAAGCTAGGCCCAATGTGCTGGACGACCGAGACCGGGCCAGTCGATGGAAAGGGCGGGAGTGCGCATGCGTTTGTCCCGTGGGAAGGACCGTGGCCCGGTCGGCGGTGGCCGGTGAGCGCACCGGCCGGGGTGCCGGTCCAGGACCGGACCGGGCGCTCGCCCGGCGGGGCGGCCGGACGGACCGCCTCCGCCCCCCGGCGCGTGGTGCTGGGACTGCGCCGGATCCACCCTTGGTCGGTGTTCAAGGTGGCGCTGCTGACCTCGCTGGTGCTGGCGGCTGTAGCCATGGCCGCCGCCGCTGCCCTGTTCAGCGGGCTGGGCGCCCTCGGGGTGCCCCAGACGGTGAACAACCTGGTCGCGCCCGTAGGCGGTGGGTCACCGGTGCTGACGTTGTCGGGCTTCCTCGGGGCAGCCGCGCTCCTCGCCGCCCTCGGGGCGGTGCTGCTCACGACACTGGCCCCGTTGGCGGCGGCGCTCTACAACGTGTGCGCCTCCTTCACCGGAGGGCTCGAGGTGCTGCTGGTGGAACGCGATTGACGCGGCGAGGCACCGGCGTCGAGCCGTGTCCCACCCCCCCGCCACGGCGCGCCGTCCATCTTGCGGCAGCAGCTTTGCTCAGTGGAAGGACGGACCGACATTGAAACAGCCCACGGGGCGTTTCGCACGTGGAGGTGCTGCGCGCAGCACCGGCTCGCTGCTGGCGCTGTCGCTGGCTCTGGCCGTCCTGGGCCTGTACTTCATCTTCGGTGAGCAGGAGCGGCGGCACGTCGTGGCCGGCCTGTTGATGCTGTTCTGCGCGATGGTCGCGCTCGGGCTAGGACGGGGCCGCCGACGCCAGTAACGGGCAGCCGACTTCGTCCGTGGCCGCCTGGGCAGGCCGGCTACGGTCCCGAGGTTCCATCTCGCCCCACCGGTCTCAGCCAACTGACGAAGTCGGATCCCACACGCGCCGCACACGGGATACCGGCGACGCTCCAAGCGGCCGTCCGGCAAGGAGCCAGTTACCCGGATGGGCACGGCTGCGGTGGGTCTCCTCAACGAAACCCGCCTGCTCCATCGCGCAGAGCGGACAGGTCACCAGGGTGTGGCCAAGCCTTCGCCGGACCCGGTCCGGCCGGTTCACCACCATCGTGAACCCCACTCCTACGCTGCGCAGCTGCCGGTCCGGCTGTCGGTCAGCCGCCCGCGCGCCGGCTGCGCCCGGCCCTGGGCGGGCCGTCGGCGTCCGCCGGATCGGGCGACCGGACGGGACGGCGGAGCAGGGCGTCCGGCGCCCACACCCCGGGCCAACGCGCGGCACCGGCGACGGCAGCCCACAGCAGGACACCACCCAGCGTCCCCCCGGCCAGCACGTCGCTGAGCCAGTGGAAGTTGCTGTAGACCATCGCCGTGCCGACCAACGCAGCAGCGCACAGCCCGACGCGGAACGCCGGCCCGTACCGCCACGCCGGGCCGCGGTAGGTCAGCAACAAAGCGATCAGGCCGTAGCACAGAAACGACGAGGTGGTGTGCCCGGACGGGAAGTAGCCGGTGACGGCGTGCCCGTGGCGCAGCGCCGGGCCGGCCCGACCCACCCATGCCTTGAGCACCAGCACCGCCGCGGTGAGGGCGCCGGCGCCCAGCAGTGCCAGCAGGAGCGGAGCGGCGGTGCCGCGCCGACGGCTCAGCGCTGCCGCAACCACCAGCAAGGCGGTAACCGACACCATCGGGTTTCCGACGTCGGTCACGGCCGTGGACAGCGCCACCAGGCCGGACGGGTGGTGTGCCAGCACCCAGGTACGCACCCCCAGGTCCGCGCTGACCACCGGACCGTCTGCCTCCACCCCGATCAGCAGAGCGACGAAGCCGGCGAGCAGCACCGCCAGAGCCGCCGCCCTCGGGCGCCGCCCCACCTCGAGCGGGACCAGGGCAGGTGCCGCGCCGTCGAGGGCATTGCTCGGGGCCGCCTGCCGGGCGTGGCGGGCCGAAGAAGCCATCTACCGCAGCCCGAGTGGATCAGCGTAGGCAGCGTCGGCCTGCGCCTGGCTCAGGGTGTGCGTCACGACGAGCCGCTCCAGCACGTGCCGCTGCCGCTGCTTGGCCAGGTCCCGGTGCCGGTAGGGGTCGTAGGCACTGGGGGCCTGGACCAGCCCGGCGGGCAGGCTCGCCTGCGCCCAGGACAACTCGGCGGGGGCAACACCGAACAGGCTTCGGGCGGCAGCAGGCAGGCCGTAGAAGCCGTGCCCGAAGTAGACCTCCGCAAGGTACATCTCCAAGATCTGCGGCTTGCTGTACTGCGCCTCGAGCTTGAACGACAGCTCGATCTGTTCCACCTTCGCCGACACCGTGTCGGCGGTGTACAGGTTCTTGGCGAGCTGCTGGTCCAACGTCGCCCCGCCCGCATCCCGCATCCCGCTGGCTGCCCTGAAGCGTTGTCCAGCCCGCCCGCAGGACCCCGACCATGTCCAGTCCGTGGTGGGACAGGAACCGGCTGTCCTTCCGTTGGCGGGCTGTCGCTGCTCCACGGCGGCAAGCTGGGCAAGCAACTGGCTGGCGGGTCAGCCTTGAGGCTGTGAACGCCGTGGGTTGGGGCAAGTCTGCTCGACAGTG
>JAABUU010004108.1_pt1 | contig 17594 bp, 22 predicted proteins | sample 5559301 | NCBI WGS metagenome assembly JAABUU01 (sample SAMN10711884, study PRJNA513360) | rock metagenome | isolation source: Antarctica rocks | place: Antarctica: Victoria Land, Richard Nunatak white | reverse complement strand
GGGGAAGGGTGTGGATGGGGGTGGGAAGGTGGGGGGTGGTGGGGCTGCGGAGGAGGATTTGGAAGAGGAGGAGGAGGATGAGTGTGAGGTTTTTCCGCTGGGCGATGAGTTGGCTATCTCGATCGCGGAGGATCTGTGGCCGGGGGCTATCAAGTATTTCAGTACGTTTTTTCACCGTTGGATTTGTCCTTTTCGCCTCCGTTCCCTTGGCACACCGCAGATTGACAGCGTCGCATTACTGATGTGATCTGGTTGGTCAATCTAGCTCAAGCACAAGAACAAGACGACTTCTCCGAAGCGGATTTCGAAGACGACCCTACCGACGACGACGAAGATGGATCGATTCCGAACCTGCGTGGTCTTGTCGGTTCACGCGGGCAAGGAGCAACAGGAATTGCAAACGAAGAGGACGAGGATGAGGATAAGGAAGAGAGGAGACCAAAGAAGAAAGTCCGGACCTAGTCAGTCGGTTGAGCGAGCGAGCGGTGTTCTGATACCCATTTGTTCGATGTACTCGTATCCATGACTGGGTTGGTGTTACACGCTGTACAGTAGGTAAAGCGAGCAAGTAGATGCCAGCTCAAGCATTGACCTCATCTGCCACGAGCGAATCACCACGTTCGACCCGGAGCAGATGCAGCCATGCAATCCTGCATATGACATCTGCACGAGTACGAGTACCTTAGGGGCTTAGATTACCTTAACTTCCAGCTAAGATATCAACATGCAGCGGAGCTCTCGAGACGGGATACAGGTCGGGTGGTCCGTTGGTCGTCTCTCAAGAGTGTTAAGTTTTCATTAACGAATTTCGTATAGCGAGATGGAATTCAGAATCATCAAACAAGCAATATGAGATATCATCCCACCGTCGCGAAGCCGGCCAAGCCGCTGCAAATACCTGTTTGCGATGAGATGGAAAGCCCCCGTGAAATCTCTAAGCGGCAAATAGGAGGGTGGCACAATTCGCCACGTATGTAATACGGCGTACGGCGTACGGAGTAGAGTCAGAACTTTCCTCCTCCAAGGACCCTGACTGAGAGGTGGGCGATTGAAACAAGGTGCTGACCCCGGACACTTCAGATTTAGCCCCCTGTGCCTCTGCGGCGGCGGCAATATTAATATCTGGACCCAGTCGCACGGCGTAGATTTTACAACCCATGGTAGGGAGACAACATCGGATGGGAGGTAGAGCGCACTCGTGCGTCCCCTGGCTGCTGGATATAGGTAGAGATGATGAGCTCCACTCTGTACTGTATCACCTACTCCGTATGAAGTATTTTGTTGTTTGCTCCTTGGACGAACATACAGGGAATGAATGATTGCTGTCAGGTACCAAGGAACCAAGATGCGGCATGAACCGTACCTGAAGGTACAGTAACTTGCCCTGGTATCTTAGGTAAGGTAGGCAGCGCTGACTGGCCGGAGTGTCGGGACGGCAGAACATTAATCAAGACAGGGTAGAGCCCTGTCATGGCGGGCTTGACTGGTGTCAATTGATCGAGCTTGTGTTTCAGAACCTCGTGTGCTAAACTCTATTCCTGCGTTCTAGACCGCAGCCGCAGTCCCTGACATCTCAAGGCGGTGACCGACGCAGTTGATCGAGTTGGGCGCTTAACTTACCTTAAGTTACCGGATCTACCTTAAGTTAAGGTACCCGACCTAACCTATTAAGGGACTGTCGATAAACATCCGAGACGACGATCAATCTCGATTCTCGAACTACCGGACCGTGTCTCAAGTTTAAATCAAGTCACCTGTATGGTAAAGTAGGAAGAGTATGAGGAGGTACTTGTAATTTTGCCCCTTCAAGCCATACCCGCCGTCCCCTCCCCATTATCCTTCACCTCTTCTCCTTCCTACTTACCTTACACTGTACACTCCTTTGATCGTTGCCTTCATATCGTTCCCTTCGCGCTGCGTGTGTACTGCTATCAAGACTCCGTCGCTCCTTAGCAAGTCAGGCTTGAAGTCATTCCTTTCTCGATCCAGTGTCGACTGTATCATCCATTCATTCCCGTGCCGCATTCAGCTATACCCTAACCCCCACAAACGTGGCGCTATTTTGAAAAAGAGCTGAGTTGGTGGCACGGTTGAAGCAGCCAGTTTTTTAAACATATTGCGAGTTTTGGGAAAAGACGTTGGAAGCTCGGCCCCCGCGAAAAGACTTGGGTGCAGTGATTCTGGATACCCATACCTTAGCAACCGGTTCAGCCAGCGTGTTAGGGGCTCTTTTGATATTCACTGCAGCGCAGCGTTTATTTCAGTTGAGCTGAGAGACTTACGGCCTCCGTCTTCTTCATCTCTCATAGCAAACATTTCCACGCACTTTTCGAAGCATCTACCCAGAGATCCAGCGCTCCGACTTGACAAAGTTTAGACGGCTTCCAGTTACCATAGTACGTCCTCATCTGCTCTCTGGAGTCTATGTTTGCGCGCTGAGTCTTAATTGAAAAGACCATTGAGATGCCAATTGCACATGTATAGAACTGACAGTTTCCTAAAGGTTCGCAGCTTCTCGGCGGCATATCCCCAAAAGCAGTCGCAAAAACCACGTCGCGAAAACCACGTCGCGCCAGTTCTCGTCAAGCAGCGTGCAACCCTATCACCTCACCTCATTTTGCAACAACACTCCTTCAACCATACATTCTTCGACAACCACAAAGCAAAGGCAAATCCTACGACAGTCTGAAGTGTCCAGATCCGTTCAGAAATCACGCATTACCATTCAAGTCATTTCGTACCACCTGAGCAGTCAACCTTTTCAATCCCATCGGCGCTCCAAGTGAGACGAGTGAATCGCGACAATGAAGTTTACCACATCTTCGTTCATCGCAACGGCAATTCTTGCTACTTATTCCGTCGGTGTTGTGGAGGCTTTCTGGCGTCTACCATGTCGAGGTGTCGCTGGGCTTGGCCGACTCGATCCAATCGTGCATCCTGGCGGGCCCAGTGACCATGCGCATCTCATCTTTGGCGGTAGTGGTGAGTCTTCCTTCCATCCCAATGATGTTACTTCAACACCATTCCTTGACTGTTTCCATCTCATGATTATCCTCTTCTGCGTACTGACTACTCGTCGTACCATATGCAGGCTTTGGGCTCGAATCGGGTGCCGAAGAACTTCTTGCGTCCAATTGCACCAGCTGTGGAGTTACTCAGGACAGGTCGGCGTACTGGACTCCAGCACTGTACTTTGTGGATGCCACTGGTAAGACTGAGATGGTTAAAAACATCGGTGGAATGCTTGCGTGAGTACTACCCATCTCTTTATCTCGGTGTACGAGATTCGCTCCTTCAATCAAGATTTTACGAACTCTTCCGCAGCCGCAACTACCTGCTCTGTTTCCTTATTCCTTGACCATGATTGACTTTACAGATCTCGGGATGACACGACTGACCTGGATGTACGTAGATACTATGACCTCTTCGGTGACAATGTCGAAGCGTTCCCAAACAACTTGAAGATGATCGCTGGCGATACGAATTTGCGGAGCTCGTCTCTGAAGTTCCCAGACCCACCAACGTCGGAGTGGACCGCCGAAGACATGACACAGACGGTGCTTGCGAAAAGAGCGATCGGGTTTAATTGCCTTCATTACGCGACAGCACCGGAACCATCTCTTTACCGTCACTTCATGCCCGACAAGGCGTTTTTAGACTCTACTTGCCCAGATGGTGTTCGTTTGGAGCTCATGTTTCCTTCATGCTGGAATGGAAAGGACCTTGATTCACATGATCACAAGTCCCACGTTGCCTACCCATCTCTCATCAACGGAGGGGATTGCCCCAAAGGTTTCGAGAAGAGGCTCGTCACACTTTTCTATGAAACGATCTGGGCCACGAATGCCTTCAAGGACAGACAAGGCCAATTTGTTCTTGCGAACGGTGATCCAACCGGTGAGTCCAGACGCTACCCCCATAGACTCTTGCTTTAATAACATTAAAAGGGTACGGCTATCACGGAGATTTCATCGCAGCCTGGGAGGATGATGTACTACCAAAGGCCGTCAAGCAATGCACGAATCTCTCCGGAAGAGTTGAGGATTGCCCCGTTTTCAAACTGCAATCAGAAGGCGACCAATCGGCTTGTCAGTTCTCCATGCCACCCCAACTGAAAGACGACAAGTGCCGCGGGCCTCGCGAGGGTCTCCCGGGCAACGTCTTGATCAAGGGGGGCCCCGGGTACACGGCGGTGGCCAGTGGCGACAACGGTGGCGCAGCGTCGGAATCTTCGTCCACGGCAACAGCCCCCGTCTCTGCAGTTCCCTCCTCCTCGTCCGCTCCGATGCTCCCAGTTTCTTCGGCTGTCCTGGTTTCGTCGCAAGGCGGTGGCTACGGCGCGAACGTCGGAGGCATCTTTGCGGAGGTCGCCAGCTCCTCGTCATCGTCGCCATCCTCTTCGTCATCCTCCTCGACATCCCCTCCGCCATCCTCTTCTCCGGCCGCAATGGCTCCCGCTCCAGACACCACCCCACCCCCGTCAGCTCCGGCAGCTGGCGCCTTGAGCACGGTCAGCACCACGTACCTGACCAAGGGCAGAGAGGTCTACGAGATCGTGGTCGTCGACGAAAAGGTGACGGTGACGGCGACGTCGACCTTGGCTTCTGCCGCGCAGCACAAGCGTCATCTCCACCGCCACCAGCACCATCACCGTCACGCCGGGCCGGCCTGAGCGCTCCGTTTCGTGGTTTGTACAAAGACTTTCGTCGGTGCTGCGGGTTCGGTATATGAGTTTCCAGTGTAGGAACGTCCGTACAAAGGCTTTAGGATAGATGATGCCTTTTCATCACCATACTGTAACTTAGGTCCTTATTTTTAGAAACGAGAAATGCACATTTATGAGTTGGAGAGCCTTGAAGTTGGACGCTGATGCGGTTGTATCTGATGGGAAAGAATGTGGCGTGTTGGTAGTTGGAGTTCTCATCTCTGCTTCTCAAAATGCATAAGGTAGTATGACCGCGTAATACGCCGCGATCCCACAGGTGTTGCCACGTCTAGCTGCTGCACAGAGCACGGGCACGGGCTGAACCATCGTTATGCAGCCCTAGCAACTTAAGGTAGGTGAGGTATGGATACGTAAGGTAGGGCAGCGCAGCTACGTGGTAGGTAAGGTATAGAAGTCTTCCGGAAACAAGCTACCTGAGCAAACGCGAAGCTTTCCTCGTCGCCAGTCTTGCGTCTCGGAATCCCTTGTCCTCATCCTCGTCCTCTGCCTCTGCCTCTGCCTCTGCCTCTGCCCTCACTCTGCCTGCAGTCTTACTTTCTTACTTCCTTTCTTTCGTTCTTTCTTCTTCGAGGCAGAACGGGGAAAAGGGTATGAAATGGGGGGGCCCGAGGGCCCGAGCCGGGGGGTGGTGGGAGGGAGAGGGGAAAGGGGGTCGTTTGGTACTGATTGGGGAGCCGGGGTGGTAGGGTTGTGTGCGAGGAGGAGGGAGGAGGTAGTCGGGAGGTGAAGAGGAGAAGGGTTAGTGGGTGAATGGTTGCTGCTACTTAGGGAGGTAGGGTTAGGAGGGTTTTGTACCAGGTACTGTAGGTGCTTGAGATAGGGCTTACCCAATCGACCAGTGGCCCTTACAGCTAGGCCAATCTCAGACCGGCTCTCGTGTCTGCAAGTTCCTATGTCTGGATTTCTTGGATGGGTTTTTTTTCCCGTACTAGGTCTCTTGTGACAGGTCGTTCTTTTGAAGCTTGTCGCGCTGGAATTGCTCTTGCTGTCGTGGTTCAAAGCTCTGTAGAGAGAGTCACATAAAGAAGGTGACAATTTCTTTCCACAACGACATGATGTTGGCGAATATTCCTAGCCTAGAAGCGAGCGCAAACTTTATCCAAAAGACGGTCATGACCCGGTCTGAGTTGGCTTTACACCTAAACATCTTCAGTTTGACCTCCCGCGAACCCCGAGTCCTAGGGCTCTGGATGGCTCCTGAAGGCTTCAACCCAGATTTTGTTAATTCGAAAGAAAGACCCCAAGGCCTTGCCGTCGGTCCTGACTACCGGCTATTCTTGAAGCCCCATGAAAGCTGCGAACAGATCACAACGAACGGAATAACGAGTAGCAACGTCCAAATTACGGCAGATAAAAGCAATACAATGATGGGAAAGAACCAGAAAGCGCGTCTCATCGTCAGCAGCCCAGAAACATCCGGTTGCGCAGAGCCGAGTCCATCGGTTGGTACTGCGAGCATAACCTGCATGGACGACAGAACAATGGATAGACTGGCAAAGGTAAATATCAAGGGAGCTATTGCCCGTTTCATATACATCATGGTCGACCAATATGGTATCTTATAAAACCAAGTTGGGTGCCGGCTCCGAGGTCGAAAGATGCGAACAGCCCAGTTTAACCGTGTAAGCCGGAGCTGGCCATAATGATACCGGTTGGATACTTGAACGTCCTCGACGTGACGAAAATGGAGGATGAATGTAGCCCACTGAATCCAGTCGATGTCATCGGGAATGAGGTGATGCTCGCGTGCAAGGATGAAGTCGGTGCGGTGCTGTATGAGAAAGGCATAGGATCGCAAGAACCCTATCGCAACTGTACGATCGAATTTCTCCTCGGGCCCGTTCTTGTGGAACGGTATTGTATCCGCCGTTGAGGGTAAATAAAGCGTCCAGAAGTGATGGTTGAGCAAGCAGATGGGTATAGGTTTGAGGTAAAGCTTGTCATCGCGCCAAACAAGATGGAGTTCAGGATCCTCTGCCGGGACGATGTTCCTGCCTTTGATTCTCTGTCGATTCAGAGGATCAATGCTCTTCCCGGACTTTCTAGCTACTAGCCACAGTCTTGTGTAGAGCTCGTCGAGGATCGGCGTGTTGAGCTCTCGGACGAGGAAGTCGTAGACCTCGTCCGGGGCTAGACTTACGCTAGGTTCGCCAGGAACATATGGGTGCGAAGGGGTTAACGTTGAATTGTTCCCTTGCACAGCAGCGTAACAAGGATCCTCAAGACGTCCTGTGCTCAATACTACTGGCTCAGGGAATGGCGCTTCAGAGGAATGAGAAGCCATCGCGAAGATCCCCTGGTCATACAGTACAATCCGAATTGTGGTTCTACATACTGTCCCAAGTGTCGCGCAGCTTTTAGCAGTTCTTGGCATGCAAGCCACAGGCGCAGCCCAGCCTTACGATTCATCAACAACGCTCTTCTACGATTTGATCCTCGCTGCATGCAGCCACTCATGTCATTACTCTATGAGGCGACCTTGACAGAGACGCAATCTACGGTTGACGAGCCGGTGATGACTCGTAACCTGATCCCGCATCGAGCTTGTCGGAACCTGAACTAGCACTAAGAACGCGAGCATGGATTTGATTACGCTGGTGTTGTGTTTCTTTGTCCTTCTGCTCTCGGTGGCATTCTTGTATGATCGAGTTACAAAGGGGATTCCATCTCGCTTGCAAGCTGATGAAGCCCCGAAATCCGAGTTCGGCGTCGTTCCTGTGGATGGTTTTGGCTCCGACTCACGGCTTGACCCGAATGGTCTAGAGTAAGGTCGTACCTGCAGTGCCTCTGAAGGCATTTGCTGACGTGGAGTTTGATCGCAGCATCATCTTCGTGCATGGCCTTGGATCGAACCCCGACACCACCTGGCGGGCGCGAAAAGATCCGATAAAGCCCCCAGAGAGCCAGCCTGACCCGGAGTCTCGCTCTGGCCACCAAGAGTACATCTGCTGGATTACCGACTTCCTCCCTGAGGATATAGATGCGGCCAGCCGTCAGAAGATCCGCGTGTTCTTTTATAATCACGACTCCTACTGGCAACGGGATGCCGCTCAGGATCGACTTTGGAATCTCGGGAACAATCTGCTGCATCACATAAGTTCGAGGATTCGAAGGACAGAAGAGGTTAATATAATCCCACCACTAGTCTGGTGTTCACTGGTTAATGGATCGGTTGTGATAAGGAGCGGAGTCGGGGCCTCATTTTCGTCGGTCACAGCTATGGAGGTCTCGTAATCAAGCGGGTGCGTGCACATCTCTGTGTTGCAATAGTCACAAATGGCTCCCAGTCCTGCTCAGTTTGCCCCTTCAGAAGGCTTCTGTACTGACCCTTGCAGGCGCTCATACTAAGCAAAAGCCGTCCCTTCGCAGAGATTGCTGAGCATACAAAAGCTGCTCTCTTCTTAGGCACCCCGCATCGTGGCTCAAGCTTCTCTAAGTGGGGTACGGCTATTGCCAGGGCCCTGAAGCCTTTGGGGTCAAACCCGTCAATCCTAGATGAACTGGCTTATGACTCAGTTTCGTTGCTCGATCTGCATAGAGACTTTATGCCAGTCGCTGAAGATGGATTGCGGGTCATAAATTTTTTTGAACAGCGCAAAACGCCCATTTGGAGAATTTGGTTTGTCCGGTGGGAGAAATTCGTAAGCAAGTTACGACTCGAGCAAAGGTATATATCTGATAGTGCGTAGTGTGTTCGCGAACAATCAGCAACATTCGAAGGTCGCCTGGTACGGAACATCGGTCTTGGTGTCGACCACTACGGCTTGAACAAATTCAGATCCAGAACTTCTGCTTACAAGACAATCCTTTTTCAACTGCTTGGACTTATATCGACGGCTTCGTCAAAGAGCCAGCCCCGGTTGTACTCGGTTCCACTGGGAACGGTGGATACTTACACAGAAAGGCGCAATCTCTCCTCAGCAATTGAGGAGAAAATACACAATCCAGGCGCTCAAAGCAGCTTTCCCCGCGCACTTGCTATCTACGGCCTTGGTGGCACGGGTAAAACGCCTCTTTCTTTCTTACTGAGGGCCGCAGGTCCGAGTCAGCAAAGAGACACGTGTACTGACGTGTTTCTTTTCAGGTAAAACTCAGCTAGCGTTGAAGTTCATTGAGGACCACAAAGAAGACTACAGCCCCATCCTGTGGATCGACGCCAAGAGCCCAGAAACAGTGCAATCAAGTTTTGTGCGGTGTGCTGACGAGCTTCGGCTTTCGGTGGATAGTTCCTCTACACAATGGTCAGCTCTCGAAGACTCGCCTACAGTACAAGCTGTTCTCAGATGGCTTCGAGATCGGAATGAGTTCGATGATGAATGGCTAGTCGTCGTTGACAATGCCGATGAACTCAGCTGGGGTATCAATAAAGTGATCCCCAAAGGAAGACGAGGAAACATTATCATTACTAGTCAAGACGGTCAGTCGCCGAGACTTTTCGACAGAGGATGCGAGAAGCTCTGCGTTCATACTATGGAACCATCGGAAGCAAAGGCGCTTCTTCGCCATCTCAACTGGGATTTCAATCTGGCCCCCGCTAGTATTCAAGATATCTCTCGCGAGATAGTAGACCTCCTTGGTTGTCTAGCTCTCGCTGTTGATCTCGCAGGTGCCTATATCCATGAGGATGCCGACAAGGAAGATTCCAATCAGGAAGCAGCCTTGGAACGGTACTTGGTCGACTACGGCAGGCATCAAGATGCGCTACTGCGGAAGGATTATTATCGCGGTCTTTCTTCGTACGATAAGACGGTGTGGACTGTCTGGGATACTACTTTGGAGACCATTGAGAGGCGATATCCCGAAGTGCCAGCAGGGCTTTCACTCGCCTTTCTAGCGCGCTTCAACCGCCAGACCATCCAAAGTGAAATGTTTCGCCTGGCAAGCTTGGGTCTCTCCACTGTACGCCAAAGGTTTTGTCACCAAGGTCAAGACCTCCCTGACTGGCTGAAAGGGTTCATTCAACTTAATGACCAGGATTGGGACAGCTTCCGCTATCGAGAGGCCGTCAAAATACTCATTCGTTACAATTTACTCCAGCAGGTGCATGGAGAGTGGCCAGGGGTGAGTTTGCATAGCCTAGTTCAATGGCGAGCAACGAACTATAAGAAGGATGGGGCGTGGGATCTTTGGTATTTGATATTGATTCTGGCGGTGTTTATTACTATGAACCGTGAAAAAGCCAGGCCTCAATTTCGCCGATATCTTATCCCACATTTACCGGATGTAGGGGAGTCCTGCCTTCATGGATTGCAGATTGACGATGAGAGGAGAGTCTTCTTGTGGCATACTATCGCCGTAATCTTCTGGGAGGAGGGACGGTGGAAAGAAGCGGAGAAGCTAAATTTGCTGGCAACGGAAACAGGAAAGAGGGTGCTGGGAGTGGAGCATATATATACACTGGTCAGCATGATGAATCTTGCATCAACATACAGAGAGCAAGGACGGTGGGAAGAAGCAGAGAAGCTGCAATTGCAGGTGCTGGAGACACAAAAGAAGGGGCTGGGGGTCGAGCATCCAGGCACACTGATAAGCATGATCAATCTTGCACATACATACGGTCAGCAAGGACGAGTGACCGAAGCAGAGAAGCTGTATTTGCAGGTACTGGAGACACAAAAGAGAACACTGGGAGTTGAGCATCCACACACACTGATCTCCATGATCAATCTTGCACATACATACGGTCAGCAAGGACGAGTGACCGAAGCAGAGAAGCTGTATTTGCAGGTACTGGAGACACAAAAGAGAACACTGGGAGTTGAGCATCCACACACACTGGTCTCCATGAGCAATCTTGCGTTCATATATCATAAACAAGGACATTGGGGAGAAGCAGAGAAGCTGTATTTGCAGGTGCTGAAGGCAAGGGAGACAGTGCTAGGAGCAAAGCATCCAGACACACTGACCAGCAGGAACAACCTTGCAGAAACATTCGTGAAGCAAGAACGACACAAAGAAGCAGAGAAGATGCATTTGCATGTGCTGGAGACAAGGAAGAGAGTGCTGCCAGCCGCACATCCAGACACACTGCTCAGCATGTTCAACCTCGCTCTCGTATATCATGCACAGGGTCAAGGAAGCGATTCAGTCCCACTGATGCGCGCCGTTGTCGAACAGCGTATTAACCTGTCTGGTGCTGATCATCCACGCACCTTAGAAGCCAAACGCCGCTTACAGGAATGGCTTGACGAGTAAACAAACCACTATCTATTGTCATGTCATCGCGGGGAGTCAAAATTCTTTACCCTTGCGCGTGAAATGTGATCTTGAAAGCCATCGTCCTTCCTGGCTGTATTCTTTCCATGCCTCGTAACCTTCGCCCTATCGTTTCGTGCCGATGGCTGATTTCGAAGATAAAAGGGGAAAAGGCCTCGTAAAACGGCGTCGAAGCGATTGGAAATTGAGATGCGCGTTCACGTACTTGTACACAGACAGTCCTCGTTCTACTCGTACATATCGGGCTGCTCTTGGCACTTTTTGGAGAGACGGGTTTCTTGACGGTGTTGGCATCCTCTGATTCTTCGGTTGGTACTGTAGGCGGTCGATATTGGTGCTCGTGAGGTAGGGAGCCAGAATACCTTTGATAGGGTAGGTAAGGTAGGTAAGGTAGTTGATGCAAACTACAAGTGGGCAAGTCTCGGCGATAATTATGGGCTTTACTTGTCTACTCGTACAAACCGGTCCCTTACAGCTGGGCCGGCTCTCACTTCGGCCGTTTCGTGTGTTAATATTTCTAGAGTCTGTAGATTTTTTTCCCGCACTATCTCGTAATAGATTGTTTTTTTTGGACCGGTCGCACTGCATTTACTCTTGCTGTTCCTTTGAAAGGTATTTATATCTGGGCTTCCCTGATCGGAGGATCGTCATCAGAGAAGACGAGCTCGATAAGAAAGAAAGACAGCTGCCTCTACATATCTGCTACATTTGGCATCTTGGGAAGACGGATTTCTTGGTGTTAGCAACCGGGATTGTGCGGTTGGGAGCTGACGATCTACGATGGTTGTTCTCAGGGAAAATCGATGTGTGCCGGAGTCTCGGGTCCTGATCATCATGACAGGCGGTACGATATGTATGAAGCGGTCGCCAAACGGATACATACCAGCAAGGGGCTTTCTGGAGGCCGGACTTGCACCTCGACCCTCGTTCAACGATGGCTCACATCCGGATCCTATCGATGTGATGGTTAATGACGACACAAGAGAATCGCTCCGGAGCCTTCGCACGCCGATCAGCACATACGAACGGAGACTCAGGTACGCAGTTTTGGAGTTTGAAGAGCTCTTGGACAGCAGCTCCATCGACGCCAAAGGCTGGGCGGAGATTGCCCGGACCATCTACAGGAATTACCAGCTCTTCGACGCCTTCGTCGTCCTCCACGGGACCGACAGTTTGGCGTACACCTGTTCCGCGTTGAGCTTCATGCTTCAGAACCTGGGCAAACCAGTCATCTTGACCGGGTCGCAGGCCCCGATGTTGGAGCTGCAGAACGACGCTACGGACAACCTTCTTGGATCTTTGGTCATTGCCGGTCACTTCATGATCCCAGAGGTCTGTCTCTTTTTCAACTACAAACTCTTCCGCGGCAATCGGGCGACGAAAGTTGCCGCCAGCGACTTTGCCGCTTTCGCTTCGCCGAATTATCCTCCGTTGGCTGCCATTACATCCCTGAAGACGCACGTGGACTGGGATCTTGTCTATCGACCGACTCACATCGAGCCATTCAGCATCCAGACCAACTTGGATACGGCTCATGTGGCATGTGTGCGGATATTCCCTGGGATCAAGCCCGAGATGCTTGACGCGGTGTTGAGGCTGGAGGGCCTCAGGGGATTAGTGCTCGAGACTTTCGGGGCTGGGAACGCGCCGGGTGGTCCAGACAGTGCCATGACAAAGGTGATTGCCGAGGCCGTAACTCGCGGCATCGTGATCGTCAATGTCACACAATGTAAGTGTTGAAAGGAGGATTCCTGCTGTATGGGTGTTGACCAGAAGAGCAGGCATGACGGGTAGTGTCAATTCACTGTACGAACCGGCGATGCTTCTCGGCCGTGCCGGGGTTGTACCAGGGCACGACTTGACTTCAGAGGCTGCTTTGACGAAGCTGTCGTACCTGCTTGCGTTGCCAGACTCGGCTTCGGAAGACGTGGCTCGCCAAATGTCCATCTCGATACAGGGAGAGCTCACCGAACAAGCCCGGACGGTCTTTCAGCATCCCAACGGTCTACTATCCCCACAACTGGTCAATCTCACCGCCTTGGGCTACGCCATCACGAAAGGCGATCTGGAAGAGGTGCGCGATATTCTGCGCGGTGAGTCGCGATGGCTACTGAACGAAGCCGATTACTCAGGCAACACACCATTGGTGCGTATATCATCCATCATGCAGGTCAAGCACCCTCGCCGTAGGTACCTACTGACAACGACGGTGACAGCACCTCGCAGCAACGGGACCCAACCTGGCGATTCTGCGGCATTTTCTTCTCGAAGGTGCCTCCGTGCACCTGCGGAATCGGACCGGTCGCACGCCGTTATTCCTGGCGGCCAATGCCGGCCTGGGCGAGCAGGTGCAGCTGTTGCGAGATTCCGGCGCCCATCTGCACGCGCAGGAAATCGAGACGGCGAGACTGCATGCGAGGCGGGATCCTGACATCTGGCGAGCTGCAGGTGCATGAGATAGCCAGCCGGCCGTCATATGGTAAACGAAATCGGAAGAGGCTCCGAGACAGGATTTGGCTGGTTGTGTTGCCCCCTTCGCAGTGCAATTGGAGCGGGCCAAGCCAAGCTTTACACTGCCAACACTCGTGTACGGATATATAGACATGAGAGACATGAATCACGAAAACAACAAACAATGCGGATGGTCTAATAGAAGTTGGCGGTCACCGCACGGGCTCATGGAACTGGCAGCGACGCATAGAAACAGTATCGGCTTCCACCAATTGTGTCTATTGTCGTGGCTTCAAGAGAATGCAAGCAATGCAAGCACACCGACACTCGAGGCGGCTGATCGACCTTGGCTCTTTCGTTCGTTCATTCTCTTCCTCTTCCTCCCCGCAATCAGATCAGGTCAATCAGCCCCAGCATCACCCCACCATCACCGACCCCTTCTTCAACGCCATATCGAGGCAATGCGTCCTCCGTCCATTCTCAGACCTTACATTAAGGTTGTCTCCTTTCGCTTACAAAGAATACCATCTTGACATCCCCAGCCTTCAAGGTTGGTCTATGCTGATGACGGAGAGATTTCTCGTCCGGGTTATGGGTTACGGTTTACGTAACAACCGAGGGAGACCGGCGCGGTGGCGGCAGCGCATACCAATCGATCAACCTCATGTCCCTTTTGGCTCGTACATGAGGGCATTAATCACCCGAATCCTGCCGTGTACGGGCCTCTCTTACTCGATTCTTTTACTCGTGAAAAACCTCCTCCACGACTCAGCAGTATGAACTACACTGCTCGGCGCAGTTGCACCGGACCTCGAAGGAGATGCTTCACTTTACGTACCCCGAGGTATCTCCTTCATCCTTCATCCTTCATCCATCTGCACCTCTCCCTCGAATGTGATGCCGGCTTACGAATACTCTCATCAACATACGGGTCCGCACTGTGTTGTCATGATGATGATGATGATGATTATCATCATATATGTTCCCTTATTACTTTTCTTTCCTTTCCTTTGACCTGGGATTACTCGATGCCTCGAGTATTACGGCGTCTGTACGAACTACAGTACCTTTGGTACAAATCCCTTAGCTCTCGTGCTTTAACTTCCTCGCCCTCCGATGATACCCTTTGTCCACCACTATTTCCAACTTCTACCAGATCGCTACTACAGTACGGACCGAAGTAAAAATATCATTTCCTAGGTCCACCTTGACATGCGCTTACTTTCTCGTCTTCGTCATTACGAAGTAAACTTGTTGTTTTACATGTAGAGTAACGAATACTTTGTACCACTTTGACCCTCCCCGTACTTCATACATACCCTCCATCCTTACATCTGCAAAGACCTTGGAAGGAGAGAGAAAGAGAGTTCCAAGAGCTATCGCCCTACATGAACTTTATCCCCACATTCTTACAAACTTCTCTTCGGTGCCATCATAACTTCTTTTCTTCCCTTTGTGTCTCATTCTCCTCGGTACCATATTTGAAAATAGACTTTTCCCTCCCCATAGCTCGAAAAACACCGGTAGCAAAACTGCTCCGAGTCTCACCTGCCTGGACAAACATCTGGATTAAGCAACCAGCTTCGTGTCATTGACCGGTTCGATCTGTCAACTTCATTCCGCATCTCTCAGCGCCCTCCACACTCACCTGACCGCAAACCCGGATGCCCCCCAAGACAATTGTCATCGTCAACTCCACCGGCCGACAGGCGGCTTCCCTCGCGCGCGTCGCCTCCGCCGTGGGATACCAGGTCCGCGCCCAGCTGCGATCGAAAGATGGCCTCGTGGCACAGGAGCTGGAAGCGCTCCAAAACATCAGCCTCGTCGTCGGCTCCCTCGAAGACAAGGCCCTCATAGCGAACCTCTTCACCGGCGCCCAGCTGGCCTTTATCAACACCACCTTCTGGGGCGACGAGGTGGCCATCGGCCGGGCTCTGGCCGACGCCGCCAAGAAAGCCGGCATCCAGCACTACGTCTACAGCAGCATGCCCGACCACAGCATTTACGGCAAGGGTTGGCCCGCTTTGCCGCTTTGGAGCGCCAAGTTCACCGTCGAGAACTACGTCCGACAGATCGGCTTGCCAGCGACATTTGTCTATGCGGGCATCTATAATAATAACTTCACGAGTCTGCCCTATCCGCTCTTCTGCATGGAATTGAAACCCGACGGCAGTTTCGAATGGAAGGCGCCCTTTCACCCAGACATCCCCCTCCCGTGGCTCGACGCCGAACACGACGTCGGGCCAGCAGTCTTGCAGATCTTCAAAGACGGACTGCGGAAATGGTCTGGCCAGCGGTAATTTTTCCCCCAAACCCTCTACACGCCCTCTACAAATGAAACAATAAAAACCCCCGTGCCCCACCAGTCCCAACCCACCAACTAACTGACTCCACATCGGTGACAAACAGAATCCCCCTCGCCTTCGAACTCCTGACCCCGACGCAAGCCTGTCAGAAATTCTCCCTCGGCCTCTCGCGCCCCGTCCGCTACGTGCATCACCCCAGCATCGACATCAAGGTCGCCATCCCCGCCGGCTACCGCGCCCAGCTCGACGGCATCGGCGTGCTCTTCGGCACCTTCCAGGCCCCCTATTTCGGTCCCGAGCTGCAGGCGCAGGTGCCCGCCGCGGCGTTGGCGTTGTGGGAGGGGTACAGAGGCCTCGAGGAGTATGCGAGGGAGGTCTTTCCCGTCGAGGAGGAGGGGAATGGGAGGGTTTGGATGTTGTGATGCGGGGGTGGTTGCGGAGGGAGAGGTGGTGGCGGATGGGGTGTTGTTAAAGGGAGGAGGGTAGAGAGAGAGCATATAAAGGCTAATGAGAGGATGGATTGAGGGAAGAGGTGAAGGCGTGTGGGAGGATGAATGAAGGAACGAACGAAGGTACGATCGAAAAGGAACAGCATAAGTATTGAGATGAGCATGGACACGGTATCGCATCGCTTGGCTTCGCATCGCATTGCAGGCGTACAGATTCGACAGGGACCCTAAAAGCAGCCACAGTCAACACACGGACGAGACGGAAAAAGTCATCCACTGACTGCCTGTACGGCGCCATGTCTATGAATTAGAGTATTGTACCGCACCTGTATCTATGCTATCTACTTCAGGTACGGGCCTAATATTTCTCATCACTGGTACGTAGAGTAGTCACCGATTGGCTTGAATGTATGGCTGTTGCTGTCGTGGGTCTCCATCAGCCGAGTGACGATGGAAATAACTCTCGGGCCCTGCGTGGATACTGCTATGCTTCGCTCGTTGTTCCGATAGAGCCTACGGCGGAGGACAGGACCATGGAAGTACAGCACAACGCAGCCCAACACGGACAACATCCTCGGGTTCCGAGCTCCGCGAAAGTTCCTCAACCTGTCTCCTCTCCACCTCTGTCTCTGTGTGTAGCCGTAACCGCCATCCACCCCCTCAATTCCCTCTTATCATTCACAAATCCTCCGACTCATCTCGCGACAAACCCCTCAGAAACCCCGCTTCCAGATTCCGTCCCTTTCCCCTAGAAATGATCCAACTTCCACTTCTTCCTCCAATTGTTGGTACTGCTGCTAAGGTCAGGATGGGGGGTTATCGATGACGCGGGCAAGGCTCGGCGGACTGCGCGATTGAAGGTTGAGGGGCGTGCGCATGACGACTCTATGGCAGGACTAGTGCAAGAGAGCGCTAAGATGCGGTGTGGCGCATGAAGACGGCGTCTTCGGGATTGGCTCTGGCCACATGTGATCCAGTGTGGGTCCACGGGCGCAATCAAAGGACGAGGACGAGGACGAGCAGGAGGATCAGCACGAGGATCAGCACGCCGATGCAGCAGCTCGACATGGTATCTGCCGTCACCTCTGAGCATCCCCACGTGATCAAGCCAGACAGCACAAAGCAAAACACTTCATACACACCTTCGTTCTTCCGGATAACCCACCCCACCCTCTTAATCCCACCCTGCAACTTCCCCCCCACCCGATCCGCCACCGTATCCACATCGCCCAACATCTCCCCCTGCTCCTCCAGCTCCCGGCCCATATCGTCCGCCTGCCGTCGCAGATTCCCCACCGTCTGAAACACCCCATCCAGCGCCTCGTCCTGCTCATGCATCATCTCGACCTGCTTTTGCTGCTCGAACGCCGCGTACTCGTCGCCATCACCATCACCATCCCCGTCCGGACTCAGCGGCCCATACCCCGACGCCGACGCCTTCGCGCC
>JAABUU010004105.1_pt1 | contig 17618 bp, 10 predicted proteins | sample 5559301 | NCBI WGS metagenome assembly JAABUU01 (sample SAMN10711884, study PRJNA513360) | rock metagenome | isolation source: Antarctica rocks | place: Antarctica: Victoria Land, Richard Nunatak white | reverse complement strand
ATGGCTAGTTAAGGTGTAATTTATTATGACTAATATATCAATAAGCTTCCGCATTTTTGAGCCCTAGCCCTGACCTTACCCATAATGGCTAGCCCCACCCGCGTGCGGGTACCCACGCGGGTTGTAGGTAGGGTTGGTCCGTGCACGAACCTGACCCGACCCGACCCGGACCCTAGCGCGGGTTCGGGTCGGGTGCACTTTTTTCCGACCTGACCCGACCCTACACCCAGCCTAGAATGATCAGACTGTTCTATAAATTAGTGATAATGATTAAACTATTAATGTGATAAAGCTTCAGTGATTTAAGATCTTCAATTTACACATTAAAATTTAGATTCAAGACACTCATCAATTACTAATATTGAATGATTATAAAAGTTATGTCTTCATTGACTTTATTCAGTACTGCTGTAATCACAGCATTATGACTTTATGTCTTTCTTTATATTCAATTTATTTGCTGCAGTCATTGAATGTTAAAGTCTTTAAGTCATTGAGCAAGATCTATAAGAAGTGTGTTTATACTTATTCACATTATAAAGTCATCAATGTCAATAAGCTGAACTTTTTACACTATTATCAGAAGACTAAATCAACAGCAATCATGACTCAGAACATTTTAAGTGCATGATAAGATGTAAATCTTATTTTGTTTAATTCTTTCATTATTATTTCAAAATTATCTCAGTCAAAGATCTCACTCTATATCTTCTTTATGAATTTCAATGAAGTTCAAGTCAACATTGCTGTCACATTTAATACAGCAATCTGAATTAATCAGTTTGTGAATGAGATCATAATAGATATGACATCATCATTATATATATATGTCTTAGATCTAAAAGACACAGCTCTGACAGCTGTGACAGATAGAACAGTTCTACAGTGAATTGATTAAAAGCTGCTTGACAAGCAGAAGCAACAGTGAAAGAAGCAGTCACAAAAGAATGTTGAAAATGTCTGAGTTCTTATTGTCAACAAGGATAGGGCTATGATGCAGGAGACAGAGAAGAAGGTGAAGGAATTGACTGATAAAACAGCTAGATATCATGCATTAAAAGACAAAGTTGAATTTGTGAAGCTGATCTGAAAGAAAATGTCCATGAATAATTCAGTTTTCATGTAGTTAGTCTAGGGAGGTGGTAATCTCAATAATTCAAGGTGTTTCGACAAGGGTTAATTAAGCGACAGCGAGGTGGCTCGACTGGGTGGCTGGCTCGACTGGGTGGCGATTATGTTACCTTAATCAGCCCTGTGAACCGGCGCCGGCTACACGATATCTTTCCCAACTCGGCCCCAGATCCATTGTTTCGTCGAGATATGCCTCCTAAGAAGAAGGCTCGGCTTCCATCAGGGACAGCATCGACGCCATCGATAGAGACTCAGGATGCGCAAACACCGATCCCCGCCACTCCGGATATAGCGCCGAAAGTGGGCACAGCAACTCTAGATCTTCTAAATGATCCATGGACGGACGAGCAAGAAACGTCGTTATACAAGGGTTTAATAAGATGGAAACCTGTAGGTCAGTCGGAGTGTAGGGTGATGCTATAAAGCGTGACTGATGCCATTCATCCAGGCTTGCACAAACATTTCCGCATGATAGCAATTTCACAGCATCTACGAAACAATGGTTATACGACTCCCAGCGATGATCACACCAGGATACCGGGCATTTGGAAGAAATTAGGGTCAAATTATAACCTTGAAGCACTGGACGATCGAGTCAGTATTGACCGGACTCTGGGCCGCACATGCTCATGTATAAGATAGGAGAACTCGTTTGGTGATGACGCCTCAGATGACAGCAACCCGGCTAAAGAGCCTTTTTCACAGTTTAGATTACCACAAGCGGAGTTTGGAGACAAAATGTTCAGTAGACGTCTTGCACCGGATGGCTCGACATCACCTTCATGGCTCCAACAACAGTCCACAGAGCAGCAGTCTAGTGGCACTCGAAGAGCCAGCACCATGAGTAACGCGGGTAGTGAGCTTGAATCCCTTCGATGTTTTCCCCAGATGCTGAGTCCAGTGGCTAGAGACTCGATCACCCTCCGCATCGGTCCGTGGACAGAAAGCAGCAACAAAGGCGCTGGGACCTAGGAGGACTAGACGCTCTGGTCTGCAAGCCGAACTAGAGCCTCAGAATCCACGATTAGAAAGCGAAAACCCCTCAGAGGCCGCAGAAACTGGCGAGACTGAGGAAGTCACCGAAGAGGATGGCAATGTTGATAAGAACTCGGACAATAATGAGGACGTAGATACGGAGGGCCAAACAGAAGATGCAGCAGCTGGATCGCCGGCAGCCAAAAGTGTAGGAAGAGTGGTTAAAGGCAGAGCTCAAAAGAGGCGAGGAATCGGTATCAGGCGGGGCGCACGCCGAAGATAAGGCTGGCTCATTGGAGCTTAGCTGAGCTGAAGCACTTGAAACCGGACCCAACCTCTAAAGAATACGTAGATCCCTATATCGTAAGCATCACAATCAAAGCATATACATGTCAGTCGCAGGAAGTTGTGTATATGCCAACTTACATGCGGCCGGAGTAATGCTTGCTACATTGTTTGGGTGTGCGAAACAACCTCGGCATCCTCGGTCGAGCGCCCTCCCAAACCCCATGAAGCCGTCGCTTTAAGCACCACTGACAACCTGGACTAGCTTGGCACATACGTTGGTAGTCTCGCATGCTCTACTAAACACCTCTATGTAACCGCTGAACTGCTCTTCTGCTTCTTTGAACAACATCTGGGATGTTCCATGCGTTGGCGCGGAGCCGTCCACCACCATCATTCATCCGGACGAGTCTCACCACAGCGCGCACACCAAAGGTATCGTAGCAATGGCTCGGACGGTGAGAGACATCGACACTGACTAGCTTCTAGATCTTGCCAATGGCTCCAACGAACGCGCGGAGGGTTACCTCCTCCGCCTTACCAGCAGGTATGTTCCAAGCTCACCTTCCCCTCCAACTAGGCAGGGCGGGAGCTGATCACTCGGAAAAGGCTACAAGGAAGATATGTCCAAAGGCCCGATGCTGCGATTTGAAGACTCCCTGCCTCGCCTACCCGTTCCTACGCTCGAAGAGACCGCTAAGAGGTATCTCAAATCTGTTCACCCCCTGCTGAACAAAGACGAATTCGAACATACCAAGAAGGCGGTCGCAGACTTCGTCAAACCAGATGGGGTTGGAGAAGCGCTGCAAAAGAAATTGCTGGCCCGTCGCGACGATCCTAAACACAAGAGTTGGATCTACGAGTGGTGGAACGATGCGGCCTACCTTAGCTACCGAGATCCTGTCGTACCGTACGTGAGCTACTTCTACTCACATAGAGATGATCGACGACGCCGAAATCCAGCAAAGAGGGCCGCCGCCCTGACCAGTGCAGTGTTGGAGTTCAAAAAGCAGGTAGATGGTGGGACGCTCGAGCCTGAGTACATGAAACGACGACCCATATCGATGGACTCTTATCAGTGGATGTTCAACGGCTGTCGGGTGCCTGCGAAGAGTATTGATCACCCAGTCAAGTACTCGCCGAAAGACAACAAACATATAGTCGTCATAAGGAAAAATCAGTTCTTCAAGGTCATGCATGAAACTGGCGGGAAGCAGCTGAACACGTCGGAACTGGAGCAACAGTTCCGGAAGATCTACGAGAAGGCAGAGAAGAGTCCGGCGGTCGGCATTCTCACCACCGAGAACCGCGATATCTGGGCGGCAGCACGCAAGACCCTCATTGAAGCCAATGCCGCCAACAGAGCCACCTTACAAGCCATCGAGTCGTCTTCTTTCATTGTTTGCCTCGATGACGCCACGCCCGTAACGCTCGAAGAGCGGGCTCACCAGTACTGGCACGGCGATGGCAGTAACCGCTGGTTTGACAAGCCTCTTCAATTCATCATCAACGACAACGGCACATCGGGCTTCATGGGCGAACACTCGATGATGGACGGCACGCCTACACACCGTCTCAACGATTATGTAAACATGCTCACTTTCACGGACAAACTCGACTTCAACAACCCTACGATCCGCTCCGATCTACCCGACCCACAACCACTCAAGTTTCATGTCGACAAAGCCGTCCAGGCCGAGATCTCACGGGCTACAACCGACTTCCAGACGGTGATCGGCGAGCATGAGTTGAGGGTCCAAGCATATCAAGGCTACGGCAAAGGCATGATCAAGAAGTTCAAATGCAGCCCCGACGCCTATGTGCAGTTGACTATCCAGCTGGCGTACCACAAGATGTACGGCAAGAATCGACCGACGTACGAGTCCGCGGCGACGCGCCGCTTCCAACAAGGACGAACGGAAACCTGTCGCACCGTCTCGGACGACAGCGTGGCCTTCTGCGACGCCATGGCCGACCCGAGCATCCCGCCGGAGAAGTGCGCGGAGCTGTTCCGGAAGGCCGTCGACGCCCACGTGCAGTACATCTCTGACGCGGCGGACGGCAAGGGCGTCGACAGGCATCTATTTGGGCTGAAGAAGCTGCTGGGCGAGGGCGAGCAGGTCCCGGCCATCTTCATGGATCCGGCATTCGCGTACAGTGGGAAGTGGTACCTTAGCAGCAGCCAGCTGAGTTCCGAGTATTTCAACGGCTACGGCTGGAGTCAGGTCATTGATGAGGGATGGGGGATCGCGTATATGATCAATGAGAACAGGTTAGTATCTCCACTTGTATTATGCTGCGCTGGGAGAGGACACTTGCTGATAGAGATGCAGCATCCAATTCAACGTCGTCAGTAAAGGCTTAGGATCAGAGAGGATGAGCTTCTACCTCAACGAGGCCGCAGGCGATATCAGAGATATCATGCTGCCTACGCTCGAGGCACCGAAAGCGAAGTTGTAGTGACTTCTACTGTGGATAGGTGAAACCAATGTAAAGTATCGTTGTCTAGTCATCAACTCTGTATGAATGATTTTCTACTTTTTAACACCGTACCTATGTAGCGTCGAGCTCTTGAGCCTACGATACGTTCTATAAAGCCATACCTTATGCTCTCACGGTCTTGGTATATTGGTATTTAGGGCAGTAACCTAATGTCTCGTTATTTGATAATAAATATATAGTGCTGAAGTCGGCTGTCATTCCTACCCAACTGAACATCGTAAGACCCTTCAGCGTCGTGATACAAGTCAGAAGGTCTGACATACCTTAGCTCTGAGTACAAAAAATTATCGCCACCCACCATATAATCGAACAATACAAACATGTACAGCTCACGTTCTAATGTTACGTAGAGGGACGGTAGTACTTGAATGGTGACCAGAATAAGATCATCGAGGATGACGGCGTACCAGCGACATATGTCGGTGTTGAAAAGCTCCAAGTTTGACCTGGGGCGCGGCAGCGGAAGTCCCAATCCGTATGCTTGCAAGACTGCTTCTGTAGTCTTGGCTTCTGCGATTTGCTTGACGGACCGGCAACCATTGTCAAAATGATCGGTGTGGAGATGTTCATTGGTGTAGCTGATGAGCATGTAGGCCAAGCGCTTTGGCTGGTTAAGGATCTAGAACCGACTGATCGTTCCGACCATTTGATAGGCTTGTAGTCCAATTTTGGTAGAGAGACTCTGACATTGCTAATGGCCACCAGACTTGACGTCTTCCGTATCTAGTACTGGTTCCGTTTCAAGGGCCGATTCTGGCATACTTGGGCAGCCACAGTAATAGTTCAGGAAGTCAGTGGAAGAGCCTGTGAGTCCGAATCAACCCAGGCCTTCTCGATCGGTAACAAAGCAGTGTCATGAAGATAGGCGTGACAAGGATGACTCGCAAGCACACATGGAGGTTGGCAAAGAAACCGATGGGGCCAAGTCCCCGGTTCGATGGCGCCAGAGCCCACTTCAAATAAGGAGAACAATGGGGATCTTTCAATGAATTTTGACCCGCTACCAGTCAACAGCAGGCTGGCTTTGAACCATCCTGAGCGTCGCTTGAACAATCAGATGTTTCGGCGCATTCCGTGCGCTGATGTATCTGAAGACGGCCTTCTTTCCGCGGGAGGTTCGACCGTAGAAGTCATGATGGAGATATCCGATGCACTCAGTTTGCTCCTTATGGGCAATTCCCTCGGTTACTATAGGAAGTCCTCTCGAGGTTACACATGGCACGTAACAGCTTCTGGACTTCATCCAGGCTCATGGTCCGCCATGTCCGGTGTTGTAGTCAAAGTTCAGCAGATCGCATTGAAATCCAGATCCTACTAAAGCCAGCCACAAGTGCTCGAGTCGCAAACAGATGCAACACAAGAGGAATCAGTGCGAGTCAAGTAGGGAACCAGCTGGCTGAACCAGCATTTAGAAAACTGGCCTCAGCCTTCGAAATGGAGTAATAGAAGAGCCATAATAAATGCAACGCGTCAAAATCTGCTTGTGATACATGCCCTCCGGCATTAAGCCCATAGGAACCTTCCCAGTCCAAGTTTGTGGGAGCCAGCTAGGCAAGACTGGGGCCCAGCTCCTTGCTGACAGCTGTGATTCTGGGATCCACACCGAGTAGCATTCGCCGATGTTGGAATAGGGTGTCTCCGAGTATGATTTCATTGCTGTTCCTCTGTCAGTCACTGCATCTGTTAGTCAACTTGTCTCGCCGACCCCCCCACTGCCGCGGGCGATCCATGTATATGTAGTGGTCGCTGCTAAAGATTCTTGCTTCCTTGGAGGTCTTAGTATCCGGTTCCAAATCGCTCCATTGGGATCCACACGCCAATGCACGCCATGCTACAGGGTCGATAGTACTCTGCTAGTGACTTCGTTGCCGACCTTTCAAGACCTGCATGTAGGATGCTAGAAAGCCACTGATGCCGTTGTGCATTGGAGGATATAAGGAAACATGAAGAGAATATTGTAGGTAGTTGAGATATTCTTCCGAATCTATAAGTTTGGTTGAGGTACTTTGGTGGAAGGCGGAGAGGTACGGAGTGACCTGCAACCACTTCCCGGGAAACGCGCTAAATCGCGGACGCGGTTCCCTGTGAGTGAACCACTTAACAGACAGTTCTCTCGCTCTCTACACCTCAACTTCCTGGTCTACTATATTAAATCGTCACTTTCGCCGCTTCTGGAGAGGCATTTGTCGTGCAAGTAGCGACCTGCAATCCTTCCATTGCTGGTGAGATGGACGGTTTACAGCTCCGCGACGAAGCGGTAAAGGATCGGATCAGATCAGCGGAGGAGTTCTTAGATCCCAGTGAGTTGGCATACTCCGATTATCTGGCGCATTACTGATACATTGTAGATGATGCACGAGCCAAAAGGTCGGTCCACCGGCGCTCCATCTCTTATCAATCGAGCGGCTGACGGCTTTACAGTTATCGCGCAGAGATCATCCTCATGCTCAATCGAGGCTTGCGGAGACTCATTGTACGTGGCCTGGTGCCAATCGTCATGACCGAGACGCTCATGGTGGACTAGGTCAGCTTAGACGAGATAAGGGCACATAATCGAGCGCTTGCAGAAGGGTATGCCGCCGTTGATAAGAGGACTACTGGAAGGTCTATTCTGAACTACCTACAGGCTGCTGCAGACTCCGTTCGACTTCGTGCAGGCCTTCGATCAAGCGCTGAAGAACATAATTACTACGCTCCCAAACCGACCAGCCAAGGAGACCTCGGAAGATGCGGTATGTCGGACGCATATTGTTCGGAGCTTCTGTAAGATGGAAGGTTGACGATGTGCTTAGATGTACTACTGCGCCTACAAGGGCAGCTTCGGAGAGTTTGCATGCAACCCTCGTACGCTCGGCTCAAGTCACCTCAATCGCATGGTGTCGCTGGAGGGCATCGTCACCAGATGTTCGCTTGTCCGGCCCAAGGTCATCAAGAGCGTTCACTACAACGAGAGAAAGCATATGTTTCACTTTAGAGAATATAAGGATCAGACGATGAGTGCCAATGGCGCAGTGAGTACAGGGGTGTATCCACAAGAGGATGACGAAGGGAACCCGGTAAGTACTCATTTCTCGCAAACCAGTGCTGGAGTTTTGGCTTATCTAGGCAGTTGATCACCGAGTATGGCTATTGTACGTATCGCGATCACCAGACGATATCAATGCAAGAGATGCCAGAGCGCGCTCCTGCAGGACAGCTGCCCCGTGGGGTAGATGTAATCATGGACGATGACCTTGTTGACCGAGTCAAGCCGGGCGATCGCATCCAGCTAGTTGGGGTGTTTCGGTCGTTGGGCAACGCAGGGTCCGGTAGCTCTACCTTCCGCACGTTGATACTTGCCAACAACGTGATCCTATTGTCGTCAAAATCCGGTGGAGGCATTGCGCAGGCCACCATCACTGATACTGATATACGAAATATCAACAAGGTCTCAAAGAAGAAGAATGTTTTTGAGCTCCTCTCACAATCATTGGCACCTAGCATATACGGCCATGATCACATCAAGAAAGCGATGTTGCTAATGTTGCTTGGTGGTATGGAGAAGAACTTGGATAATGGGACACATTTGAGAGGCGACATCAACATTTTGATGGTGGGCGATCCTTCGACGGCAAAGTCACAGCTGCTCCGCTTCGTTTTGAACACCGCTCCATTGGCTATCGCGACGACGGGTCGAGGATCCTCAGGCGTTGGGTTGACGGCGGCGGTGACAACCGACAAGGAGACCGGAGAGCGTCGACTGGAAGCCGGCGCAATGGTCTTGGCTGATCGTGGAGTTGTCTGTATCGATGAGTTTGACAAGATGAGCGACATCGACAGAGTGGCCATACACGAAGTGATGGAACAGCAGACCGTAACCATCGCCAAAGCTGGAATCCACACGTCGCTCAACGCCCGGTGCAGTGTCATCGCGGCGGCGAACCCCATCTACGGCCAGTACGACACTCACAAGGACCCCCACCGCAACATCGCGCTTCCTGATTCGCTGTTATCTCGTTTCGATCTGCTCTTCGTCGTCACAGATGATATCGACGATTTTCGTGACCGCCAAATATCCGAGCACGTCTTGCGCATGCATCGATACCGACAACCAGGCACCGAGGAAGGAGCCCCGGTGCGTGAACAGCCCACCCAGATGCTTGGTGTGGGACTCGAAGATGAACAGGACGCCAATCGACCCACAAACGTTTACGAGAAATTCAACATCATGTTGCACGCCGGGGTGACGGTGACGACGAGTCGAGGCTCCGGCCGCAAGGTCGAAGTGCTCAGCATCCCATTCATCAAGAAGTACATCCAGTACGCCAAATCGAGAATTAAGCCGGTACTGACCAAAGGCGCCGCCGACCTCATCGTGGCGACCTACTCGGCCCTCCGAAACGACGAGCTCGAGGGCAATCAACGGAAGACGTCTCCGATGACGGCACGAACCCTCGAGACGCTCATCCGTCTTTCCACCGCTCACGCCAAAGCGCGGCTTTCGAACCGAGTCGAAGAGCGAGATGCGGAGGCGGCCGAGTCGATCCTGCGCTTTGCCCTCTTCAAAGAAGTCGTCGAGGACGAGCGCCGCAAAAGGCGCAAGGTGAGCAGCAGAGCGCCCGACGGCGTCGACTCCAGCGAGCAATCGGACTCGGACGACGATGGGGAAGGGGCGCCATCGCGACGGGCACCCACAGCTCGCACACCCAACCACCGTAATCACGCTGCAAGGACCCGCAGTATGGGGTTAGCGGACCGAGTAGCGTCGGTAGTCGGAGAGGGCAGCGATGACGGCGACGATCTTCCTGGGGTCAACGCGCATCCACGGCGACGCGAAACCACACGGGGCCCCACCCAGTCCGAATCACAGATGTCGGTGGCGTCCTCTCAGCCGGCATCACAACTCATCCCTTCACAAACGGACGTCGACTCTCAGGAGTCGGCGGCACAGGCAGGAGGGTCCGGCACGACGAACGGCCATCCGACCATCTCGGCCGCGCGGTTCACCACTTTCCGCACCGCGATGGGCCAACTGATGGGCACGGCCATCTTCCAGCACGACAGCGCCGACTTCCACCCCCTGCTCGAGGCGGTCAACGGCCGGATTGGCGGGGAAGAGAGCTTCCACCAGGCGGAGGCATCCGCCGCGCTCGGCCAGATGGCGGCGCGCAACGAGGTTATGTAAGTTGGATTTCCAAGCCTGCTGCTGCCGGCTGTGTGTGCCGTTCCCGTTTCGGGATAATTTGGTGTAGTCATCTCGTTTGCATGCTGACCGGTGGGGTGCTTTTCTCTCCTGCAGGTATTCGGAAGAGGATGGAGTGGTGTACCAAATCTAGATTGGGCGATTCGGGGCGAGAGGTGATACGTCGGAGGGTTTCCAGGTTGTCTGAGTGGTGTGTGGGTTGGGTGTTTCAAGCGTTTCGCGTGCGCGTTGACGGGGGGTAAAATTGGGGTCTGGGGTCTATTGGCGAAGGGCGATTGCATTCATTGCATTGCGTTCATGGCAGGCCGGGAAAAGGGGACGGGGTGTGGCCGAGCGAAATGTTTCCGCTACGATGCAGAGCACTGGCTCAGCTGCAGTGACGGGATCTGACAGTGACCGGGATATTGGGTTCGGGGATCGCATATCCAATTATTGTTATTTCCAGCGACAGCACCAAACCCAGAAGGGTGGTCGTGGTGCGGGTACCTGCTACGAGACGTCCTCCTCCTTGCGTAGAGTCAGTGGTTCAGGATCGAGTCCATTGATTATTGTGATGGTGAGATAGCCGTTGATGGGTCTAAGGTAGCGTACTGTGTTCGGTGTCGGCCGAGTGTGGCGTGCAAAGTACCTTACAGGCTTTACTTACCAGGTAGTGCTCCACCTAGTGAAGGGTGGTGGTGGGCTTCCTACCGTACCTTAGTTGAAGATCATTGATATTGAGCGCGCACATCAACACACGAGGAGATAGATGGTCCGATGCATTTTGGGCCAACTCTCGTTTGGTGCTTCGTCGTAAGTAACGAAGTACTTTGTGCAGGCGCCGCTTTCGCTACCCTCCCACCTTTATTGGAGCGCTTGTGTGTGCCGTGTCTTGTCGCCTGTGCACTATTTCATCTTCATCGTCACCGTCACATGACATGCCTACTATTCCCTCCTGTTTCTACCTTGACTTACCTTATGGCGCAGAAAACTTAATTTGAAGCCGTTGAATTATGAGCCGTCCTTCGTCCTTTGGTGGACCTTACTACCAGGTAAAGTACTAAAGACTAAGGTACCTTACCAGGTACCTCATGGGACAACCTCCCGTCTGCTCTCCTTACAGGATCCTTCCAGGATAAGTTACCTTACTCAAGGTATACAAGTACTGTACCTACCTACCTTAGGTGGAAGCCGGCAAGGTTCTGTACCACAGGCCTGTACCCCGCGTTGACGGCCCCGGCCTTAGACAACATCAAATGGTTGGCCCGCTACTAAGGTACTGAAGCTTCTCTAAGGTAACCTACCTAGGTATCCTCTCTTCCCGTCCCTTGCTTCGCGACTCGACAACTTGCATCTACGACTTTACGTATTATTGAACCAGTCCTCGAACATTTATCACTCATTCTCGTTATTATTGCTTTCCTTTCCTTTCCATTCCCACCCTTCCCCACCCGGCCATGCGCTGCGCTGCGCCCTCATCCTGCTTCTCTACGAAGTAACTCTCTCTCTCCCTTTATCTCTCCTCTGCTCGCTTGCTCGCTTTCACTGGCTTTCGCTCCGTCTCATGCATGCCATGCCATGCCGTGCCAACTGATCCTCCCATAAAACCACCAATCACCATCTGAAACGACGAAGCCACAGTTTTTCCCCGACACACTTTACTTCCTATACAGAAGACGGAAGACAGAAAGGCAAAAGGCGCTTCGCCCAGTGCTGTCGCTGCACTCTCAATTCATCAAAGTCATCCATCTCAGACTCTCCATCCTCCGTCAACTTTCACCATCACACATCTACCCCGGAACTGCTACTGTTCTTCCGTACACAGCCCCCGACGCTCCCCGGATCCTTTCCACCTGTCATCTGGTGAGAGAACTTTACTTCCCTTTATGACTGGTCCGATCCCAACGATTGTCCCATCGGCCTCGTTGAATGTCGATATTGCTCCAATCCGTCGATAAGAGAAGGGCAAAATCTCCAGATCGCATGTCGCGCGCCCTTCGCGCCTGAGCAGATACCGGTGTAATCCGGAGAATCGTCCGAAGAGATGGAGGCGAACGGGGTGACCGGGGAACATATCCTACCGTCGCCGAGCATCTACATGACCATTGCCGCGTTCACCGCCATCGCCTGGTACAACGTCCTCGAGCTCAACGTCCAGGTCTTCCTGACCTTCAAACGCCATCGAGGCCTTTACTTCTGGGCCTTGTTGATCTCCTCGTACGGATGCGTCCTGCACGCTCTGGGCTTCGTGCTCAAATTCTTCACCATCACGACGAATGCGTATCTCTCTGTCACCATCATCACCATCGGCTGGTATGCCATGGTGACCGGACAGGCCGTCGTGCTGTACTCACGCCTGCACCTGGTGGTGCGTGAGCAACGGACCCTCCGGCTCGTGCTGGCCATGATCATCGTCGACGCCATCTGCTTCCACATCCCCACCACCGTCCTGACCTACGGCGCCAACTCCAACAACGCCGACGCCTTCACCCGCGCCTTCGACATCTTCGAGAAGCTGCAGATGACCGCTTTCTGCGTCCAAGAGTTCACCATCTCCACCATCTACGTCTACGCCACCGTCAAGTTGCTGCGACCCGTCTACCACGGCAAGACCAGGAAGGTGATGACGCAGCTGATCTGGATCAACGTCATCATCATCGCCATGGACCTTGTCCTGCTGGCCATGGAGTACGACAACCGCTACGAGATCGAGGCGACGCTGAAGCCAATGGTCTACAGCATCAAGCTCAAGCTCGAGTTCGCCGTCCTCAACCAGCTCATGACCCTCGCCAACGCCAGCGTGCGTCGCAACGCGAGCGTCGAACTCGAGCCGGACGGCAACGCCCGTCGCCCGTCGACCGGCAAACCCAGCCTGTGGAGCCGGGCGCGTCGACGGAGCGAGGGCACCCCGACCACCAGCCGCACCTTCTCGTCGCACGCCACCGCCCGCTTCCCGCAACCGAAGTGGATCCCGAGCTTGGATCGCAACTGCATCGTCAAGACCGAACACGTCGAGGTCTGCTCCGACCCCAACAACATCTACACCAACCCGGCCGCGGCCCTGCAGCGAGCCAACATGTCGACCGCCACCCACATCGGCCCGGCGCACGACGGCCTCGGCGGCCTGGTCGGCGCCGCCTACCTCCCCCCGCATCCCGGAAACATCGTCCCCCACTCCTTCTCCAACCGCAACTCGTCGCAGCCCTTCCGGGAGACGCTGCGGCCGCCGGCGGCGCTCGTCCCGGGAACCGGCGTGCTGCGGAGTCAACGGCCGTCGGTGTCGGACTGGGCCGGCGGAGCGGACGGCGACGACGATTCGGCCAGCCCGACCAGCTCCGAGATCCAGTTGGATCCTTATCACGGCCGTCCGAGGTCGCAGCGGGGACGGATTCCCGACTCGGCCAAGGAGAAGCCGGCGACGGGTATGGACTTTATGACCAGTGCTCTGGAAGCCAAGGATGAGAATGCGGATCGGTGAGATCAAACATGAGCCTTGTTCGCAGGACAATAGGTATATCAAAGGATAAAGGAGAAGAAGGATCTGTAGGTAATTGGTGATGGATATCTGTTCGTATCTCATCTCGAACATGGAGGGGCTCGGGAAGGAGGTTGTATACGCTGTTGCTATATCATACGCACAACCGCGACGTGAAATATATGGGTCGGTGGAGGAGGCGACGGTGGCATACTACTCTACTTCCTTACGGTGTCGGTGTCGGTGTCGGTGTCGGTGTCGGTGCCGGTGCTCGGAAGGCAAATAGGGTTCGGTGGCAGGCTGATTTGATCGGAGCGCGATCCCAGCATCGATCGATCTCTCCTCCTACCCGTTCCTGACACGGACTTCTAGCGACTGATTGGTGCGTTTCCTCGACCGATTCCTCGTCGAACTATGTCATATTATATCCCTTGGCGCGTTGTGTTTCTTGCGCAGTCTCTGGTTTTTTTGGTTTGGGGCTCCGGTCCGGGCATCGGCATCGGCATCGGCGCCCGGAGAGGGAGCGGTAGGGGAGGCAGTGCTGTAGATAAAAGGTTCTCGAACCGTATTTAGATGAGAGTCTCTGGAGAAGGAGAATCGGCGCAATACACATTTTTACTGAATAAAACTTATCGCAATCGATTCCCTGCAGTCTCTTTACCTTAATTAAGTCTACACTAGGCGTCTAGACGCGTGGTGGAGACCATGGAAGGGAAAAAGATGGCAGACGCGTCCGACCCCCAGGAAGCCACCGCGAACATTAATCTAGCTACACTACAACAACTGATCATATCAGCGATAAAAGGGGGAAACCAGGAATACGAAGAAAGACTCCAGGCCAGGATCCAGGCCCAGCTGAAGGAAGTCCAGGAAAAACACCAGGCCAGCATCCAGGCCCAGCTGAAGGAAATCCAGGAGCAAATACAACGCGACCATAAGAGGATGATAGCAGACGTGGAAGAGAAAGTAGATAAAGTACTTGAGCACCTTGCCTTAAGCGCGAACAAAACAGCGACTTATGCTACAGCAGCTCGCGGAAATCATGCAATCCCCCCCATAAAGATACGGTACAGAACGACACCCACTAACCAAACGATTACGCCGAAGCAGGTCATGGACCCGAGAGCGAACAGCGACATCAAGGTACGTATCAAGAATGCAGTGGCAGTGGAAAGGATCCGGTGTACGACGGCACCACTTCTGGTGGCGAACATCAACAAGGCCCTGGAGGGGAAAACAGGCGGCAGAGCCATTGCAGCTAGACAGATGTGGAGCGGTGATATCAGCGTGGCCACAGCGAACGTCATCAGCAAAGCGGAATTGATGAAACACCAAGGATGGCTACAGACACTCGATCGAGACGCGGAGATCATCACTCCAGCATACCAGGTGTTAGTACACGGTGTCAGGGTCAAAGCGGTAGATATGGAGAAACCGGAGGTCACATTTGAGGCACTCAGAGCAGAGAACATTGACGTGATGCAGGAAGGAGGCATCAAAAGGATCACATGGGCTAAGCACGCCCTGAACGAGAGGCAGACACATACCTCTTTGGTGGTGAGCTTCGACAAAGCATCAACGGCAAACGAGGTTATCAGGAAAGGGCTGGCGTTTGAGTGCAGGATACACGAATGTGAGCTGTGGGACACGAGGTGCCGGCGGAGACAATGTTATCAATGCCACCAATATGGACATATGGCACCCACGTGCAGGAGGGCCCAGAAGTGCGCCTTTTGCACGGGCCCTCACGACGTGAAGGAATGCGGTGTCAAGGGAGATAAGACGAAGCTGAAATGTGCTGCATGCGGGGAAGATGGACATCCCGCCTGGGACAGGTCCTGTAAGCTGAATAAGAAGGAGGAGGAGAGGATTAAAGCAGCACTCGAGGTGAGACCGGTACTCTACAACGAAGAGACAGGGATAAATAAAACGATGAACCGGAACCTTTCGAGCGAATCTACGAGGCAAGCATCCCAATCCCCCCCTCCTTTATCTACAACCGGACAGTCACGACTTGGCGGGACAATGAACGACACAATACCAGCAAAGAGAGGCAGACCGAAGGGGAAAGCATGTAGCCCTGTCAAGAAAACCATGACGCCGCAGGAGGACCCAAATACCAGCCAAAGGTCCCCAGACACGACCCTCCAGGACACGATCACGCCAAATCTCCAAACAACAAGGACAGGAAGAACGATAACCCCGTCCACCAAGGCATTGGACCAGGAAGGATGGAGAGAAGTCTTCCACAGGAAAAGAAAAGCGGCCACAAGCCAGGACTCAGGAGAACCTAGCCTAAGTTCAAAAAGGATCTCACGCGAACCGCTAACAGAAAGGGACGGGAACCTGAAGCCCCGGACCCCACAGACAACGACCCCCATGGAGGAGGATGAGTTGTAAACAAGGCACGCTATCCATATTACAGTACAACGTCATGAAGTCAAGAGATCAGGTGATGATCAGCTTCATGGAAGACCGGCGAACACATGAATACGACATTCTATCAATCCAGGAACCTTGGAGGAATAGATCCATGAACACAACTTATCACGGCAAAAAGGAATACTTCGAGCTGGAATACAACGACTCACCAGACACAAGAGTCTGTTTCTTCATCCACAAAAGGCTGGATCCAAAGAGCTGGACGGTCACACACCACTCACCAGATGCAGCCACTGTGCACCTGAAAGTATGGAGGGATGAGAAAGAGTCGATTATTAACATTCATAACTTCTACAACGAACCAACACCAGAGGGAAGCGGTGATTTCTATGTCATCACACAGAAGTTAGGTGAAACCATGGACAATATTGAGAAAGCGCTCCGACTAGAGGGAGAACACATCTTAACCGGTGACTTCAACTTGCACCACCAAGCCTGGGCAGGACACGGGGAGACGAGACACCACAACACTGCGAAGATCCTAATGGAACTGGTAAACGGAGCTGAAATGGCACTCACTCTCCCAGTGGGAACCATCACCAGGGAGAGAGGTGAGCACAGAGCATCAACGCTGGACCTAATCTTCATATCCCAATCGCTACTACAGAACGGCGAACTCCAGATATGTGGAAGAGACACGAAATTGGATCACCATTCTGATCATTATCCGATTCGTACGATCTTAGACCTTGAAGTGAAACAAGCCACACCAAGGAAAATCAGAGCGTGGAAGAAGACAGACCAGGAGACCTTTATACGGGTTCTACAACACCACCTTCAACCGACAAAGACCCTTCTTACAAAACAGGAGATAGATGAGAGCATGTACAACGTAGTACACGCGATTCAGGAGGCGATCGACGCGTCCACACCGTGGGCGGATATCAACCCTCAGTCAAAATCATACTGGACAAACGAATGCACGGAAGTGGTAATGGAAACCAGGAGAGCCAAACGGAGGTGGAAAAGATACCACACGGCAGAGACGGAGGAGGCTTTCAGAAACGCCAGAGCCAGGAAGAAAAAAGTACTTCGCAAGCATAAGATGGAGGAACACAGAGCACGCGTCACCGAAGCAGCAGCTACTGATCACGGCATCTGGAGGATAGCAAAATGGGCCAAGATGAGGAACGATAAGACGAAGACATCTAGGAAAATCCCTACTCTTGTAGAGGGGGACTTCTTTGCAGAGTCCACAGCAGATAAGCTGCGGATACTGGGAGACTCCTTTTTCCCCACCCCCCCACCACCAGATATGTCCGACACACTGGACTTCCAATACCCGGACAGAATCCACAACCCAGGGATATACGTTACAGAAGTGGCCGCAGCGCTGGACAAAACACCGCCGAGGAAAGCGCCAGGACTAGACCAAATCCCTAACCACATACTGCACAGGGCAAAAACATGGATCCTACGCCATCTAACACTTCTGTTGGAGGCCAGTCTGAGACTAGGATACTATCCGGAACACTGTCGTCAATCCAACACGATTGTACTTCGCAAGCCGGGTAAAGACGACTACACGATAGCAAAGGCATACAGACCAATCGCGCTGCTAAACACGGTGGGGAAGGTCATGGAATCAGTGGTGGCGAAAAGGCTAAGCTATATGGCTGAGACAGAGGGTCTGCTCCCAGACACGCA
>JAABUU010004101.1_pt1 | contig 17626 bp, 19 predicted proteins | sample 5559301 | NCBI WGS metagenome assembly JAABUU01 (sample SAMN10711884, study PRJNA513360) | rock metagenome | isolation source: Antarctica rocks | place: Antarctica: Victoria Land, Richard Nunatak white | reverse complement strand
GTGGCAATTGCTAGGCTGGCTGCATGATTAAACTCCAGCAATAGTTTACAATCTTGCTGTGTAACTTGCTGTCATGTCTGTCCAAGTCACTTGGAATGCCTATTGTATGCTCATTAGTGTTACAAGTGTTGCCTGTATGTTGTTGTAGATAAGTGCCATTGCTGCCAACGCCTCCAGGTGTTGTCTGTGTTTGAGTCGTCTGCATCTGAGTCATTTACACCCAATACAGCTCTGTTATGTGTTTGTTGGTATAGTAAGTGAACCGCTTGTTGAATAGAGATTGCTTGCATGCTTAAATGTGTCTTCACTGCTGTGCTGCAGTGCATGTGTTAGATACACACTCAAGAGATGCACTGCTGCAAGCAGTTCATCAGGACCAGTCATGCTGACTAAGACCATGTGTCACTTGCCTGCAGTTCCACCTTGGCCTCAGAGGTGGATGCATTTGTCAGTGTTTCAACAGTCATATCTACCTGCAACAGCGGCAGCAGTACTGGAAGCACCAGTGGAAGCTACTCAGGAAGTCCTTTAAGCAGCCCCTCAAGCAGCTCATCTAGCAGTCCCATTTCACTCAATCCTGTATTGAGCAGTAACCCATTTCCCACCAGCTCACCGCCGCCGCCATCCGGCGATGGCAGAGCATCTCCGCCTCCGCCTAGTACAGAAGATCTTCAATCCCCACCCAGGCCCCCTGGAAGCCCCTCTTCGCCCTCTGGTTCAGATTCTGGCGGGAATGGCGGTTTGGCTAGCCTGCAGGATGCTCTGAGTGGTGGCGGATCATTATATCCATCTCCACGTGCACTGGGCAACATTCCTGGGAGTAGTACTCTTACAAGCAACACACCTACAAGCAACACACCTAGCGCACCTAGTGGGATGGGGTCAGACAATACACCTGTGGGTCAATCAATAGGCTGAGGGTCTGACAAAACCTTGTAGAGGCTGTGTTCTGGACCTCCCTATAAGGCCTTGCAAGCAAGTGCACAAAATACAGCTCTGTGGTGTACATTGCAAATGGTTGTGTGCGTTGTATTGTCATGTCCAGATGTCTATGTGTTGCAAGATGTTTAGTCGTTGGATGCTTGCAGGGTTTGTCCACAGGCTCTGGTGGATCCGTTTTTGGTGACTATACACCTATAGCAGGCATTGACAATGCGGCAAGCAATCAAGGCATCATAGGATGAGCCAAATTGAGCATATTTATCACATGAGATGACCAAGAACATCTGATTGATCCAGACAGTCCTGCCTCTACAACAAATCAATAAAGTCATGTCTGTCTTGTAAATGCATGCATGTGCAAAATTTAGTCAACTTAGTGATCTGCCAGGCTTTAGATTTTGCATTTTCTGACAGGTCCTGCAGTGTGCTGGCGCCAAAGCACTGGCTTTGGTGTATTTATGATTGGTTTAGTGTACCTAGCATGCTAAACCCAGAAGTTTGCCATTTGTTCAGTATCTGCATGTAGTCCAGATCATTGGCTTGCAGATGTTCCCATGTGTTTTCCAAGTGCATGTTCTCAAGTACTTCTCTGCATTTTATCAATGCTCAGCATGTATATACAGTGACATCTATACATGGTGAAGGCAAGTTGAAGATGACAGTAGATACAACGAGGTTTGCAGTGAATGGAAAGTTCACACTCGACATGGCAGCTGATGCTCCTGCTGGAGCTGAGCAGTTTAGCACAAAATTGCAGTGAAGCAGAATTGAATCCAGCAAGCACTTGGGCTTGAAAGCGACAAGTTGACTGGCAACTGTGCAGCTCATAGGTTACACTCAAACCTCGATGCTGCTGCCTGCGTCAATCACGAAGAGTTCTTGCTCCTGTTCGTCAAAGCGAATGCCATATATTGATAATGTCACTGGCTCATATCGCGGTCCTGTGCTGCATATTCGATCTTGAAAGCTCGCATGAGACGGTTACAAGTATCTGGTTGAGCGCAGACCGCATTGGCTGATAAATGAGAACGCTATGGGAGCAATTCCCGACCGGCATGTGAGGAGATCAGTGATGTTGACCAGCCGCAACGGATTAGCACAAGGACTGCTGAACCCGTAGAGCTGTATGCAATTGCGCACAGGGTCTTCAGGCAGTCAGGCATGGTGCACAGCGGGGAATCACTGACCGTATAGTTGGCTGAGTCAAGTCAAAACAAGTTCATGGGTGAAGAAGACGCTCAAGATAAGTGGTAAGCACTCAGTGGAGGCGCGTGACTGTACAGACTAAAAAGTCTAGTGAAGAGCGAGTACTTCGCTGAGCAGTCGAGGCGCGGAAGAGCAGGCACAGACCTTCAACCAAGCTTCAGGTGAGTTTTTGTTAAGATAGACGCAACAGGCCAGTCAGATCAATGTTACCTGTCTCGAAGATGACTCAGCTGTCTGTTGCATCGCAGAAGCAGCAATGCCCCCCAAAGAACCTTTTAAACCAAAGCCCAGCGCCAAGTCCGAGAAAAACAAGCCAAAGGGCGGCAAGGCCAAGGATGAGAAGAGAGCAGCTGACAAAGCTAAGAAGGAGGCTAAGGCAGGGGGAGGTCTCACGTTCGGCGGCAAGAAATAGGCGTCAATAGCACTTATAGTTGCAGCGTGAACAAAGGGTTGCTTGTGCGGCCAAGTTCGGGCCACTGTGTCGGCCTGTATGTACATAATCTGTACACCAGAGCTCGGTATGCCAGCAGAACCCTTATGACAAGGGGACTGCAGCATCAATCACTTTCCTCCGCCAGCCCCTTACTGCCCTGTGCTGCTTACCGTAGTAAGGGCACAGAGGCGCAATTTTGGACACATTTGTTCTCAGCTGTTCTGTTGTGATTTTCTGACAGCAACCTGCCAATGTTGCCCCTGTACTGTACCAGTTTCAATTGTATCCTCAGCCAGTGTGTGAAACATTGCAATCACATGCAATCAGAGTGAAGCACTTGAACACCTGGGAAGTACATGCCAACTGTTGGGAGCATGCTGGATAACATGCAGCATCTGTGCATTGTCTTAGCAATGCAACATTGGCAATGTTTGCAATGCTGCCAGCTCTATTTTGGTGATGCCCTGCCAGCAAGTAGTACAGCTGGTCCTAGCAAATAGCAGTGAGTTGTATATTGTGCTGTTGTGCGCAGCATTCTGCAGGTGCAAAAGCAATGGCTGAAGCTGGCCAACATGAGCAAGCCACTAATGTGAAGTGATCAATCTCATGATATTAGCAAAGTTACATTACACACCTGTATATGTCGCCCCCTCGCAGGGTTTTCTGCACATGGCACTCATCTGTTCCGTGCAATTTCATGCATTGATCCAATGATGGAAGGCACCAAGCCAGGGCAATATTTGTTCCTTTGCTGCGTACACGTGCAGAGTGGGAGCAACCGCCAATTCACAAGATTGTACCTGTCAATTGCTGCCTAGCACCCACCAAAAAGGCTTGCGCAAGCTAGTGCCACATGTGAGACGCTGTCACAGCTTGTAATCAACAAACATCTGTGCTGCTGCCCAGTGAAGCAGGCAGTGTCGTCTTGCCAGCACTGTGAGATGAGAATGGTACCCTCCGCCAATGTTGCCAGCAATTGGGATACCAGCAGCCATCACACTGTCCAACACCTGCAAGGCCATAGCTTGACTAATCTGTACTTTTGTCACTCAATCATTCACTCGTTCATTCATCAGACAAATGTCCTCCCCTAAAGTCAGGTAAGTACCATCCTGAATACTTCCCTGTGTGAGGTCCAGTTTTTAGTACTAAGTGTACCACTTCGCAAGCTACAAACAACATGTACACATATGAAGTGACACCAGCGCTCCGTGGCTCTGTGTGCTGGATATTTCCCATGTTGAGCGAGTGATTTTTGTTGGCTGCCTACCATACATGCCTAAACTGCGTAGCCTTCTGTACATGTGTGTCATATGGTCACCTCTGTGAGCACACACATCCATATTTGTGTTCCATGAGGCCTAAGCCAGATCAGCAAGAAAAAAATGTCTGCATAGCAGCTGATGTGTTCCAGATATTCACAGTCCAAAAAGCTCGATGCTCAGCGCAAGAAGTGCTGCAAATCATAAATTGCCAAAAATTGAGTCATATCCAGACTTGCACCATGCACAAGGATGCCCTGAGGTCAGTGGAGTTGCAAAGACCTAAAACAGGAAATGTTGGGGACAGGAAATGCTGTAATGGCAGCTTGGCTGTCAACAGGATCAAAGCACAATGCAGGTGCCCTGCCGACAGCCGAGCTGACACTACAGCAGGAGCTAGTGTGCAACATATCAGGCAGCACGCACCAGGCCCATGCATTTTTGTCCTTCTCTACCTATAGGGTCGTAGCAGAACTACAGACAGAGAAGCACATGAATGCATAGGCTTGGTGCGTGCTGCCTGATATGTTGCACACTAGTTTGTGCTGTAATGCCAGCTCAGCTGTCAGTAGGGCACCTGCATTGCAGCAGGCTTGAGCAGGTTCACCGGCAAAGAAGCACGCAAGGCCAGTTGTTTGATGCCTGCTGCCAGCTATGGAGGAGGAGGAGGAGGAGGAGGAGGAGGAGGAGGAAGCGGAGGGGGAGGAGGAGGAGGAGGATGCTGCCTGCTACGCGAGGGAGGAGGAGGAGTTTCATCTTCAGCCAAGCAAGTACAAATTGTGAAGGTGTGCCAGAGTTGTCAGCATCCTGGTCAAACAGGGATGTCACGAACGTCTAATCAGGACCTTCTTGGGCAAGAGTGAATTTGCAAGGCTACAAAATGAGTGCAGCAGTGTCAGCAGGAGTCATGTCAAGTCATCAAGCGGGCAGGACGATGTGATTCAAAAATCACTACTCAGTGTTTGAAGCCAGCCTGCAGAATTGTCAACAGGCTACCTGCAGTGCCATGCATTAGGGATGCAGTTCCTGCAAAGTTTTGAGTTTTAGGATTCCTGCAAGGGTCTCTGCAAGGGTACCAAACCATGTCGCAACAGTCAGACGCAAGGACGGACAAGGCATTGTGGGTGCACCTTCTTGCAGACAGCTAGTCCATCCTATAGCTGTCAGCAGTGACTCTGCAAAGCAGAAGGGAAACATTATGTCAGGATCCTCAGCACTACATGTCACAATCCAAGCGTGTGGTCAGTGCCCACTGCTGTGTTGCAGCCTGTGCCATGCCAAATCTTGACTTAGTTCTGCATACTTGTCGGCACATCCAGTCTGCAGATTGCTAAGCAGCAACACATTGCTTGTTGTGACATGCTGCCATGCTAGCTCAGACTCGTGTCTGCATGCTGCCTGCCTTCCAGCGGCTCCAGACTATGGTCAAGTCAACAGGAGGGTATGTTGTTGAATTGCTGTTGTCGCAAACACATTCAAAGGCAGAGGTGCATGCTACCTGCGACCTCAGCCTTAGTACGCTCGATCAGATCTGGATGGCGAGTGACCTCCCCAAAACCGATCCTGCGCATCTCTGCTTCACTCAAAGTCCCATTGCTGAATCTTGCCACAAAGTCCTTGTCATGGACCTGTCTGACAGCAACCTGCTTGTTGGCATGTGCCGTTGCATCAGTAACACTGGCACTCATAGCTGCTCACATCCTAGCGTGAGACAACAAGATTGAGTCAGATCTTGGTGTGTGCTCAGCAGCAAAAAGTGCCCATTGCAGCAAGGGTATATTGCCTGGCACTGCAAATTTACAGTACATGCTGTGCGTGTTCTGGATTGTACCCAACAGCATGTTGCATTTGCGGCATGAGCACCGTTAGACACTATCTATGACATGTTTTGCATTTACCAAAGCATTGTCGGGGACATTCTGGTGGGTTGTGCAAACTTACTTCTCAATAATAATGATAATAAGTAAAACAAGGGCTTGTCCAACAGGCATCAGGTGCATGCAATGTAAGTCAATCCCCAACAGAAATTTGTCTTACCATGTGTAATTGATCATCTGTGGCAATGCCTGTTGGGACATGCACCTGTAGGGCACAAGCACTGCGCGCTGAGACAGGAACCAGGCAACTTTACAGCAGCCACCAGGCATGACCAAATACCACTCAGTAATATCATGTGGCATATGTACTGTTTGAGCAGCAGCAAACACAGTCCACTGCTGTTCAGACAAGACAGAACTGAACCACCTTGCTGTCGCATAGCAGTGGTTCCTGACTAGATCGTTTGTGGTCAAACTGTGCTGATGTGCAAGTTGACAGCATTGTACCCAAGCTTTCAGCAATGATCAAACACAAAACGAGATGGGCATCATCTTAAATCGCAGCAAGAGCAGGCTTGGGCATGGTTGGCCAATCAAGTTCAGGTCTAAGATGTGCAGCTCTTGGACTAGCTGTCACGGGAGAGATGAATGCATAGCTGAGCACAACAACCTCTGCTTCTCTTGTAATATGTTAGGTCAATGCATGCTGCCATGCTAGCTCACCTGACTTGCCTGAATGACCTGATCCTCAATCAGCAAGTCGTGCACCCGCTGGAACACGCCCTGCAAAACGCACCAGAAGATAATGTGAGGTATGGTATACGTCACAAGGTTTCGTCATTGCACTGTATTCTGTTTAGGGTTAAACTCTAAACCCAATGAGCCTTGCTTGGGCTGCAGTCTGCACATGTTGTAAGTGGCTGTGTCCAAGCAGTGCTCAAGCTCCATGTTGTCAACAGGTGTGCAATGCCTGAGCAAAAGAAAAGCTAGTGGGTGGCACACGTACCATTGGAAAGCGATGTCCATCAGGTAGCTGTGGCTTGCTGTAGGCCTGCAAAACTCAATTTATGATGGAGGTGTGTCTCTAATCGTTGCAGACTGGTGCCAGTCAAGAGCCAACAAGCTTTAAAGCAGGACTTACTGGGTGGTGAACAATTGGTAAAGCAGCAACCGTGCTAAATCTGTGTTGGCAGGTCTCCTGCTTCCTATCATCTGCAATGAAAATGTGGGTTGCACAGACTCCTGGATTTTGCTTTGGCCCTGCTTGCAAGCAACAGAAACTCACTTGCTGGAGCTAGCAGGTAACTCCAAGTCAGATCCAAGCCCGATGGTCTCTTGAAATACTGGGTTGGCAAAACACGCCTCCACAGCATGAAGATACAAATATAAGCAAGCAAAGATAGGCACACCAAAATACACCGTCTTCAAGGCCTAACGCGCGCAGCATATCAGCAGGCGAACTTCGGTCAGGAGGGGCTCGGGCTTTTGTAGACAGCTCCCATTACGACCACGTCATTGCAGTAACAGACTTAGTAGCTCTCTTATGCCTCGTGCTGTGCAGGCGCTCAGGTTTGGATAGTTGCTCCGAAGCCATTTGTGCCCTTTTGGCTGCAGCGTTGTGCGGGGAGACAGCAAGTACAGGACCAACATGAAGTATAAGGATCTCAGCCATGCTAGCACGGCACCTGAATATTGCTGTTTGCTGTCCATAACGGCGATAGCTCACAAAGCCTTCTGCTTACGCAAACCCGAGGAGATGATCTTAGATCCGTCGGACGCCGCAGATCACAGAAGCGTCATACAGAAGTCAATCCCAGTCGTCGCTTATTATAACGGCAAGTCATGTTTGACACATTTTGAGTTGTCCAGTTGCCTGTTGATCGCGCTTCGACGTGTCGTCTACACGCAGGCACCGACCATGCAGTCTCGGACTACAAAGGACTGTTCCCTCTGTTCACTGTGTGGCTTGAGCTATCCCGAACAGCGGTCATTGCGGAACAACTGCCTGACACACCAACATACATATGATGTTCCAAGGCGCTCTCCATGCAGTCGGAGTAACGCCACATGATGCTGAAACGAGCTGTTTGCTGACAAAAGAACAGCTTGCAAAGTCATACATGATCTTCTGCCGGTGTCTGGGCCTTCCTGGGCATTAAGAGCCCGATGTTCTTGTTGACAAGATGCTATGCTCGGGAATAGCTTTTCCAGCCGAGACAGGATTGATCGAGACCAAGCCAGCAGACTTCCACGCACTGGTGCGACACATTGTTCAAGCCCATAGAAAGAAGTCAAAAAGCTGCTCTCGGTGTCAGCGGGTTCAACACCAGATGACGCGGTGCTCTGCGTGCAAGCAAGTTTCATATTGCAGCAAACAATGTCAAAGGGATGATTGGGCTGTGCACAAATTGGTTTGCTCCATATAAAGCCAACCTGATGACAATAGCTGTCCTAAGAAGCAATTGTACAGACTGCTCTCGATGCTACAGCGGGCAAAGCAGTGCCGACTGTTTCAAGCTCAAGAACCGAGTGGTGCTATGGGAAGAAGGGCACGGCCATGGTCATCATGGTCATGTCTTCTTCACTGCTGTGCGGTCAGTCTGGAAGCAGTTTGCTTTGGAAACTGTCATCAGTTGTTAGGTCATGATGGTTTGATCAAGGATTCAGCATTTCTACGTGACTGTAAATATAGCCTCCGAGATGCATTCCAATGCATTCCAATGCATCGCGCAGCCTAACACAACCTTTGCTTGACTGCATGCTGTATCTGACACAATATCTCTACCATCCAGGCATTTTACCAAGCTCTGCAAATTAGCCTATCCTTGGGAACGTGTATCTGAGATCCAATCTATCAAGGGATCATCATGTGCATTGGCATTGAGCTGAGGGCAGAAAGCGATTCAGCCCTTTGTACAAATACTACGGCCCTTTGTACAAAAGCTCAGCTTCGCGCTGATCTTTGCATTGCTAAGGCGCATGTGTGGGCGCAAGACCGCTGTCGAGGCAAGAGAATTTTGGACTTGGTGTTAAACTTAGTTTGTCGGCACCGATGACAGCCTACATTGCCAAGATTTGTCAGTCTCTGTTATTCAGACCTAACCAAGTCAACTCAAGCTCTGATCATCTCAGCACTTGTCGTTCAGGTCCATCCATTTGGTCTCAGCGACAGCTGAAAGCAATTAAGTGCAGATGTCGCGACCTGAGGTAAAGTGTGAACGAGGTTGGTAGCGTTGCAGCGCAGGACATGTTATGAAGAGTGATCACGCACTGCAGGAGCCTTATCCGGGGGCTACCCCCCTGGCCACCGCTGCATGGAAGGGACAGGTTGACAAAGTAAAAAAGTTGCTTAAGGAGGGCGCGGACGTGAATAAGCGTGGTGACTCTGTTGACAAGGGTGCATCACCAGAGGCTCCTTTGCTGCTTGCTGTTGACAAGGCAAGCCACCTGCGGCACCTGTAGCTCACTCATTCTCTGAATGTACTTTGCATACTCCTACATCTTGTTTGAACAGTGTACTTGCATCTGACAATACGCCACCAAGCATGCTGAGCGTGCTTTGCTCAAACGCCCTGCAGGGTCACCGTGAGGTTGTCAAGGTGCTGCTTAATCATGGTGCTGATGCCAATATCAGAGCAAGCAACAACTCTACACCACTGATCAATGCATCCAGACTCAATCAGCCAGACATCATGAAGCTGCTGCTTGCAAAAGGAGCTCTCTTGATCACTGGCACAGGTGTGTACACAGCTGTGAACTAGGCACCTTGTGTTCAACATACGCCAGCTTGCTGTTCTTTTCTTCAGCAAAATAGTCACTTCACTTTTGCTTGTGTATGCAGTATTGCATGGCCAAAACAGACGTTGACATGGCCATAAATGTTGCTGCTTCAGGTGAAACAGCGTTGCATGCCGCAGTGCATGGGGATGCCAGAAGAGCTCTCAAGGTCCTACTGGATCATGGTGCAGACATCAACATCCTGTCTGCTGATGGTTACGCGCCGCTGCACGAAGCAGCAGACAGCGCTTCATGGACCGAGCTCCTAGTTGACTACGGTGCTGACCCCAAGCTTGAGAACCCCAACAATGGCTCCCAGCCACTACACATGGCAGCTCGTTTGGGCAAAGCTGATGTGTGCAACCTGTTGATGTCAGCTGGTGCTGACATCAATGCTGCTAGCAAGGATGGTCTGACTCCACTCCACGAAGCAGCTCAGCACGCTCAAGCAGAGATCATCGAGCTGCTGATTGCTGCCGGCGCAGCCTGCATGGCAGAAGACAAGCAGCACAAAACACCCCTCTCAGCAGCACTGACCACAACATACGGTCCTGCTGCACGGCCAGCATCATTCGCAGATGACAAACTGGTGGCTACAGTGTCTGCCTTGCTGAGTCATGGCGCTGGAACCAGAAAGAGGAAGCAGGCCTGGCCTGAACTAGCCGAAGCAGCCAGTGCTGGCCATGCAGCAGTTGTGCAGCTGCTGATCAACAAGGGCGCTCCTGCAAGCAGTGAAGCCTTGGTGGAAGCAGCGAGGTTTGGCAGGCTGGAGGTTGTGGAGTTGCTTTTGAAGCGAGGCGCAAAAGCCCAACAGGCATCGTCAGAACAGCCTGGAGCGCTGCACATGGCAGCGCGTTTTGGACATGCACAAGTTGTGCACCTGCTGATTGACTATGGGGCTTCAACCACAGGCATGACGTCTGACTTGACTGTGTGCCTCACTTGGTGGCTGGCATGTGATTGTTCACGTGATGATCACTGTTTCAGTAATTCACTACCGGGAAAGCCTAGCTTGTAGACTGCAACAAGAACAACATGAGCAACTGTGCATATCATGCCTGGGCAGAGCACTGTTGCCTAGATGTCGTCCTGATCTGTGCCAACCATATCAAAGCTGGTAGATCTGACTATGCTCGCATCTGCATGAGCTTGAGCATACACACCTTTCAGCTGGTGCTTTATGCTTCATACAAGGTCAGTGTCAGTGTCGCTGTCATGTTGCTGTCAGTGGTGGTGTAAGTGTCAGTGTCAGTGTCAGTGTCGCTGTCAGTGTCGCTGTCAGCGTCAGTGTCAGTACTCAGCGCCAGCCAAGTAAGGTGCAGGGCGCTGCAACAATCAAGATTCTCACCCACTCGTTTAAGACTCCTCTTGACACTTGACTTCTTGTGCATGCCCACTAGATTTGCTCACCTCTTGACAGCATGCATTGGCGCTGCAGCGACATACGTCCTGCCTGAGGGGGACCATGTCTGGGCCGGTGGGGGAGGCCAGGTGACCACCCCCCTGCAGATCGCCCTTTAGCACGGGCATGCAACAGCGGCTGAGGTCATCATAAAGGGGGCAGCAAAGGCAGGCGCTGACATCTCTGGCTCTGCAGAGCATGCTGTGGACATGCTGCATAAGGCTGCCAGCACGTGAGTACCTTTCAAAGTGCAGCACAATGAGTGTGCACCCTGACTCGGTGCCATCATGTGTTTCGTCTTTGGCATGGGCTAACAAAGTGTTGCAGTGTAACAAATGCGTACCATCATTTGTTTTGTCTTTGTCTCTTACTGCTCAAGCGCCTTCTGCGTGGTGTTGGCAATGATGGTGCCGACATGCTGCACATTCAATCAGCCTGCAATGACTCTGTGTCACTATGGTTTGAGATCATTCAATAGCTTTGTCAAAGGAGACCTCAAATTGTTGTACTGTCATGGCTGTTAGCCAAGGACTTTGGTCCGGCGGGCTTTGTTTCACACATTTGTCTTTTATACACAGCTGATGTGCCACAGCGCAAGTGGCATGTTAATTTTGCTGTTTCACCCATTTCGTTTCCTTATGCTCATGATATACACACATGGGGAGATATCAAGCTATGTCCACAGACAGGTAATACTCATTACGCTTTGCTAGGGACGTGCAAGGCAAGTCTTGTCTCTTCAGAGCAGTCTGTTCTGAGCATCCCTATCAGGTCTATTGATATGATAGTTTTGAAAGTCACGTAACGCAACATCATTTCATGGACAGGTGCTAGCCTGTAAGTAAAGCAGAACTATGCTCAGCTGTTGTCAAGCAATGCCTGGTGTGACCAATCATGTAAAGCGAATGCTGCTGGAGACAAACAGACAGGCTTCGCACCATCATCATTCATCCAGCAGCATTTGTATTGTTGGCTGTCGTGCTCTCTAGCACAGAACAGCTCAATCAGGTCTGCATAGTTTTTGACCTGTGAGGTGACAAATTGATTGCTTTGCTCCATCTGCTGCTGGAATCCGCCCCGGACTGGTGTTGCTGCAGCTTACCGACTGGGCTCCTCATTTCTGCAGCTTTGCGTGTGTTGTCAAGCTCCAGCAGCATACCATGCAGCCTCATCCTGTTGAGTTTTTGTAAGATAAAAAAATCGTGCACCCTGAGTTTGGTTTGACTCTTGTATTACAGGGGCGACACAAGCATGATGACGCTGCTGCTGGACAGCGTCAAGGTGGACCCTAATGCACAGCATGGCAGGGAGCAGCACGCTCCCCTCCATGTCGCTGCCAAAGCAGGTTTGCTGAACACACTGTTTGCCTTCCAAGAAACCACTGACTGCCAGAGCAAAGAGTTGCACATTTGTGCACTGTGACTGGCTACATGGGCCTCCTTGTAGCCAGTACTTCTTTGTGTCTGCACATTTTGATCCCTTGGCGCTACAGCTTGAATGCAAAGTGCGCCCCGTTAGACCCATTGTTGGACATAGGCAGCCGATTCCACGCTCTAGCTGTTAGTCTTCGGTGGTTCCATCATTGATGTTTGTCATTCCCCTTGCCACTCTGGGCACTGCACCACCATTCTGCTGCAAACTGCAGCCAGCATCAACCTGCAGAACCAAAGAGTCCATGGCCTGCCTCTGGCTGAAAATGCTGCATGAGCTTGACTGTTTGGTCCAGTCATGTGGCATGATTACGCCTTTACGCTCCCTGCAAGGTACTTGGGCTGCATCACCATTGTGATGAAGGCAGGCGCCAGTATCAGCCTGCAGATCAGAAAAGGCTCTGCCCTTTTCTGGCTGATTTTGTTGTACGCGCTTGATTGCACAGCCCCCTCGTGTTGTACAAAGACTCCTTGCGCTCTACGCAGGCTACTTGGGCTGCATCACCATTCTGCTGAAGGCAGGCGCCAGCATCAACCTGCAGAACAAGAGGGGTCACACCCCACTCTTTGTAGCTGTGACTGGCGGTCACTTCTTCTGTGTACAGCACCTCATCAAGGTGAATGCTACAGTGCAACCACAACCTGCGATGTACCTGTCAAGTATCAGTTGCATGCTGCTGACATGAAGCTGTAGGGCTTGATGCTCACAACGCATGTGGCCATCAAGCTATGAATCCTATCAGGCCCGATCTACTGGCTACTTTCCTTGCATGAACTGCTGCAGCAATTACCCCACTGTGGCATGTTGGAAGATGTTCACTGACTTGCATCTTCACTTTTCGCTCAGCGACAGCTTTTCCTCTTTGGTCATTGGTAGTTATCATTCTGTGGTCATGTTTGAGTATTGGATGGTTTTTGGGTGCTGATGGGTGGTTTTTGGTGGTTCTCAGTTACTGCGTATGTGTGCTCGCTGCAGAGCATTAGCAGCCCTCTGGGCACCTCTTCCTACATGCCTCTTGAAAGCCACACAAATCAATGACTGCCTTGAGCTGTTCCAAACAATGAACCTTCACCTTACAAGACACAATACAGCCACCTATAGCGTTACATGACCTTCAAGATGTATACTATATTTATTGTTTAGTTACCGTACACAGCCTGCGCAACATTAGCTAGATTAGCTAGTCTAAAATACACTTCACCTGGTCTGTCAATGCTCCACAAAGACACATGGCAAGCCGTGCACAACTGACTGAGACTTTGGACACGACAGGCAGGCGCAGACCCCAATATTGCAGCGACAGACACACGCACAGCCCTGTTTGCTGCAGCAGCCAATGCAATCCCCAGCAGTCTCAGCATAGTGGATTGCCTTCTGGAGACAGCGAACAGTAAGCAGGAGATGAATGACATGGTGTGTGTCAGGACCAAGGATGACCGCAGTGTGCTGCATTCAGCCTGCGCCAGCAGCAACGTGGATGTAGTCAGGCGATTGCTCAAGGCGGGGGCAGATGTGAATGTCCAGTCAAAGGATGGTGCCACGCCAATTGCTCGGGTGAGTCACCCTTTGCTGTACCGTGTGCTCTATCATCAAATGCTATTTATGTCAAGACGCTTGCTGATCTGCAATCAGACTCATCATTGCCTGTTGTTTGGTTCAGACTCCTGCCACATGAACAATGCACTGTATGCCTTGATGTCAATTTGTTTAGCATTTACTAAACCATAATTCACGTTGCTTGGCGACTGGTGACTCACATGCTGCATATGTGCCAATGAGCTGAACTGCTGTAACAAATGCAAAGCAAATGTCTGTATACAGCGTCATTTCAGCTTGAAACTGATACACAGGGACTAAGCTTTTCCCATGATCCTACCCGCAGTCTTCATAGTACTGCTGTATATGAACCTGCAGACCTTCACATGCTTTGACTGCCATGCAGCTTGCAGTCCATCCATTGCCTCGCACAGCCTATCCTCATGCCCTCACAGCTTGAGAAGCAATGATTCCTTCTCCAATGTCTGCCATCCAACCCAACCATGTATCTGCTGGCAGGCAGGCTCCATTGCTCAACTCCTTTGGGGTACATCTCAGTTTGACAATGTCTCGCATGCGTACTCTTGACTGCATGCTTTTTTTCTAGATCACCTTGAACAGACTGTGTCTTTATCAAACGAAAAGCAACAATCATCATCTCTCTTTTGCAGGCAGCTGCGTGCGGCAACATGGTAGTCATCAAGCTGCTTCAGGAGGCTGGAGGCAGAGTGAATGTGCGCAACACGGCAGGCATGACGCCTCTGGCCTATGCAGCCAGCAGGGGCCAGGCCCAGCTGGTCAGCACCCTCATCAGCATGGGATGCCCTGTGGACACCCGTAACAAGGATGGCACCACCCCCCTGCACCAAGCTGCCACTGCTGGCAACCAGGTACAGCTAAAAATGCAAAATATCCCATTCACAATTCCTTGCAGTCATTGTTTGCTCATTTTTGTATTCATTGTACAATCATCAAACGAGTGTCTTCTGCTAGGGTCATGTGCATATAGCCCTGAGCAGCTCCATGTATGAGGTGCTGTCTTGGCATTCAGCATACTAACACATGGTGCATTCATGCATTACTCATCTGACTGGACAAGTTCAGGCCAACCTTTGCAGCTATGACCAGGGCATCTATGGTGAATCCCAATGTCTGTGTGAAAGCATTGTGGTAGGCAATACGACGAACTGATTGGTGGTGTGATCAATACAAAATAGACATATAGACACTTGCATTGGGCCGGCGTCCAGGCGCTATCAAGCATGCAGTGTCTCTGTTGCTAAATTTGGACAGGCCTCCTCATCTGATCAGCGCCCTGACCTTGACAGAATAATCACAATAAGAATAATAATAATGATAATAACAGAGAAGAAGAAGAAGAAGAATAAGTAATAGTAGTAACAGTAATAAAATGTCAGCTTTTTATCACTCAATGCACATATACAGTGAGTCAGCAAGCAAGGCGAAGCAGCATATGTTGTGACTACCTGCTTCATTCCCCTTTTCTGCTTTTTGTGCGGCTACTTAGAGCAGTTACTGCTCATGCACTGTAATCAGGAACAAAGAGCGTTTTAATTTGCACAGGCAGTGCTCAGGTGGTTGCCCTTGTGAGATCAGACCCAGGACCAGGTTGGTCCTGCACTACGGCAGATCAATGCCCCCTTGTGAAGCCACATACAGGGCAGGGTGGACTGCAGAGTCTCATGATTTTACAGTCAGCACCCGATAGCTAAACGGCTTGCATGAAGTGATGGCCGCCCTCCTGGGCACGGGGGGTCTGCCCCAAGGCCTGTGCCCTGGGACAAGCACAACTTCATGCCACTACTCAAAGCCGTCCATGATCAAACTGAATTGCAGGTCATCGTGATTTTGCGGCCAGCACATGACAACTGCATGGTGCGCAGGAAGTGGTGGTGACCCTGCTGGGGAGGGGGGCAGACCCCAAAGCTCAAGACAAGGGTGGGTTCATGCCACACCACGACGCCGCATCCAAAGGTCAGCTGAACACACTCAGGGTGCTCCTTCAAGACAAGCGCACCCCCATCAATGAGGGCGTGCATGATGGCCTGACTGCCCTCCACATGGCCTCCTCAGAGGACAAGGACGGGGTCATCAAGCTGCTCGTTGGTTTTGGAGCAGCTATGTGGTGAGTTCAGACAGGCAAAGTGCCTGTGCTGTAATGCAAACTGCACAATGTCAATGTGTACTTGCCATTTGTCAGTGAACAAGGGTACAGTATGTGATGCTGGCTTGGGAGCGAAATTTGGGTTGATTCACTTTGTCTGTGTGTATGAAATAGAGCTTGCTTCAAGTACGCTGCGTGACATCATGTGGCGGTTCAGCTTGGAATGTCACAAGCCTTCATTGCTCTGAACAAACCCCTGTACAATCTTCAAACTCTATGCGTGGATCTATCACCTTGCATAGCACTCTGCTGCAACACTTGCATGTACATTTTGAATGACAGAAATGCCCTGCATTGCACGTCAGGGTCAGCCAGCCAGAATGTGCCATTCCCTCCTAGCTTGCAGCCTCAGCATCTTGCATTCTCATGCAGACCCATCAACCCAAAGCTGTTCCACACTGTTCGACATGTATTGGACGCAGCGCACTGTGATAAGCACAGCCAGGTGACCAAAACAGGATGCTGTCTTGGCCCTGCTTGCAGCCTCAGCATCTATCAAAATTATGGATCGTACAAGGAAGATGCTCCTGCGCCTGGCTGTGGCCATGCCTGCGTTTGCAACCACGCATACTGAACACAAGTTGAACAAATGTGTACCATGCTCTGAGTCTTGTGTGTTTGTTATAGGATGGCAGGACTGCACTGCATTATGCAGCAAGGTGGGCCAGCCAGAACGCTGCCTCAGCCCTGCTTGCAGCCTCCGCATCCTTCACCACAGTGGACAACTCTGGCAAGACGCCCCTGCACCTGGCTGTGGCCGCACCTGTTCAGGAGGTGGATGAGCTGCTGAAGCAGGCCATGATCAAGCAGGGCACGCCTGCATCGCAGTTCGTGTACTCCAACAATGTGTAAGCAGCCATTGGCCCCCACTCTTGCATAGTCATAATCAATAGCTTTTCTGCATGAGGTATATGAGCATCAGATCGTGATGTAGGACGGCACCTGCTGCTGGGACATGCTGTCAGTACACACCGTTTTCAATGCAGGCGCTTGTGCCAACTGTCAACAAGTCCATGCTGCAACACATCAACGCCTTTGGCAAGCACTGAGTGCATGAGGTGCTGTGCGTTGTCCAGAATGTCTCGAGTATGGGAGCGGCTACGCCAGCATGCAACAGTCACCAAAATTGCAGGGCGCAGCTGCTGTGATGCTGACAGCCAATCACAGCTTGCCCTCATCGTCAAGACAAGCAAGCCTGGTTGAGCAAGTTCTCTGCCACACGCTGAGGCTGTTTTGAGGGGAAAACAAAGAAACACCGCCAGATGATCAGTTCAGGGGTGATGTGGTGAAGAGCTGCTAAGTCTGAAACATGCCAGCGCAACAATGGTGGACAGTGCAGGGCTGTTGTTAACTGACAAACAACTTTGAGAGGTCTTCAATCACAATCATTCTCAGCCCTGGCTAGCGTTTGTCAATCAAATGGCACTGCAACGTGCTGAATGAATGCGCAGGGTGAGTGTAGTACGACAGCTGCTGAGCCTGGACCACGCCAGTGCAACAGTGCCAGATGACGAAGGGCACACGCCCTTGATGATTGCAGCTGACAGGGCCTTTGAAAGCCCCTCAGAAATCACCGAGCTGGTGCTGCATATGCTGGAGCGGGCTGACAGCTCAGGCACCTCATCCGGCGTGATC
>JAABUU010004099.1_pt1 | contig 17630 bp, 17 predicted proteins | sample 5559301 | NCBI WGS metagenome assembly JAABUU01 (sample SAMN10711884, study PRJNA513360) | rock metagenome | isolation source: Antarctica rocks | place: Antarctica: Victoria Land, Richard Nunatak white | reverse complement strand
CGAGCGTCCCTCGAGCACGACAGCGGTGATGACCAGACGCGGTGTCGACATGGGGCAGCATCAGGCCCCCTAGAAGGTTTCCGATGTCTTGAGACAGACGTTTCCTATGTCCTGATTCCAGACACTGTCACCCCGACCAATGTCGCCCCCGCCACGGTCAGCCCGAGCACCGAGGCTTGACCACAGCGCTCGGCGCCACTGCCAGCCTGAGGACCCGGCCGCTGCTCGGGCACGATGAGCAGATGACAGTCCCGCCTGCCGACCCCAGCCCCGCCGCCGTCGGCGGGTCGCTCAGCCCCGGCAGCGCGGTACCGGCCGTCTGGGAGCAGCGCTTTCGCGCGCCGTCCGTTGGCATGCCGCAATGGGGGCGGCTCGACCCGCAGCGCTGCATCGTCTCGTCGAACCAGGGCGGCACGACCGAGGTCTACGCCTGGTCGCCGGGCGGCCGGCTGCGGCAGGTGACCGACCGGCGCAACGGCACCTCGCTTGCCGACATCAGCCCGGACGGCACCGACATCTGGTGGTTCGACGACACCGACGGCGACGAGTTCGGCACCTGGCGCGTCGAGCCCTGGGACGGCTCGAGCCCGGCTCGTCCCGCGCACCCGGCCCTGCAGCCCGGTTACTCCGCCGGGCTCGCGCTGGCCGAGGACGGGACCTGCCTGGTGGGCCGCAGCGACGACGACGGGTGCGAGATCTGGCGCCTCGACCCTGCCGATGCCGGTGGCGAGCGTGCCGAGCCGGTCCTGGTGTACCGCTCGGAGCAGGATGCCGAGGTCGCCGACGTCACCCACGACGGCGAACTGTGGTGCCTGGAGCACGCAGAGCACGGCGACAACCGCCACGCCGCCCTGCGGCTGCTGACGCGCGATGGCACGCTCGTTGCCGACCTCTGGGACGGGCGGGGGCTCGGGCTCGATGCCCTGGGGTTCGCTCCGGGCGACGCCCGGATGCTGGTTGCCCACGAGCGCCGGGGCCGCCAGGAGCTGCTCGTCTGGGATGGGGCCGGCCCCGGCGGCGGCGTCAAAGAGCTGGCGGTCGACGCCACTGGTGAGCTCGACGCCGACTGGTACCCGAGTGGCGACGCACTGCTGATCAGCGCCATCAACGGAGCACGCAGCACGCTGTACCGCCACGACCTGACCGCCGGGCGCACCGAGCCGCTGCCGTCGCCCATCGGGACGATCGAGGGGGCGGCGGTTCGGCCGGACGGCGACGTCTGGCTCGCCCACTCCTCCGGCGAGCACCCCCCGTCGGTGCGGGACGCCGCCGGAGCCGTGGTGCTCGCGCCGGATGGTCCGCCGGCGCCGCTCGGCGTCGCCGTCGAGGACATCGTCGTCGAGGCTGCGTGGGGTGGCATCCACGCGCTGGTCTCAACGCCGACCGGGGAGGGTCCGCACCCGGCTGTCTGCTACGTCCACGGCGGCCCGGCCGCGCACGACGAGGACGCCTACGAGCCGCGCGCCGCCGCCCTGGTCGACGCCGGCTACGCCTGCATCCAGGTGAACTACCGCGGCTCGACCGGGTACGGCTCCGCCTGGCGGGATGCGCTGGAGGCCTCGGTCGGGCTGACCGAGCTCGAAGACATCGCCGCGGTGCGCCGGGCCCTCGTCGAGCGGGGGGTGATCGACCCGGCCCGCGTGGCGCTGCTCGGCGCGTCCTGGGGCGGCTACCTGACGCTGCTGGGCCTGGGCCTGCAGCCCGAGCTATGGGCGGTTGGCGTGGCAGTCGTGCCGGTCGCGGACTACGTCGCGGCCTACGACGATGAGATGGAGCCCCTCAAAGCCTTCGACCGCGCCCTGTTCGGCGGAACCCCCGAGGAGCGCCCCGAGGCCTACCGGCAGGCCTCACCGATCACCTACGTCGATCGGGTGCAGGCGCCGGTGCTGGTGATGGCGGGCGAGAACGACTCGCGCTGCCCCATCCGGCAGATCGAGAACTACCTCGCCCGGCTCGCCGAGCTCGGCCGCGAGCACGAGGTGTACCGGTTCGACGCCGGCCACGGCTCGCTCGTCGTCGAGGAGCGGCTGCAGCACATGCGCGTGCAGCTGGCCTACCTGGCGCGGCACCTGCCTGTCGGCTCGCCGTCGGTAGCGGTGGAACACGCCTCACCCGCTGAGGCGTTGTCCCGGTAGCACCGTGCGCGTCCCGCAGGTGCCCCGATGCAGTTGCCGGAGGTAGTCGTGCTGTTCTCACGCCGGAAGTCCACGATCGTCGAGGAGCAGGAGGCCCTGCCTGGGCGGGCGACGCGGATGCGGATCGCCTCGCGGCACGCCGTGCTGGGCACCCCGATGGAGGATGCGCCCGCGGGCGGACACGCGGAGATCGTCGTCGGCATGGGCTGCTTCTGGGGCGCCGAGCGCATCTTCTGGCAGACCCCCGGCGTCGTCACGACCGAGGTCGGCTACGCCGGCGGCTACACCCCCAACCCGACGTATGAGGAGGTGTGCAGCGGGATGACCGGGCACACCGAGGCCGTCCGGGTCGTCTACGACCCCCAGCGGGTCAGCACCACCGAGCTGCTGCGGATCTTCTGGGAGTCGCACGACCCCACGCAGGGGATGCGTCAGGGCAACGACACGGGGAGCCAGTACCGCTCGGCGATCTACTGGACGACGGACGAGCAGCGCCAGGCCACCGAGGCCACCGGCGCTGCCTACCAGGACGCGCTCGGCCAGGCCGGGCACGGGACCATAACGACGCAGGTCGCCCGCCTGGCCGACTTCTACCCGGCCGAGGACTACCACCAGCAGTACCTGGCCAAGGTGCCGAACGGCTACTGCGGCATCGGCGGGACCGGCGTCTCGTGCCCGGGGCCTCGTCAGCGCGGAGCAGCCCGGCCACTGAGGCGCTTGAGGCTCACGTCGGGATGACTTGCGCCGGGAGCGCGTAACGGCACGTGGTAACGGGCAGGTCCGCGGCACGACCCCTCCGCCCGGGGCCGTCCCGCGTGCCAAGGGAGCTGCCGTGCCGCCACTGCCCGCCGTCCTCGTCCAGCGCCTCGAGTCGATGGAGGCGCTCGACAAGCCCGCGGAGTTCCTAGCCGGGCAGGTCTCGAAGGCCGTGCCCACCGGGCCGTTGAAAGACCTGCTGTCGGGGACGTGGCTGGGCCACCCCGTCCACCCGCTCCTGATCACGGTGCCGATCGGCTGCTGGACCTCCGCGACCCTGCTCGACCTGCTGGCCGGCAAGGGTGCCGCTCCGTACGCCAAGCGGCTGGTCGGCGCGGGCATCCTCAGCGCCTTCCCCACGGCGATGACCGGGGCGTCCGACTGGTCCGACACGCTCGGTGGCGAGCGCCGCGTCGGGCTGGTGCACGCGCTCGGCAATTACGCCGCGATCGGTGTGTATGCGCTGTCCTGGAACGCCCGGCGCAAGGGCCGCAACGCCACCGGCGCATCCCTGGCGCTGCTCGGCGCCTCGATGCTGGGCGTGACCGGCTACCTCGGTGGTCACCTGACCTATGCCTACGGCGTCGGCGTCGACACGACAGCCTTCCAGTCGCTCGACCCGGAGTGGACCGACGTGGCAGCAGAGGCTGAGGTGCCCGCTGACCGCGCGCTGCGCGTCGAGGTGCAGGGCATCGGGGTCGCGCTTGCCCGGGCCAACGGTGCAGGCGGAGCGGTGCACGCCCTGGCCGAGCGGTGCACCCACCGCGGCGGCCCGCTGTCGGGCTCGGCTGTCGAGGACGGCTGCCTCACCTGCCCGTGGCATGGCAGCAGGTTCCGCGTTACCGACGGCAGCGTCGAGCGCGGTCCGGCCACGATGTCGGCCCCGACGTTCGAAGTGAAGGTGCAGGCGGGGCGGGTCATGATCAGGCGCGACGAGCAGCGGGCGCTGCGCAGCAACCCCGTCTGAGCGGCCGCGGACTGCGGGAGGCAGCAGGATGACCGACCCGCCTGACCCTGGGACACCGTTGCCCGACCTGACCCTGGATGCGGCCAGCCGGTTCGTCGCGGCAGCCGGCCTGGTCGTCGACGAGATGAGCGGGACGCGCGTGACCGGCCATCTGGACCTCGGCCACGAGCATCACACTCCCTGGGGTGTCGTCCACGGCGGCGTCTACACAACAGCGGTCGAGAGTGCGGCCAGCATCGGCGCGAGCGCCGCGGTGGCGGACCGCGGGCAGTACGCCGTCGGCCTGCACAACGGCACCGACTTCCTGCGCGCCAGTATCGCCGGCCGCGCCGAGGTACTCGCCGAACCGATCGTGCAGGGACGCACGCAGCAGCTGTGGCTCGTCACGATCACCAGCGAGGCCGGCAAGGAGCTCGCCCGGGGGCAGGTGCGCCTGCAGAACGTTCCGCGAGACGCGAGCTCGGCTGGATGAGCGGCGCGAGTGAGCAGACCCAGCGGGTCACGGTCGTCAACGCGAACTGGACCGCAGGTGGGCCGGGGGATGACGGCCAGTTCGCCCTGATGATCGTGACCGAGGACGGCGAGCGGCACACCGTCGAGCTGAGCCCCGCCGCGACCACGGCAGTTGTCGCGCTGACGCAGGCCGGGACCGTCCTACTCTGGGACCCGCAGAACCAGACCCTGATCGCTGCCAACGTCGTGGGCAGCTGGATCGGTGAGGACTGGTCGGCGGGGACGCCGAAGCCCGGCCCTGACGGGACCGGGCTTCGACGCTAGCGGGTGAAACTAATTGCCGATGGCAGCCAGGAATTCGTCCCCGTTCGGAGTGCCGACGCCGGTAGCCGTGTCGTACCCCCTGGTGGAGTGCAGGGTCTGGGCCGGTGACTCGAGGGTCCGCAGGCTGTAGGTGCGCCCGCTCGCCGCCGTCTGGTTGTCGAAGAAGTTGACGCGGATCTCCGCCGGCAGCGGGTCGGTGGCCGTGCATGGGTCTGGGTGGGCGCAGAAAAGATCCTGCTGGTCGACGTCGTAGTACGCAGTGACGGACGTGCGGTAGGCGGCGTAGATCCGCGGGTTGAGGAACCCGAGGGGGCGCCCGGCCTTCTGGTTGGCCACCGCCGCCATTCCGGCCATCAGCGGTGCCGAAAGCGACGTGCCGCCGATGCGGTACTCGTCGAAGTACGTCCCGTTGGGGAACGACTGCGTCTGCCCGACGAGGAAGCCGGTGTTGGGGTCGGCCAGCGCGCTGATGTCGGGCACGGCCCGCCCACTGGTGCTGATGCGGTCGGTGACGCCCTTCTGGTACGACGGCTGCGGGAACAGCCGGCTGACGCCACCGCCGCCGCCGCCGTTGAAGGTGCCAGGAAGATCGCTGGCGAGGGTGCCCGAGAGAGAGAACGTCGTCGCCAACAGGTCGGTCGGTGCCAGCAGTGGGCTGTTGATCTTGTCTAGGCCGGTCTGCCAGCCGACCTCGAAGTCGCGCTTCCAACCGGCCTTGTTCAAGGCGCTGGTTGGGTCGTCGAGGCCGTAGAGCGCGGCCGCGCTGTCCGGTGCGCCTGCAGTCAGGGGAGTAGGCAGAGCACCGCTCGGGAAGACCGAGCCACCGCTACCGGGAAGGACAGCCGCCGACGTTCCGCCGACTGCAGTCACGTACGGGCTGTCCGCGTAGAAGTCGACCGAGGGGGTGCCGAGCGAGCCGACCTCATCGCCGCCGTCGCCGCTGGAGACGAAGACGCCGATGCCGGTGGCGACAGCCTGCTGGAAGGTGCCGTTGAGGCTGTTGATGAAGCCGCGCGGCACGCCTTCACCGGTGAAGCCGTAGCTGATCGAGATGATTGGCGCCAGGTGCTTGTCGACGATGTGGTTGATGCTGGCGTCGAAGTCCTGGTTGGCGTTGGACGACGCGACGTACAGCAGGTGGGCCGCCGGCGCGGTGGTGTGGATCGCCTCCGCGTCGAGCGTCTCCTCGCCGTAGTAGTCCCCGGGCACTTGCTTGGGCGTGTCCGGGTGCCGGTGCACGCCCGGCGCGACGAGCTGAGTGATGTTCGGGTCGGGCAGGTTGTGCAGCCGGCTGTACTGCGTCACGTCGCCGACCAGGGTCGGGCTGGCGTTGGCGCCCACGAACGCGACGGTCTGGCCGGCTCCGGTGTCGTTGGCACCCAGCTGGTACAACCCGCGCACCTGCGCCGGGGTGTAGCCGCAGACAGCAAGTGGCTTGGTGGTGGTGCCGTAGGCGGGGACTTTCGGCGTCGTGACGGTCTTCTCGCCGTAGTACGTCGAGCACGGCGTGCCGGCGCGCAAGCCGATGCCGGGCGCGCCATGGTTCTGCCCCGGCGCCGTGCCGGTGTTGCCGCTCGGTGCCTGCAGCTTGGGGCTGTCGTCCAGGCCAACGACGCCTGAGACCAGGCCAGCCATCTCGGCGGGCACGCTCGGGTCGGTCTCGGGCGCGCGCAAGGTGGTGCCGTAAGCGCTGTACAGGCCGACTCTGGTGGCGAAGGCAGCGTTGGCCTGGGCGACTGTGCCCTCGACGGCGACGTAGCGGTTGTTGTCCGGCGTGTTCGCCACCGAGAAGCCGGCCTTGCGCAGGAAGTTCGCCACGCCGGCCGCATCGGATGCCGTTGGTGCGTACTTCTGCCGGAACTGCGCCGGGGTCAGGTAGTGCCCGTACGCCGCGCTTCCCGGCGTGCTGACCGCCGCCGCGGTGGCGGCCAGGCCGGCCGGGTCGCGGTAGTTCAGGTAGACGCGCAGGTGCACGGTGTCGCTCGCTGGGGCAGCGCACCCGCAGGGCGCTACTGCTCGCCCAGGACGGACCGCTGAGGACACTGCGGCCGCCGGCAGCGCCGGCGCCAGGCGCCAATGCGGTCAGGCCCGCGGTGAGTGCAAGACAGGCCGCGCCCGCGAGGGACGTGCCAACCATTGCTCGGGGCATGGAGACCTTCCGGTGGGGCCACTCGACAGCGGCCGATCCCACTAGCCAATCGGGAGGTGACGGCGCCGTCAATGCGGCGCTTCACCCGGATGCGCGTTTACATCGTTTTACTAAATGGCCCAAACGGGACGGGGGCCTCGGGCGTAGAGCGGGTAGTGCCCGAGAGCAGGCGCAACACCTCGCTGACGCGGGTGGGCCGAAGGACCGGAGGTGACAGTGAGCGAGGCACCCGTCGTGCTGCGCGATGGATCCGAGGTCGTCATCCGCCCGGTGCGGGAGGCCGATGCCGTGCTGCTGGCCGATGGGTTCGCGCGGCTCAGCGCCGAGTCGCGCCACCTGCGTTTCCTCACCGCCAAGCCCGTGCTGTCCGAGGCGGAGCTGCGCTACTTCACTCAAGTCGACCACCAGGACCACGAGGCGCTGGGGGCGCAGGACCCCACGACGGGGTGCGGGCTCGGCATCGCGCGCTACGTCCGAGACGTCGACGACCCGCAGGCCGCCGAGGTCGCCGTGACTGTCACCGACGACTGGCAGGGCAGAGGGCTCGGCACCGAGCTGCTGCGCCGCCTGACCGACCGCGCTCGCGAGGAGGGCATCACGCGATTCACCGCGCTGGCGGCAGCCGAGAACTCAGCCGTGCGCGCCCTGCTGCAGGGCATTGGCGTGGAGCTGCAGACGGCCAACGTGGGTGCGGGGACCGTGGAGTACGAGACCGAGCTGGCACCCGCCGGCCTGGGTGACGCGCTCACCGAGCTGCTGCGGGCCGCCGGTCGTCAGCAGCTGCCCTCCCCGAGCGGGATCAAGCGGGTGCTGACCGCGCTGATCCCCGAGCGCTTCCCGACGGACCCCGGGTAGCCGCGGTTAAGCGGAAGGTCGGCCCGCGCGCCTGCAACCCGGTTACTGCGCCAGTAGCTCGGCGATCTGCAGCGTGTTGAGCGCCGCCCCCTTGCGCAGGTTGTCACCGCAGACGAACAGTTCCAGCGCGTGCGGGTCGTCAAGTGACTGGCGGATGCGCCCGACGTAGGTCGGGTCGGTGTCGACGACGTCGGCCGGGGTGGGAAACACTCCCGCGGCCAGGTCATCCTGCACGACGACGCCCGGTGCCGTCTCCAGCACGGCGCGGGCGGTCTCTGCGGTGACCTCGGATGCGAACACCGCGTGCACGGCGAGCGAGTGCGTCGTGATCACGGGCACGCGCACGCACGTGGCCGACACCCGCAGGCCCGGCAGGCCGAGGATCTTGCGCGACTCGTTGCGGACCTTCAGCTCCTCGCTGGTCCACCCGCCCTCGCGCGGCGAGCCGGCGGACGGGATGACGTTGAGCACGAGCGGAGCCGCGAACGGCTCGCCATCGCCGGCGAGCTTGCGCACATCACCGGCGACGCGGCCCGCGCCCTGTCCCGCGACTGCCTGCGTCTGGGCATCGAGCGCGTCGATGCCCGCCTGCCCGGCCCCCGACGCCGCCTGGTAGGAGGCCACGACAAGCTGCTCGAGCCCGAACTCGCGGTGCAACGCGCCCAGCGCGACGATCATCGACAGGGTCGTGCAGTTGGGGTTGGCAATGATGCCGCGGGGGGCGTCGCGCGCGGCATCGGCGTTGACCTCGGGGACGACGAGCGGCACGTCGGCGTCCATCCGGAAGGCGCCGGAGTTGTCGACGGCGATGGCACCGCGCGCGGCTGCGACCGGCGCCCACTCGGCGGAGACCTCGTCGGGCACGTCGAACATGGCGATGTCGACCCCGTCGAACACCTCGGGCGCGAGGCAAAGCACCTCGACCTGGCGTCCGCGCACGGGCAGCATCCGCCCGGCCGAGCGCGGCGAGGCGATCAGGCGGATCTCACCCCACATGTCCTCGCGCTCGCCGAGCAGCCCGCGCATCACCGTGCCGACCGCGCCCGTCGCCCCGACGATGGCGAGCGTGGGGCGGCTGCCATCGGCCCTGCTCATCGGCCGGTCCCGGCATACACCGTCGCCTCGACCTCGGCACCCAGCTCGAACGCGTCGTGCACCGCCTGCACCGCGCGGTCGAGGTCGGTGTCGCGGCAGACGACCGAGATGCGGATCTCGGACGTGGAGATGATCTCGGCGTTGACGCCGGCGCCCGCCAGCGCCCCGAAGAACTTGGCTGTCACGCCCGGGTGCGACTTCATCCCCGCGCCGACCAACGACACCTTGCCGATGTGCTCGTCGTAGAGCGTGCGCTCGAAGCCGATGTCAGCCTTGGCGCGCTCGAGCGCCGCGACCGCGGTCGGGGCGTCGGTCTTGGGCGCGGTGAACGTGATGTCGGTGCGGTTGCTGGTCGCGTGCGCCGACACTTGCACGACCATGTCGAGGTTGACCCCTGCGGCGGCCACCGCCTGAAACACAGCCGCCGCGACACCAGGGCGGTCGGGGCAGCCGACGACTGTCACCTTGGCCTCGCTGCGGTCGTGCGCGACCCCACGGATGATGGCCTGCTCCACGAGCGCCCCTTCTTCGACGACCCAGCTGCCCTCGTGCTGGCTGAACGACGACCGTACGTGCACCGGCACCGTGTACCGCCGGGCGTACTCGACGCAGCGCAGCATCAGCACCTTGGCCCCGCACGCCGCCAGCTCGAGCATCTCCTCGTAGGAGACGCAGTCGAGCTTGCGGGCGTTGCGCACGATGCGCGGGTCAGCGGTGTAGACGCCGTCGACGTCGGTGTAGATCTCGCAGACGCTCGCACCGAGCGCCGCAGCCAGCGCCACGGCCGTCGTGTCGGAGCCGCCGCGGCCGAGGGTGGTGATGTCCTTGGTGTCCTGGCTGACGCCCTGGAAGCCCGCGACGATCGCGATGGCTCCCTCGTCGAGCGCGCCTTCGATGCGCCCGGGCGTGACGTCGATGATGCGGGCCTTGCCATGGAACGAGTCGGTGATGACCCCGGCCTGGGAGCCGGTGAACGAGCGCGCCTCAGCGCCGAGGTTGGCGATGGCCATGGCGAGCACCGCCATCGAGATGCGCTCCCCGGCGGTGAGCAGCATGTCGAGCTCGCGCGGCGGCGGGACAGGGGAGACGGCCTGGGCGAGGTCGAGCAGCTCGTCAGTGGTGTCGCCCATCGCGCTGACCACCACGACCACGTCGTTGCCCGCCCGGCGGGTCGCCACGATGCGCTCGGCGACCCGCTTCACCCGCTCAGCGTCCTGGACGGACGAGCCGCCGTACTTCTGGACCACGAGCGCCATGCCGCCATTGTCCCACGCGGGCAGCCCGGGACGCTCCGGCGCGATTGCACGCCGCTCCCGTCCGAGGCGGGCCGGAGCAGGCGAATCAGGCGTGACGTGGGCGGCGGCAGACGGGAGCGGCGTGCATAGTGGCCAGCCAGTCAGCGGGCGCGGGGGAGCAGCGTGAACGCCAGTGCGGCCAGGGCGGCGCCCGTCGCGATCTCGACCGGCATCCGGTGCCCGGCCTCGCGCTGGATGCGCTTGTGGAAGGCGTCGACCCACACCGGCCACGGGCTGCGGCCCACGAAGTACTCGCCGAGCTTGTCCGTGTCGGGCAGGCAGGCACCGAAGATGCCGGCAAGGACGGCGAGGCGCCGCTCAGGCCGAGCGGCCGACGCGCAGCCAGCGATGACGACGAGCCCGAGCACGCCGTCCTTCTTCGCCAGCGAGATGTCGAGCGGGAAGGCGCCCATGAACCCGTAGTGCGGCAGGGTGTCCATCGCGAAGTGCGAGACGAACCCCGCGACGGCAGCGGCCGGCAGGGGCAGCCGGTCGCCGATCAGGGCACCGGCCAGCACGTGGTTGGTGATGAGCACGCAGCAGCTCTCCTCGTCGCCGGCGGATGCCGGACGGGTCTCAGGCGTCGAGCAGCCGGCGGCCCTCGAACGCGCGGCCGAGGGTGACCTCGTCGGCGTACTCCAGGTCGCCCCCGACCGGCAGGCCGCTCGCCAGCCGGCTGACCCGCAGCGTGAGGGGGCTGAGCATCCGTGCCAGGTAGGTGGCGGTGGCCTCGCCCTCGAGGTTCGGGTCGGTGGCGAGGATGACCTCGGTGACCCGTCCGTCGGCCAGCCGGGTCATCAGCTCCTTGACCCGGAGGTCGTCCGGACCGATGCCTTCGATCGGGCTGATCGCGCCGCCAAGGACGTGGTAGCGGCCCCGGAACTCACGGGTGCGCTCCACGGCGACGACGTCCTTGGGCTCCTCGACGACGCAGATCACCGTGTCGTCGCGCCGCGCATCGGCGCAGATGCGGCACAGCTCCTGCTCGGAGACGTTGCCGCAGAGGCGGCAGAAGCGCACCTTCTCCTTGACCTCGGTCAAGGCCGAGACCAGGCGGCGGACGTCGTCGCTGTCGGCGGACAGCAGGTGGAAGGCGATGCGCTGGGCGCTCTTGGGGCCTACACCGGGCAGCCTGCCGAGCTCGTCGATCAGGTCCTGGACGGCCCCCTCGTACACGCCGCCGACCCTAGAAGGGCAGGCCGGGCAGGCCGGGCAGCCCGCCGCCCATGCCGCCGGCCGCGCCCGCCAAGGGGCCGAGCTTGTCCTGCTGCAGCTCGGCGGCGTTGCTCGTCGCGTCATGCACGGCCGCGATGACCAGGTCGGTCAATGTCTCGACGTCTTCGGGGTCGACGACCTTGGGGTCGATCACCAGGCCGGTCAGCTCGCCCGTACCCGTGACTGTTGCCTTGACCAGCCCGCCGCCGGCGCTGCCCTCGACCTCGGAATCGGCCAGCTCCTCCTGCGCCTTCGCCATCTGCGCCTGCAGCTTCTGCGCCTGCTGCATCAGCTGCTGCATGTTGGGCTGGCTACCTTGCGGCACCCGCGGGTTCGGCATGGGCCGAGCGTACGTCCGGGGCCTGTTGCGGCCGGGACGCACGCCGCGGCGCGTTCGGCCCGGGTCAGCCGGCGTCGCGCTCCTCGACGACGCGGGCTCCCAGGCCCTGACGCAGCAGCGCGACTGCAGCCTCCTCCCCGCTGCCGGCCGATGGCAGCTCCTCGTCATCGGGGCTGGCATCGTCGTCGGGACCAGCCCCAGGGCCGGGGCGGTCGGGGCCGGCGCGGTCGGCCGTCGCCGGCGCGGGAGTGCGGTTGCCCTGAGCAGGCGGGGTGCGCGGCGTGCTGGCGGGGTCAGCGGGGCAGCCGGTGTTCACGGACACCCGCCAGGTGCCGCCGACGACCTCGGTCAGGGCGTCGCGCAGGTGGTCCTCCCCAGCGCCGCGGGCGAGGTTGCGCGCCATGGCCGGATTGTTGAAGACCAGCGTGATGTCCTGCCCCTTCACCTCGGTGACCTCGGCGTACTGACGCAGGATGACCTCCGCGGTTCGGCTGCGCTCGCGCACGGCACGCAGAACCTCGTCCCACATCCGACGGACTGACTCGATGTCGAGCCCACCCGCAGGGGTCGTGGTTGCCAGCGCGGGAGGCGCGGACGCGGCAGCGGGTGCTGCCGGCGCGGCGGCTGCGGGCGCGGCTGCGGGCTCCTCCTCAGGAGGCGTCGCGACGACGGCCTGAGGTGGGGCGAGCGGCGGGCCAGGCGTCGCTGCTCCGGCCAGCGCGGGGGGGGCTCCTGGTGCTGCCGGTCCCGCCGATGCCGCCGGCGCTGCGGGCGGCTGGCGACGGGTGTCGGTCGTCGGGGAGGCCACCGGCGCGGCCTCGGGCGCTGCGACGACCGGGCGCACCGGCGCGTCACCTGTCGCTGCCAGCCTCCGCTCCACACGCTCCAGCCGGACGAGCAGCGCGGCGGGGTCGCTTGCGGCCGAGGGCAGCAGCGCGCGGGCGAGCACCAGCTCGAGCAGCAGCCGCGGGTTGGTCGTCCCGCGCATCTGCACGAGGCCGTCGTGCACGACGTCGGCAGCGCGGGAGAGCTCCGTGCCACCCATCCGGCCGGCCTGGCCACGCATCCGGTCGAGCTGGTCGGGGGCGCAGGCTTCGAGCATCCCTCGCGAGGGTGCATCGGGCACGGCCTCGAGCACGATGAGGTCGCGCAGGCGTTCGAGCAGGTCCGTCGCGAAGCGGCGCGGGTCGTGTCCGGAGGTGACGACGCGGTCGACGACGCCGAACAAGCTGGCGCCGTCGCGGGCGACTAGCGCCTCGAGGGCGTCGTCGAGCAGCACGCCGTCGGTCAGTCCGAGCAGGGCGCTCGCCTGCGCGGCCGACAGTCCATCCGGCCCGGCGCCCGCCAGAAGTTGGTCGAGCACCGACAGGCTGTCGCGCACCGAGCCCGCCCCCGCGCGGACGACGAGCGGCAGCACAGCGGGATCGACCTCGACGCCCTCGCTGCGGCATACGCCGGCCAGGTGGTCGCGCAGCACCGTCGGGGAAACGAGTCGGAACGCGTAGTGGTGGGTGCGCGACCGGATGGTCTGCAGCACCTTGTCGGGCTCGGTCGTGGCGAAGACGAACTTCAGGTGCGGCGGCGGCTCCTCGACCAGCTTGAGCAGCGCGTTGAACCCCTCCCGGCTGACCTGGTGCGCCTCGTCGATGACGTAGACCTTGAAGCGCGCGGATGCCGGCGAGAACACCGCCCGCTCGCGCAGATCACGGGTGTCCTCGACCCCGCCGTGGCTCGCGGCGTCGATCTCGACGACGTCCATCGACGAGCCCGCGCGGATCGCGACGCAGTGCTCACACTCGCCGCAGGGGTCTGGCGTCGGCCCGTGGATGCAGTTGAGCGAGGCGGCGAGGATGCGCGCGCTGGAGGTCTTGCCGCACCCGCGCGGGCCGCTGAACAGGTAGGCGTGGTGGATCCGCCCGCTCGACAGCGCTGCCGACAGCGCTTTGGTGACGTGGTCCTGCCCGATCACCTGAGCGAACGAGGTCGGCCGGTAGCGGTTGTACAGCGCCTGCGTCAGCGGGTCCTCCCCCGGTCCAGCGAAGGACCCCCCGCGCACCCGCCAGAGCCCGCTTACCCTTGCTGCCTTCCGGCCCTGGGGGAGTTCACGAGGTGACGCCGCACGAGGGGTCGGGTGTGACTCTACGACGCGCGACGCCGGCACCGCGGGCCTCGACAAGGGCTGTGGACAACCGCCGCTGCGGAGGCTCGCGATAGCCTCGACGACGGAGGATTCGCCTAGTGGCCTAGGGCGCACGCTTGGAAAGCGTGTTGGGGGCAACCCCTCGAGAGTTCGAATCTCTCATCCTCCGCCAGGGGAGGGTCGCGCGTTGCCGGGTGGGTCGCCCTCGTCAGCCAGCGCCGTTACCAACCGGGTCGCTGTGCCGCTGGTGCTCGCGTCAATCGGGCTCGTCGTCGTTGTCGGGTCGCTCGGCACCAGCGCTGCCGTCCCGCCCCTGAACCCGGGGCCTTCGGTGCGGGCCGCCAGTCCCTGGCTGGTTACCGGCCTGCTCGCCGCTGCTGTCCTCCTCGGTGCCGCGGGAACCTTGCTCGGCCTGCAGGCACTGGCCCGCGGATGGGCGCCGCGGCCTGGACGGCTGCTGGCGGTCGGGGTCGTCGCGGTGCTGGCCGTGCTCGTGGTCGCACCGGTTGGATCGGCAGACGTCGGTAGCTACGCCGCTTACGGCCGGCTGGCAGCGACCGGTGCCGACCCGTACCTGACAGTGCCCGCCGCCCGTCCAAACGACCCCGTCGTGGCGGCAGCCGAGGACCCCTGGCGGAGCGCGCCCTCGGTCTACGGCCCGCTCGCGACGGCCGAGCAGGCTCTGGTCTCCCACCTGGCCGGCAGCAGCCGGGCGGCGACAATCCGCGGGCTCGCTGTCGCCGCAGCCCTGGCCTTTCTCGCCACCGGGCTCCTGCTCGACCGGCTCTGCCGGGGCGATGCCAGTCGCCAGCGGCGGGCGGCGCTGCTGTGGACGGCCAACCCGGTTCTGCTGCTCGAGCTGGTTGCCGGTGCTCACCTTGACGGGCTGCTCGCCTTGCTGGTCCTCGCCGGGGTCGCGTCGGCGTGCCCGCTCGTCTCCGGCGTGCTGCTCGGCCTGGCGGGCAGCGTCAAGGCATCGGCGGCGCTGCCCGCACTCGGGATGGCCGCAGTGCTGCGGCACGAGCGTCAGCGGCTGACCGGATGGGCGGGTGCCGGGCTCGTCACCGTGACGGCGGCCTACCTGTTCGTCGGCGGCGCGCGGGCGCTCGGGCCGGCGGCTAGGGCAGGGCGGATGGTCTCCGGGGGCACGCCGTGGCGCCTGGTCGCCAGCGGAATGGAGCGCCTGCTCGATCCCGGTGAGGCGAGGACGATCGTCATGCTCGCGGCGGCCGCCCTCACCGTCGTACTTGCCCGTCGCCTGCACCGGCGGCTGGCGCCGGCGCTGCAAGAAGCGCGGCCAGCGGTGTCGGCACGGGTATCGGCAGCGGCGCGGGGCGCCTTCGCGACCAGCTTGGCCTGGGCCCTGCTCGCGCCCTACGCGCTGCCCTGGTACGACGCGACCGCGTGGGTGTTGCTCGGGCTTATCGGAGCCAGCACGCTGGACGGCGTCCTGCTGGCCCATACCTCCATGCTGGCCCTCGCCTACTTGCCTGGTCGGACGCTGCCCCTGCCGACCGAGCTGCACGCGGCCTTGACCGCGCTGCGCTCGGGCGTCTGTCCAGCCGTCCTGCTGGTCCTGCTTCTGATCGTGTTCGGGCTGCCCATTCCACGCGGACGCCGAACAGCCCGGGCCGTCACAGGGACGCCCCGGGCCGTCGACGCGTAACGCTAGTTCCAGACTACGCCGCGGGCCGGGTGCGTCTGGGCTCCGCCGAGGGTCGTCATCTGGTGGCCGCCGGATGCGGCCGGCGTCAGCACCGTGGCGAGGGCGACCGCGCCGAGGACGACGCCGAGCAGCAGCAGCAGGGCGCGGACGGGGAGCAGGCGAAGGGTGGTGGTCGGCATGGGTTGAACCTTCCAGTGGGTAGGGGTCTGTCTCTTAATCTGTCGCGCCTCATACCAGACGATGAAGGCCCGAACGGGGTGAAGTTGCTCCGTTTGGCCTAACGGGACGTGACCAAGCATTCACCATGGGGTGCTAACGGATCTAGTTCGGCGCGCGGCGAGTCGCCGTCAGCGGCGCTTAGTGCGCGGGTGTCGGCAGCCACGAGACGTGGCCGGCGAGCGCGAGGTAGCCGATGAAAGCCACCGAGTCGATCAAGGTATGGGCGACGACGAGCGGCGTGGTTCGCCCCCACCGCTGGTAGAGCCGGCCGAACAACAGCCCCATGACGACGTTGCCGGCGAACCCGCCGAAGCCCTGATAGAAGTGGTAGCTGCCGCGCAGCACGGCACTGACCGCGAGGGCGCGCCCGTCGCCCCACCCCAGCTGCCGCAGCCGGTGCAGCAGGTAGCCCGCGACGAGCACCTCCTCGAGCAAGCCGTTTTCCACCGCCGAGAGCAGCAGCACGGGCACCCTCCACCACACGGCGGGCAGCGACTCAGGCTGCACCGTGAGGTTGGTGCCGGCCGCGAACGTCACCAGATAGAACGCCAGGCCCGCGGCACCGACTGCGGCCGCCAGCAGGCCACCGCGGATGGCATCCCGGCCGGGCTGACTGCGGTCGAGCCCCAGCGTCATCGCGCCCTCGCCGGTGCGACCCAGCAGGTACAGGACGAGCAGGACGGGCACGGTGTCGCGGAGCAGGAGCACCACCTGCAGGCTGAGGTCGAGCCACGGGCGCCCGGGAGCTGCCGACCCGTTCAGGGTCGCCGTCTGACCGGCGAGGGGCCCGGGGGCCGTCAGGGCTCCGACGAAGCGGACCAGCGCGACAACCCCGGACGCGCCCAGCGAGAGCGCGAAGACCAGCCACACCTCGTGGGCGACCGCGCGCCGGGACAGGGCAGCGGCGGATGGCAGCGCCTCCGCCGCCGGTACCTGCGCGCGCTCGCTCATCCTGGTTGAGGGTAGGTCCGGCGCCGCGGGATGCGAGCAGGGTTTACCCGCCCGGCAGCTACCCCGCGACGCGAACCGCGGTGACGGCGGGAGTCCGGCAGACCGGCAGTTCGAAGGGGGTCAGGAGCGAGGCACGGTCACCGGGTGGGTAGATCCGCAGTGAGCGGCTGCGGGGAACACCCGCGTCGCAGCCGGCGTACGCCAGCGAGACCTGGAACGAAGCCGCTCTGCCCGGTGCCAGCCGTACCGCGCTGCCGGCAGGGCCCTGCCTGCTCGCCGCCTGCCCGAGCTGGCGGCCCTGCGCATCCACCAGGGAGGCGCCCGGAAAGCCGTAGAGCGTGCAGGTGCCGGCGCCGTTGTTGCGCAGCGCATAGGTACGGATCGTCGTGCCGGCCGCACCCTGGCCGCCGGTCTGGGCGAGCGTGAGCCGCCCCGTGCTACACCCCGCCGTCGTCGTGGGCACGACCACGCTCGGCTGGGGCTGCGGCTGCGGTTGGGGCTGGGGCTGTGCGGTCGCCTGGCCGGTCGCGCTCGCCTGGCCCGAGGGCGGCGCGGACGCCGACGAGGGCGTCGCGGACGCACTCGATGACGCGCCTGCGCTGGTGATCACCGCCGGGGGCGTGGTGGCGGGATGCGACCCGCTGGAGCAAGCCGCGAGGGCAAGGACCGCGGCGACCGGCATGGCGGGAGTCCACAGCGGGTGGCTAGGCATGCTCCTCCCATCGACGTCTCTGGCGGCCCGGGGAGCAGATGCGCCGCATCCCGATGGCCAGGTGGCCTTTACCCAATCCAGGCGAATCTGGCTCTCCGCACTTGACGGGGGTGTCGTGAGGTAGGTGAGGCTCGTGGCCTCGCCATGCTGGTTGTTCTTCAGGCATCCAGTAGATGAGGCCACGAGCATGAAGGACCGTACGACGCTGCTGTTTGGGCTGGGCGAGTTCACCGTTGTCGATGTCGACCGTGTCGGGTCCGACGCGGTGCGGGTGGTGGTCGAGACCGTTGTCCGGGAGGCTGCTTGCCCGGAGTGCGGGACGGTCTCGTCCCGGGTGAAGGACCGGCCGCTGCGCCGG
>JAABUU010004093.1_pt1 | contig 17639 bp, 16 predicted proteins | sample 5559301 | NCBI WGS metagenome assembly JAABUU01 (sample SAMN10711884, study PRJNA513360) | rock metagenome | isolation source: Antarctica rocks | place: Antarctica: Victoria Land, Richard Nunatak white | reverse complement strand
CCACTACTCTCCCACCACATAACCCCACCAAGGCCCCACTCCCGCACAAACCCGCTCTTCGCCCTCGCCACCTCCACATTATCATACGACACCAGCACCCGCCTCGCCGCGTCGAAACTCCAACTCGCGCCCACGCCCTCCTCGTCCACGTCGACGACTTCGACGGCGCCCGCGCGCGGTAGGGCTTTGTAATCCCACACGCCGGGCTCCCAACTGCCACCACGCCCGCCCCCGATACCGTCGCCGTTTCCGTTTCCGCCACCGTCGCCGTCGCCGCCGTGCCCACTAAAAGCGCACCCAGGCCCGTCAGTGCAGCCAAAGGCGCGGCCGTAGAGGGGGCAGCCGAGGGTTAGCTTTGAGGCGGGAACGGCGCCGTGGTCGGGGGAGGTGTAGTGGGTGAGGGCGGCGAGGGTGTTGAAGGGGGTGGAGAGGGGGTTGGTGGCGGATGGGTAGAGGTTGGAGGCGTGGGAGGTGTGGGTGGACCATGTGGGGCCGGCGTAGTCGTAGGTCATGCTGTGGGGGGGCGGTAAGGGTTGGTGTTATTTGAGAGAGGAAGGGATGGGAGGGGGGACGTACAGGTTGTAGAAGTCTATGGAGGGGGTTAGGGTTGGGAGAGGGAGGTGGTTGTAGTTTTGGGGGCCTGCTGGGGGGGGGGGGTTTAGTTTGGGGGGGTAAGGTGGGGGGATGGTCTTGAGAAATCGAATGGATGAGGGGAGAGGAGAGACTTGCCGGCTGGGGAGGCGATGGTTAGGAGTGGGTGGTGGCTGTTGGGGGAGTTTTGATTAAAGCGTGCGTTTAGGGTCTGGCGTTGGGGAAAGTTTTAGCGTTGCGTTGAAGGGAAGGGAAAGACACGTGTAACTGACCTTGCGTGTTTCTTGCAGCAAGAGGGCGAAGTTGCGGCCCTCGTCTTCATCTGATGGGCCTCTGTCAGCATACGTATATGGCTCTTGATAATAGAAAGCGTTCCTCACCTTTCGGATACTCCCAGTCAATGTCCAACCCTACACGATAGCCCTCCTTCAGCACACATCCCCCAAATCCCCAGCCCCCTCTATCATCACCATCGGGAGGGAGAGACGGAAAACCCACCATCGAACCCCAAATCCTCAACCAACCCCACTGCACTCTCCGCAAACCTCCTCCTCCCCGCCTCTGACGCCGCCATGACCGCGAAACTGCCGGAATACGTCCATCCACCAACACTGAGCAGCGTCTTGAGGTGTCGATGCCGCTTCTTCAGCAGAAACAGCTGCTTGACGCAGCCGTAGACGTTCGTGCCGGTGTCGTTCCACCTGTTTCGAAACTGATAAGCCACAAGTCCCCAAGGGTGAGACATAAGGGGTCTGCATTCTTACGAGTCAGTGGGGTAGTGCTTTTCGAGATCGGACCAGGTGTCTGTGAGATAGCTTGTTATGGTAGAGGATCAAATTAGTCTTGAATGACTGAGGGGGTTGGTGAGCGTGGACGTACACCTCGCCCGTGTCCGGCCGGACGTTGGCGAAGGCGTAGAGAATGTGCGTTAGTTTTGATGCGGGCAGGTCTTGGGGATGGTGATTTCGGCCGTAGATTGCCTGTGGGGCCAGGGTCAGTTCTGAGGGTTTGGTTGAGTAGGGTTGGAGGATACCCAGTTCACGAAGTATGCGACTGCTTTGTAGCCTTCACCGCCGCCCATGTTGCTATATTCATGTAAGGCGAAGGAGGAGGGTAGTGTGAGTGATGGAACTACAGAAGCGAAGTTCAAGATATCGAGGTTGGACTTGTCAAACAACGGTCTACTGCATAAGGGGCCTTGAGAGATTGCCGGCATATGACCTTGTAGGAACTACTCATGGAGTGCGGAACAAACATCGCAAATCATCGTGCCCGAAAGTTCACAAGTTCGTAATGTGCACAATGGTAGTATAGTAGCTAGTACGGCACTCAATCTAGGCTTGATTATTGACTGCTTCTATGGACGGTACCCTAAACAAGCGACATCTTCTTCGAAGATCAATCTATTTCGAGTCGTCGAAGACATATGTAAGATGGCATTTCCCACAGTACTGGCGGTTATGCATAGCAGCCATGAAGACACCAGCACCACACTAACATCACACCAAGTCAACAATACCGTCCTCAGATATTCTAGATCCTAGAAATGCACATACCTCAGCTGTCGGACACTCCCTCCTCAACCGCTCAATCTTCCCGTCGCCATCGACCTTGTAGTACTTAAGCACGGCCAACTTGGTCTTCTTGCGCTTGTGCTTAATCTTCTTGGGCGTGGTGTAAACCTTCTTCTTCCTCTTCTTGGCTCCGCCGCGGAGCCGCAGCACGAGGTGGAGGGTCGACTCCTTCTGGATGTTGTAGTCCGAGAGGGTCCGGCCGTCTTCGAGCTGCTTGCCGGCGAAGATCAGGCGTTGCTGGTCGGGCGGGATGCCTTCCTTGTCTGCGATGCAATGTTAGACGTGGTGGGGACGCAAAAGGTGAGGAGATGGGAAACTTGCCTTGGATTTTCGACTTGACATTGTCGATTGTGTCGGATGACTCCACCTCAAGGGTGATGGTCTTCCCCGTGAGGGTCTTGACGAAGATCTGCATGATGGCCTTGAAAGAAGTCTACGTATCAGTTCTCCGGTTCCTGATACGATTATTGACAGTGTCGGGGAAGACGGGGATGTCGAAGATCGTCGCAAATAGTTTCTGAGAGAGTGGAGAGACTTACCTCGACAAAACTGTCGTCCTCAACCTGATGCAGAAGTGTGGTTGATAATCGGAACAAGATCTTGAACTTGAATGGTATCGTTATCAGATGTGGGTCACATGTTCGCTTATCGAAAAGAGCTAGCGCGGAGCTTCGGGCGCTAACCCGTTGCTCGCAGCAACGTCCTGTTTACAGTCTCGAGAAAGTCATTCCCAAATCGTCAGTTTTCCAACCTCCCCCATTAATTAAATTTCACAATCTCACTCTCAAGTCAGAGAGCCACTACTGCATACCACATTACATACATATAAACGCACAACAAACTATCTGATTGCATAATCTGAAATATCGAAACCTTTCCCTCGCAATCATAACCAACATCTAGATAGAAGTCTGTGAGCAATTCGGACTTCTGCTGGGCGGGGAGTAGTCAATTCAATACTTGCCCGGCCGAACGGCTTGCGCTGCGTGAGGTAAGTGATATTCGTTCGAACCTGAGGACGGAAATTTAAGGCGACTGGCGATTGATACAGTTTCGGACCAAGAAGTGCTCTCTCATAGACCTTCCTCAATTCTCTCATCCGAACTCGACCTTGCATCATCCATGCTGTCCACTCCAACTTCCAGCCTTCAACAACGACACCGACAACACCGGCGACAGAATTCGACACCCACCGCATTCGACGCCCCGAAGGTTCCTCTTCTTCCTGCCACGGCAATTCGACGGAATGGCTCACATCGACGAGGTCTAAGCCTCGACCAACGGCCACAGCAACGAGACCAGCCAAAGAAATTCCCACAGGACGACAGAACGGTAAGTACTAACACAGGTTTACATCAACAGCAACAGCATATCTTGCAAGAAACGCAGCAGCAGAGACTGGCTCGACCGGGCCCACAAGCAAACACCAAACATCAACTCAATCACGGACAGGATCGTGTCATTCGACCACAATCGCAGCAACTGGCACCATTCGCCGGCACCGGATGGCCAGACGACACTCTTTATGAAGGAACAAATATCGTGACAAATACCAAAAAGGATTCTGGTAATCAACTATTTGGAAATTCTCACATCACGCAATCTTTCTCAACAACCGACTCGAGAGATTTTGATACATACCTCAAGATATTCGGAATCGGAGAAGACGGAGAAATTGGATTAGAAGCATTAGGGGAGGAAACACCGAGTCCGAATAAGAAGATTGGAACATTCGGCGAAAACCAGACGTACATGCTGCATCCAGAATGGGACGCGGAACAGCAACGACCAAACACACCTGCAGATAAGAGCAGCTCCAGTAAGTCGCTCTCAGTGGTAGACGTTGGATCTAGCTAAAATGAACAGGCTATTTCCCGATGACACCTGCAACAACCCCATCAAATCGAAAGGAATACCCAGCCGACAACAACTGGACTGCTCAACCATTGCTCAACAGAAAACCCGCTGGCAGTATTTCTAGGGCTTCTGAGTCCAAAACGATACGACGAGGTACATCCTGTGTAGACATATTCGATGGCTGGACGCTCCAAGCAGATGATGGTGTACCACCTTCACCTCCTGATACTGCGCCGTTGATATCGTCCAGTACCTTTGACGCAGCTCTGTCTTCCAGTTCTAGCTTCGAAGATGGAAGAGGTTTCAAGATGGAGTTCACCAGTAGCGACACCGGATATAGTTCTTCGTACTACTCTCCAATGTCCCATCCATTGTCACCGACGATGTCGTCGTTTCAGTCGTCTCCGGACCTTGCGCACGCCTCTCTCATGGCGAATCCAACGAGAGGTCTGCCTGACCTTGCCGCTCCTTCGCAGACATATTCTCTTCCAATCTCGCAAAGCGCTGTCAGTCTGGGGAATTACTCGTGCCCGGTAAGGGACGCACTACCGCCAAGGGCCATGTCAATATCAGAGCTCAACCTAGATGCTTCAATGGACGTTTCCATTGAAGACACTGGCGTCACCATCGACGAAATTGCATCCTTCATTCAGGGTCCCGACCCATACGACGGAAAATGGATCTGTCTTTACCTAGATTGCAACAAGAAATTCGGAAGAAAGGAGAATATCAAGTCGCATGTCCAGACACATCTTGGTGACCGACAATTCCGCTGCAACCATTGCAGAAAATGCTTCGTTCGGCAACACGACCTGAAACGGCACTCGAAAATCCACAGCGGCGTCAAGCCTTACCCCTGCAAATGCGGTAATAGCTTCGCGAGACACGATGCGCTGACTAGGCATCGACAGCGGGGCATGTGTATCGGCGCCTTTGAGGGTGTCGTCAAGAAACAAGTCAAACGCGGCAGACCTAAGAAAGCGAGGCCCGAACTCGATGAACGACTGGACAAGGCGGAGCGGAGCCGCAGGGGAGCCGTTGCAAAGTCCTATGCTTCGTCATCCTCCGGATGGTCGGAGAGCTCCTTTCCCGCTTCCCCACCGTTGGAGCTCGACCATCTCAGTATCCGTGGCTCGAGTCCGTTTGACAATTTTCAGAGTTTGCCATGTGACTCACTTGGCGCAGACGTCTTCACCTACACACCTCCAATGTCACCAGGCTACAGCACGGGGAATTGCGTGTCGCCCCAGCAAACACAGTACTGTTACACGCCAAAAGAGCTCAGCTCCAGCCCAATAGCGAAACCGACGTTGATGACGAGCATCGCCGAGGAAGCGCAAGGTTATCCGTCAAAACCACGGTCGCCAAGTCAGAATGCTGCCAGTCGATCGGAGACCCCACCGGAACTCTGCCTCACGTCTTCCTCCCCTCCGGCGTGCAAGTTCTTCGATTTTGAAGCCAGTTCGGAAGCGGAGAGCAACATCAGCAGACCGATCACGGACAGTACCAGTAGACCCACCGCAGTCGGGATAGGATTCCCGGCGGGGAGCGACAGCATCGACGACTTGTTCCTGGATCCCTTCGACACGGACGATTCGTTGACGACGCTTGAGAGAGACCCCGGCATGCTCCTGTTGGAGAAGTTTGACGATCCGTTCCGCACCGACGACCTGTTCTCCGACCCCTTCACTCACAGCTCGGATGGGTTCTTCGGTAGTCCGTAGTGGACGACGGAGACCGAGAACAAAGTCTCTCATTCACTGTTTGGACGCCGGGACTGGGACTGGGAGTTTAACGGGGTGGAGGACGGTGGGATTGTTAGCGTGGCGCCCAGCTGTCCAGTGAATCATGACGGGTTTCATGCTTGCGCCGTAAGTCGAGTAACGACGGCACGAGTTCCATTCCTTTGGCATTGTGGGTTTTATTTGCGGAACAGCTGCCATGGGCTAAGGTAGATAGATCTGTGTAGGAAAGGTGATGGGCAAAATTGTACGTCCAGTTCATGTAGCAAATGACAATCTCTTGACAAGTCCAGTTGCCTCCACTCAAGTATGTGTATGTCCTCTTTCTGCCAATGTCACAGAGGCTGAAGGCGAGTAACGGCGATTGGACGGTACGTTCTCTGTAGTCGCTTTCGTCTTGGCTTTCGCTAAGACCGTTAAGACCGCTAAGTAAGACCGCCAAGCAGGGCACGCGCCTCCGTCAGCTCGCGTCTGTAAGGCTAATGACCGGGTGAGTTCTACCTTAACGTTAAGGTAGAACCATCCATCCATCATTTGATCAGTATTATCAATTGTCACTGGCTGTCGAGATCTTAACTTATCACAACTTCAGGGCCGTCCTTCGGCGTTCGGATCGGGGGTTCCCTCCGAGACCTGTTCAGGCTAACGAACGTCTGATTGGCGCCGGGACGATGCCAAGGCCGAGGTCACGGCGTCTTAGATCCCGCTGAGATTCATAAGGTAATCATAAGGTAAAGGTAGGTACCCTTTGATTTGTGCAGTGATGTATTAAACGTGTTGATTCCCAGGTTGACCTTTCGGTGTCTTCCCGGCCGGTTGTGCCTGCCGTGAAAGGCCTCTTTCGTACTAAAAGCTTGGCTTCAAACAGACAAGAGCAAAGCTGCAGAAAAATATTCATTTCATATGTAAGCAAAAATATAAAGATAATAAAAATCACCTCTCGTTGCGTCCCAGATATTATTCGCATTCTTATTTTCCCTACCTCTTTCCTCGTTCATAGGAACGCCGCCGATTGGTAGCTCCGTCTAATTAAAGGTAGCTCCTACCTTGTTTCTTCAGTCCGCTTCCAGGTTCGTAAGTTACGGTGGCCGGGTCCATCCGGTTCGTTGACCGTGACCTCACCGGTCCTCAAGTTGCCTGTCAACACACTTTTCTCCGCCATTGCAATTTCTTTCTGTTTGAAAGAATAATCCTCCCAGGTAGCAACGGCGAGCGTCTGCTTTCGATCCTATCGAGCCTACTCGAAAGTACATACGGCCCGACTCTACACTTGCCTGAAGGGTGAACCTCGTCCGGCGTCAAAGCTGGGTTTCCAGCAATGGAGAGGTCCAAGTACTTTCCATCGCGGAAACACCACCACCAGAAGACTCACAGCCGATCGAAACTGGCCGTCGCATGGCCATCGTTGCCAATCCTCATTCCACATCGCATGCGGCGCAAGCTACGCTCCAAGCTGCGCAGTAGGCTGTCGCCTTCCTCCTCTGTCGCGTCCCTGCAAACGTCCTTCTCGCCCGCCGATGCACTCTCCTCTCTGCGATCCCACCGTTGGTCACATTATGATGCACAGTACCTGTTACTGGCAATCGTCGGCATCTTCTCACTATGCGTCATTGAATCACCCGGCGCGGTGGTGAAAACAGCCATTGCGACGGCTTTGTTCGCCTCTCTCCTCATGCCCGTCACAAGGCAGTTCTTTTTGCCTTTCCTTCCGATCGCCACTTGGCTCGTCTTCTTCTATGCCTGCCGGTAAGCACAGAAAGCCCTTTTTGGCTCGCGCATCGCATTGTGATATGGGTCAACGGGAACTTTTGCTTTCCGCAGCGGAATGCTTATAGTCCTCCTTGTGCTAATGATAGATATCTCTGGACAGGTTCATACCAGGTGATTCTCGTCCTCCAGTCTGGGTTCGGGTTCTTCCTGCACTCGAGAACATATTCTATGGCGCCAACGTCAGCAACATCCTCTCCGCACACCAGAACGTCTTTCTCGATATCTTGGCCTGGCTACCATACGGCATAATACACTTTGGCGCACCGTTTGTATGCTCTGCGATCATGTTTGTGTTTGGACCACCTACGACGGTGTCGGTTTTCGCACGCAGCTTTGGATACATGAACCTAGCAGGGGTCACTATCCAATTGTTATTCCCGTGCTCACCACCTTGGTACGAGAATATATATGGGCTGGCCCCAGCAAACTATTCCATGCCAGGTTCGCCTGCCGGGCTTGCTCGTATAGATCAGTTGTTCGGTATCGACCTCTATACATCAACCTTCACCGCATCACCTATGCCGTTTGGAGCCTTTCCGTCGCTGCATGCCGGGTGTGCTACCATCGAAGCACTGTTCATGAGCCATGTATTCCCAAAGCTCACGCCATTCTTTGTCGGTTATACCTTGTGGCTGTGGTGGGCGACCATGTACCTTTCGCATCATTACGCTGTCGATCTCATCGGCGGTAGCTTGTGTATGTTGCAGCCCTCAGAATATCACTAGGGCCATCCCAGCTAATGCTTTTGTGTGTCTAGTGGCAGGTGTAGTCTTCTACGTGGCCAAAGCGAAGTTTCTCCCTCGACTGCAATCCGACAAGATGTTCCGTTGGGACTATGACTACGTTGAGGTGGGCGACGTGCCGTTGGCGGACAGCTACGCTCTGACCGAGCTCGACGCCAACTGCCATCCCGACAGCGATGAATGGACTGTTGGTTCCTCGTCATCCGTTTCTTCTGGCTCGGTCAGTCCTGTGGATGAGAGCCAGTCCCTTTGGGAAGGCGAAACCTTGGCATCCCACTCTGACAGCGAAGCGCAACATTGAGGTTGATGGGGGTTTCCGAGCCTCGGGGGACCGTTACCCTATATGGCCACCTATCAATGTGTCTTTCTTTTTCCTAAACGACATGGCAGCTACTATGGCTATCAGGCCCAGTTTACGATTCACGGCGACATGCAACGGAGTTTTCTTGGATTTTATGAGTTACCTTGTTCAACAGTTTACGGCCTCAATGGTTTACGACAATACTCTAATCCAGCCCTGCACGTTGTACAGAAATGCGGGCATTGATCGATAAGGACTGTACTTAATAAACGGCTGCCTTCGCTTTATCAGCCGACTCTAATAGGTCCTTCTCATACTCGGGCGGCGGTGTGCATCATACCTCGCGGCGACTCGGAGCGTGGAGTCCGGATGTACCAATGGTTAATAGACTGATTTCTTTACCACTCACTACCTTCTTTTTTTTTGGGAATCACCCTCGTCGGACCTCTTTTCTATCGTTTGTGACACAGCATATGCTTGGCTCTTGGTCGAGGCGACTACAGGCCTGGCACTGGCGTTTCACTGTACCTAGCGCACCTTGAACTTGTACGATGAGCTCTGGGGTTTGCATAAGGAAGGAAAGAATGGATAAGCAGGCGATGGTGCGCAGATAGAATCCTGGAGTGGCTACCCAATATGTACATAGGCCGGCTCTGGAGGTCTTCAAGGGGGCTTGTCATAACGCATCATTCATTGGGACAGGGCTACTACGGTTATAGCACATGGCATGTAGAGCGGCCTACACAATGAGACTTCAGACATTGAAGTGTGACTGTTGAGGTGCAAATCCTGTTATACATTGTAGGCGCAGCTGGTATTATGAAGTAATAGCACCTCCATGCCCGGCTGAATTCGTCTCATTTCACGCTAATCGGATCCCTGCACCCAATTTACGCGTGTTCTCGCGTCGCCCGAGTAAAATGCCAAACTACACCGACAACACAGTATTGGGGAAAGGTGACCGAGTGCGTCGATCAACATGTCCTCAAGGCCAGAACTGAAGGTAATGTGTCCGGCCATCCCGTAGCGCAACATGCATGCTGATATACTTGACAGGTGGACGATGAAGTCGGCTTCATCCGATTCTTCCGGGGCCTACCCGTCACCGACGAGGATACGATCCGGATCTTCGATCGAGGAGACTGGTACACTGCTCACGGCGACGATGCTGCTTTCATTGCCCGAACGGTACGCTCCTGCTCTGAGACTCACCGCCGCCATCGGCATTGACGGTGGGATGTGGTCTAGGTCTACAAAACTACCTCGGTCCTACGCCAGTTGGGAAAGAGTGAAAATGCCCTGCCGTCGGTGACGATGACCATTACTGTATTCCGCAACTTCCTCCGCGAAGCACTCTTTCGCCTCGGGAAGCGGGTGGAGATTTGGGAGAGTGCGGGCCGGATGCAATGGAAGGTTACAAAACAGGCGTCACCGGGCAACCTGCAAGACATTGAGGAGGAGCTAGGCGGCCATATCGAATCGGCGCCCATCATTCTGGCCGTCAAGGTCTCGGCGAAGGCGTCCGAGGCTCGGAACGTGGGCGTGTGCTTTGCGGATGCCAGCGTGCGGGAACTGGGAGTCAGCGAGTTCTTGGACAACGACCTCTATTCGAATCTCGAGTCGCTTCTGATTCAGCTCGGGGTCAAGGAGTGTCTGATCCAGGCGGACGGGACGAAGAAGGATGTCGAGCTGGGGAAGTTGAGAGCCATCGCCGACAGTTGCGGCATTGCCGTGGCGGAGCGAGCAGTCGCAGACTTCGGGACTAAGGATATCGAGCAGGATCTCACAAGACTTCTACGGGATGAACGTGCAGTTGGGACGCTACCGCAGACGGATCTCAAGTTGGCCATGGGGTCTGCCGCTGCCCTCATCAAATACTTGGATGTCCTGTCGGACCCCTCCAATTTCGGACAGTATCAGCTTTTTCAGCATGATCTTTCGCAGTATATGAAACTAGATTCTGCGGCGTTGAAGGCATTGAACTTGATGCCTGGACCACGAGATGGATCCAAGAACATGAGCTTGTACGGGCTGCTGAACCACTGCAAGACACCCGTCGGGAGTAGACTGCTGGCTCAGTGGTTGAAACAGCCGCTCATGAGCTTAGAAGAGATCGAGAGACGACAACAGCTCGTCGAAGCATTTGTAACAGATACGGAGCTGCGACAGACACTGCAGGAAGAGCATCTGAGGTCCATACCGGACCTTTACAGGCTGGCCAAAAGATTTCAGAGAAAGCTGGCGAACCTCGAGGATGTGGTGAGGGCTTATCAAGTCGTGATTAGAATACCGGGCTTCATCGGCACACTGGAGAACGTGATGGATGAGCAGTATCAGTCGCCACTGGATGCTGAGTATACGTCGAAGCTGCGAAAGTTCTCGGATAGTTTGGCGAAGCTGCAGGAAATGGTCGAGACGACGGTCGATCTGGAAGCCTTGGATCATCATGAGTTTATCATCAAGCCCGAGTTTGACGACAGTCTACGAGTGATCCGGAAAAGATTGGATGAGTTGAAGTATAACATGGAGGTGGAACACCGAAAAGTTGGCAAGGATCTCGATCAAGATACCGAGAAGAAATTGTTTTTGGAGAATCATAGGGTCCATGGCTGGTGTTTCCGACTCACTCGCAATGTGAGCAATCTGCTACACTGTGCTCTTCTCAGATATGCTAACGGAACTACAGGAAGCAGGCTGTATACGGAATAAGAAACAATACCAAGAGTGTTCGACACAGAAGAACGGTGTGTACTTCACGACCACAACAATGCAGAACATGCGCCGGGAGTTTGACCAGCTCTCGGAAAATTACAACCGTACCCAAAGCGGTCTCGTCAGCGAAGTTGTCAATGTGGCCGCATCATATTGCCCAGTAATCGAGCAACTGGCTGGAGTCTTAGCCCATTTAGATGTCATTGTCAGCTTTGCTCACGTTTCGGTACACGCGCCAACGTCCTATGTCCGACCGAAGATGCACCCCAGGGGCGAAGGTAACACAGTCCTGAAAGAAGCCCGCCACCCCTGCATGGAGATGCAAGATGACATCCAATTCATCACCAACGACGTCTCGTTAATCCGAGGGAGCTCGGAGTTCCTAATCATAACAGGACCGAATATGGGCGGTAAATCGACATATATCCGACAGATTGGCGTCATCGCTCTCATGGCCCAAGTGGGCTGCTTCGTACCTTGTTCGGAGGCCGAACTCACGCTGTTCGATTGCATACTCGCTCGAGTCGGTGCCAGCGATTCGCAGCTCAAAGGAGTATCGACCTTCATGGCCGAGATGTTGGAGACGGCCAACATCCTCAAGTCCGCCACGTCGGACTCCCTGATCATCATCGACGAACTCGGTCGAGGCACCAGCACGTACGATGGTTTCGGGCTCGCCTGGGCGATCTCGGAACACATCGTCAAGGAGATCCGATGCTTCGCCATGTTCGCCACTCATTTCCACGAACTTACCGCGTTGGTCGACCAGTATCCGTCCGTGCAAAATCTGCATGTGGTCGCCCATATCGGAGACACGAACGACAAAGACCGCCGCGAAGTCACTCTCCTGTACAAAGTGGAAGAGGGCGTCTGCGATCAGAGTTTCGGCATCCACGTCGCCGAGCTGGTCCGATTCCCGACGAAAGTGGTCAACATGGCCAAGCGGAAGGCGGACGAGCTGGAAGACTTCACCGGCAAGCACGACGAGATGGCGCTCAAGCACTCGAAGCAGGATGTCGAGGAGGGGAGCATCATGCTGAAGGAGGTGCTGGTCCAGTGGAAGAAGGAGTGTGAAGGGAAAGGTATGAGCAAGGAGGACACGGTGGCGAAGATGAAGGAGCTGGTGTTGGGCAATCAGAAATTGCTGGAGAATCCATTCTTTCAATCCATCAAGGCGCTCTGATGATTATGGAGGATGGGTACGTGCTTCTTAGCAAGGCGTTCACACCGGGCGGATCGGATCGTGGGAAGAGCTAAGATCTATCACCAAATTATATGTTGGCGCAGTACCTGGGATCAAACAACGTCTTTGCTGTCTAGAAACACCTTCAAAATCAAGATTGATTTATCTAGATAAAGAATATTATCATGGAGGCTTAAACAATCAACTTAAGGTGAGTGTGGACAGTTGGATAACTCAGGTAGGAACGGAAGTACTTATCGCCGTAATCGACGCTTGCAGCAACGGCTTACCTAGCGCATTAACGTACTTCCGTACACCCGCCAAGCAAAGTGTTTCGAAGGGAAGTGTATAAAGCCACGGCCAGTTCCCAAGCATAAATACGCTTAGAGATAAGTAACGGCAACGGTAAACGCAACGGCGACTGGAAACGGCAAACTTGTGTATGGCAGTAATTGCCGAGCAACCATTTGAGTCCAATGCCCGTAACGTTTAATCGCGACAACAATAACACTCAACTACGGATATCGTACAATCGTCGACAAACATCAATCGATTCGTCACAGAGATAAGATCATCAACAGCATAGGAAACAGGCGCATTACTGTCGTCTTTTCTACACTCAATGCCAATCAAAGAGCATCGGCTCACCACGTACAACTTCCAATACATCCAATTCATCATCTCCAAGCACACGACACCGCCATAACCATCAAACCCCAACGCCAACGAAGCCACTAGAACCCTTGGGTCAGATTCCAAGGGGATAATAATCGCCCAATGCTGCTGCGTTTGCCGCTCAGCCTTCACTACCCCATCACCGTGACCGAGCTGCTGAAGCAACCAAACGACAATGTCGAGAGGTTCGCTCCGCTGTTCTCGTACTTCTACAAGACCACGGTGACAGAGGGTGACGAGCTTGGTAACGAGTATCAGGTCGAGAAGACGTTCCCGACCAGGTTCGAGTCGAATGTGGAGGGCGTTTTGAAGGACTGGAAGATCAGACAGGGGACGGTTATCACGAAGGCGAAGTATGTGCATGCTTGACACAAGGGATGGAATGAACCAATGTGGATCGATGCTGACGGTATTGCAGTCGAGATGTCGCGGAAATTGAGGAGCCATGCAGCCATGAGGTCCAGTTCGGTGGGATGTGCGCGACTTGTGGGAAGGACATGACCGAGTATGCGCAGACTAGCCTGCTATCCCAAATGGTCTGCTAATTTTGCCCCACGCAGGTTTTCCTACAATACGGATGCTCTCGATGCAACGCGTGCTACCATCAACATGGTTCATGACAATGTCTCCCTCACCGTTAGCCAGAACGAAGCCACAAGAGTTGAAGAAGAAGCCAAGAGGCGATTACTGGCATCTAAGAAGCTCTCTCTTGTCGTCGATTTGGACCAGACGATCATACACGCAACGGTTGACCCGACGGTGGAAGAATGGCAGAATGACGAGGACAATCCAAACCACGAAGCGGTCAAGGATGTGAGAAAATTCAAACTCGTTGATGATGGACCTGGCGCCCGAGGATGCTGGTACTATATCAAGCTTCGACCGGGCTTGAAGGAGTTCTTGGAGAATGTCTCAAAGTTGTACGAGTTGCACATATACACCATGGGAACTAGGTTATACGCGCAACACATCGCAACCATTGTCGATCCGGAGCGGAAGATATTCGGGGATAGAATTCTCAGTCGAGATGAGAGTGGCAGCTTAACGGCGAAGAATTTACAACGTCTCTTCCCGGTGGACACGAAAATGGTAGTCATTATTGATGACAGAGGCGATGTCTGGAAGTGGAGCGAGAATCTCATCAAAGTGACACCTTACGACTTCTTCGTCGGAATTGGCGACATCAATTCGAGTTTTCTGCCAAAGAAGCCGGAGCTTCGAACAAGCGCTAAAGCTGTGGCCGTAGCGATACCGCACCCCAGGAAGGACTTGGCGGAAGGCGCGACAACCCAAGAGCCAGCGCCGACAATCAACGGCGATGGACCCGGGACGTCCGCGCAAAATGCCGAAAGCGCATCGAGCAATATCTCGGCACTGGAGCAACTTGTGTCAATGGGTGGAGGTGATGATCCTGCCACACTCCAAGCGCAGGCGAGTAAACAAGATGAGACACTTGTAGCACAGCTTGAGGAACGGCCTCTTCTTCAGAAGCAGAAGCAGTTAGAAGCAGAAGACGAAGCGGCAGCGGCAGCATCGACAGATGGCGACCGTTCGAACGAGAACTCAAAGGGCGAAGAGACACCAAGTGACTCTGGCAAGCATCGGCATAATCTCCTCCAGGATAACGACACTGAATTACGATACCTTGAACGAAGCTTACGGAAAGTTCATTCGGAGTTTTTCGAGATGTACAATCAGAAGCTCGCTGGCATTCAAGGGGGCCGAATAGCGCAATTGAGAGGGGACAGGCACGCGAAGAAGGTTTCAGTCAATGACAAAGGCGCAGATCTCAGGCTCGTCCCGGACATCAAAACCATCATACCGCAGATGAAGTTACGGGTCCTGGAAGGAGTAAGCTTAGTATTCTCTGGAGTGGTCCCGCTCGGTACAGACATCCAGAACTCCGACATTGCCCTCTGGGCCAAAAACTTCGGTGCCCAGGTCTTCGAAAACATCAGCAAACGCACCACGCACGTCATCGCTGCGAGGAACCGTACGGCAAAGGTCCGACAAGCCGCGCGGAGGAAGAAAATCAAGATCGTCACCACGCAATGGCTGTTCGATTCCATCTCGCAGTGGCAGCGCATCGACGAAGAACCTTACCTGATCCCTGTTCACCCGGAAGATCGAGGGGAACCGACCTCGTCGCTCCCTGGTTCGTCCTCCTCGAAAGAAGGCGTCTACTACGACGCCAAAGTCGACGACAACACAATTCTCTCGTCCTCGGAAGAAGACGGCAACCTCCCGACAGAAGACGAAGCCGATCCTACTGTCGCTGTCCCTAATCACATCCCTACCCCTCTGCACATTCGCACCGACGACATTATGGATGATTCAGAGGGGGTGATACCTGATTTCGAAGACGACCAATCTCCCGTCGGAGGCACCAACGAAGATTGGAACCAGATGAAGGACGAACTGGCCGATTTTCTCGGCAGCGACGCCGAAGACAGTGATGGGGACAGTGTCGCTAGCGAATCGAGCTCGAAAAGCACCAAGAAACTCAGTCCAGGACAGAAGCGGAAGTTTGAAGAAGTCGACGCTAGCGATAGCTTGCTCGGTGCTCAAGTCAACGTCAACAGCGGAACGAGTCCGGCCCCTGGTTCCGATCGGTCGAAACAGTCGTCGCTGGAGAAGCGTGTCAAGAGGGCATACCAGCGTTCCACAAGTCTAACGAAAGTCGACACTGTTGCGTCCACTGCGGATCGAGATCATCTGTCGGGTCTACCATCGACACAGGAAACCGCAGGCGAAGACGACGGTTGCGAGGCGGACTTGGCGAGCGATGGGCGAGCGGACGGTGTCGTTGATGGCGCGAACGTTGAGGAAGACGAAGACGAGGACGTGGAGGCGGAGAAGAAGGAGGAGGAGGAGGAGGAGGCGGACGACGACGACTGGGGTGATCTTGAAGCTGATCTCGAAGCCGAACTCCAGCGCGTCGAGAGCGAGGACAATGGCGACGCCGACGGCAATGACGATGGCGATGGTGCCGATCACGACCCCGATGGCGGAGGATGATTGCCCCATCTGCCCCTTCTTAATTCTCTTTTCGGTCCTGTCCTATCTTTCCGTATCTTGTCTTACCCTGTACTTTGCACCTTTAGCGACGATTCGGCTCTGGAGCAGGTTTGGAGCGAGATACGATTAGCGGTATTGGCGTGGGATTTTAAATCTTGGCGGTTTATTTCCTACGTGTTTTCCAGTGCGATTTCTCATCATCATTTTCTCCTGGATCGGGCGTGAGCGCGGTACAATCGAGTGCAATACAGTGCAGAAGCTTGCGGGGTATTTTCGAGAAAGGGCATCTAGGGTCTTCTTGTCTAGGCAGCCTTCGGGCAAGGAGTTCATTCTAGACCGAGACGGCTGGTCCAAGCGTCGGGCTTCAAGTGCGGTCATATACCCTAGGTACTTTACCTACCGTGCATTCAACTTACTCTGTATCCACTCAAACATACCTTCAAAACGAGGCCAAGCTTGCGTATTCCATGGTTTAGATGTACCAGACATGTACGTGTGTGTACGCACGGCGTATGCCCTCTCAGATATACTACGCTGCCGAACACCAACACCTCTCTCTTCTATGGACGGAAGTAAGCAAGAACATGCCACCCTTCCAAACCCTCGACTTAACCATTCGGCAACCCCTTCTTCCCCTCCCCCTCCCCCTCCCCATCGTCATCTCCACCGACCCCATCCCCATGTTCCCCCCTCTCCTTCCGTCTCTGCGTCACGTCCCAGTTGTACACCCTCGCCGTCGCGACCTCCAACGTCTAGACATTCGCGGACCCCACATCAGCCTTTGCACACAAATTTCCATTCCCCTCTGACCACTCAACCCTCCACCCCAACCTCACACCCATCCCGTTGTCCCCCTTGCAGGTCTGACCAACCAACCAAGAAAAGAACAGATGAAAGAGGAGGAAAGAAAGCGAGGAGGAAAGGAAAGGAAAGGAAAGGAAAGGAAAGGACATACAGTAACCTGCTCCCTCAAAAACTCCACATCCTCCTCGCACCCGCCCAGCGCCGCCCTCGCCGCGTCCAACTTCTCCCGCAGCAGCGCCTCGGCGTCCGAGATGGGGTACGACAGCATGATGTTCGCGCCTAGCCAGAGGTAGACTTCTTGCTCCTCCGTCTTTTCCCCCTCTCCATCCCCGTCGTTTTCCCCGTCTCCATCTCCATCTCCGTTCCCTAACGAGGTCGAGGTCGAGGTCAACGGCAGTGCAGCCGACGGGGTAGCAGATGTAGGCGCGGAAGGCGGGGGAATAACGGCGTGGGCGTAGAGGGTCGGGGCGAGAGAGAAGGTAGTGCGCAGCGGGGGGGAGGCCGGGGTGCGGGTTTTCAGGAAGAGGACGGTGTCGAGGGTCTTTTGGATGTCGGGGATTTTGTCGCGGAGGGTGGCGATGCGGCGGGTGGTGGAGAGTTGCATGAAGTTGTATTTTCTGGGAGGGTTGGGTGGGTTAGGGGTGGTCGCTGGGTTGGGTTGGGGGTGGT
>JAABUU010004091.1_pt1 | contig 17651 bp, 19 predicted proteins | sample 5559301 | NCBI WGS metagenome assembly JAABUU01 (sample SAMN10711884, study PRJNA513360) | rock metagenome | isolation source: Antarctica rocks | place: Antarctica: Victoria Land, Richard Nunatak white | reverse complement strand
GCCGACCCCGTTCGTGTGGGATGGCAAACGGCGGGAGCGCCGCCGTCGCGCACGGGCACGCCGCCTTGGCGGGTCTGCCGCTGTCGTCGATCAATTCCATGTAAATGCGGCGTGACCCACTAGGCGGGGGCGGGGCACCAGGGGGCATCGGGGACGCCGGCCTGGTGATTGGCGGCGCGGGCGAGCGCGAAGAGCAGGTCGGAGAGGCGGTTGAGGTAGTGCAGGGCCTCGGGGCGGACGCCCGCGGGGTCGGCGTGGGCGAGGGCGACGGCGTGGCGCTCGGCGCGGCGGCAGACGGCGCGGGCGAGGTGCAGCGCGGCGGCGGAGGAGGTGCCGCCGGGCAGGATGAAGGTGTGCAGGGGCGGCAGGGCGGCCTGCAAGCGGGCGATCTCGGCTTCCAGGGCGGCGGTGCGCGCGGCGTCCACGCGCGGCTCCCGCGGCGGGGGCGCCGCGCCGGGGGGTAGGGAGATCTCGGAGCCGAGGTCGAAGAGGTCACGCTGAAGGTGGTCCAGCGTCGCGTCGAGGTCCCGGGGGGGCCGTAGGGCGCGGGCGAGGCCGAGGGCACTATTCAGCTCGTCGAGGGCGCCCTCGGCCTCGATGCGGGCATCGTCCTTGGGGGCGTGGCCGCCCGCGCGCAGGTCGGTCTCGTCGGAGTCGCCGGGCGTGGTGTGCGGGGTCGCTGCCGTCATAATAGAAGAGCCCTTTCTCGCGTGGCGCGGCCGACGCTAGCCCCGGTCATTCCGATTGAGTTCCACCACATAGTTGCGGTGGGGCTTTGTCCCGCTGTTGGTCAGGCGGTTGTCGACGTGCCCGCCGGCGCCAACGGGGACCCACGTCACCTGGTCGTCCTCGCACTGGATGTCGTGGGAGCCGGCGGGGTTGGCGGGGTCGGCGAAGCGGATGAGGCCGTCGGACGCGACGAGGAAGAAATAATCCGTCCAGTGGATGTGCGTGGCGAGGGACGCGCCGGGGGCGAGCGCTACGTCCCACGCGCGCGGTCGTTCTCGCACAGGAGGCGGGTTCCTACCTGGCCGGTCGGCTCGGTTATCATAACTCCCCCTTGTACGGTGGTGGATCGTCGGTGTGCCATGGGACGTGTAGGAGCAGATCTCATGCCGGCGGCGATCCGCGCCGTGGCCCGGCCGTGCGGGTGCGGCCCATGGCACGGCGCGGGGACGACCGAGGGGCTGAGCGACGCGCGACGCGCGCGAAGACGGGGACGCGGCGGCCACGGCATGCGGGGGCGCGTGGCCGGGCACGTCGGGGATGGACGTGGACACCAGCGTGACCGACGTCGTGGGGGCACGCGCGGTCGGGTGACACGGGGCGTGCGCCGGGGCGCTATGGCCAGGGGGACACGCCGACCCCCTGACGAGGTTTGACAATGAGCATCGGTCATGGGACGATGCCGGCACCGTACGACGTAGGAGGGCGGCAGGTGACCCAGCTCACGGCTCCGCGCCGGTCCTATCGTGCCGTCATACACATCTACGTGCTCTGACGTCCAGACGTTTCGTATGACCGGTTTTGGTCGTCAAAACCCATGGGTGGAGAGGACGCCTGCCCGCCGCACCCGCGCGGCCACCCGGATAGGCTATGGCCGTGTGCCGTGGCGTGCCCTACGCTGGGGTCACGATCGTCCGCCGGACAGCCCGGCCGCGGCGGGGAGCGCACAGGAGAGGACAGCCGTATGCCCTGGTACGCCAAAGCTTATTGCCCGTGCTGCGCGGGATGTGTCTTCCGAGAGGACAACGCCTGCGCCAAGCGGCCCCAGCGCGTAATGTGCGACGCGCACTGCCCGGATCGGGCTGTATCCGGGGGACCCGGCGCGTTGCTGACGGACGAGGAGCGCGCCCGTTGCGCGGAGATCGCGGCGCAGCCCCGCACGCGCTACCGGCTGCTGACGCACGGCGAGATGGAGCGTCTGCGGTGGTTCCGCGCGTATTTCGGGGACCGCGAACATCGGGAGGCCCGCCCCTGAGCGCGCCGCGACGCCCATGAGGGCTAGGGGGCTAGACGCTGACCGGCGGTTAGACCAGCGGGATGTGTGCCACCCGTGACGCCGCTGGTCTGCACGCTTCGGCCTGGACCCGCTCACGACGGATGTGATCGACGGGATCAAGGTGGTCGTGCGGCGGGAGTACCGGATAGCGATGCGGGGCGGACTCTCTGCCGGCGCCCTGTGGCCATAGAGCAGGCGCCTCGTCGCCCCCCACGGTGGCAGCTCCTCATCCTCCACGACGAGACAGAGGGCCATCGTTGCCGTCGCGTGCCGTGGCATACCTCGTGCGATCGCTACCTGTGCCCCACGGTCACGCAGCACGAGGAGTATTGGGCATGACAGCCACGGATCAGACGACGATGCAGAACCCGCTCACGCAGTATCCCAAACCGCCCTTCGCCACGCGGCACATCGACCCGCCGGGCATCGAGTCCCAGATGGACCCCAAGCCCGACTACGGCGAGCAGTCGTACCGGGGCAGCAACCGCCTCATCGGGCGGGCCGCCCTGATCACGGGCGCCGACAGCGGCATCGGCCGCGCGGTCGCCCTGGCCTTCGCGCGCGAGGGGGCCGACGTGCTCATCTCCTACCTCGACGAGGGCGAGGATGCCCAGGAGACGCTGCGGGTGGTGCAAGAGGCGGGGCACAAGGCGGTCGCGGTCGCCGGGGACATCAGCCAGGAGGGGCACTGCCAGCAACTGGTGCAACGTGCGGTGCAGGAGTTCGGCCATCTCGATATCCTGGTCAATAACGCCGCCTTCCAGCGCACCTACCAGAGCATCACCGAGATTCCCGCCGAGGAATTAGAGTAAACCTTCGCCACCAACATCTTCAGCATGTTCTACCTCTGCAAGGCGGCGCTGCCGCATCTGAGAGAGGGCGCCACGATCATCAACACGTCCTCCATTGAGGCCGTTCAACCGGAGCCGATGCTCCTCGCGTACGCCGCGACCAAGGCGGCCATCGTGAACTTCACCAAGGGCCTCACCAAGGAACTCGCGCCCAAAGGCATCCGCGTCAACTCCGTCGCGCCTGGTCCGGTCTGGACGCCGCTAATCCCCTCCACGATGCCGGCGGAGCAGGTCGCCCAGTTCGGGCAGCAGTCGCCCATGCAGCGCCCGGCGCAGCCGGTCGAGCTCGCCCCCGCCTACGTGTACCTGGCCTCTCAGGAGTCGAGCTACGTCTCCGCCCAGACCATCGGCGTCACCGGCGGCATCCCGCTGTTCTAATCAGCGGGCGCGGCATGCCGGTCGGGGCGGCGGGGGCTGCCCCCCCCGTCGACGGAGGTGCCAGGGGATGGAGCCGCTCGCGGATGTGTCACGCCCCCGCGGGAAGCTTGGGTGGGCGCGACGCCCGCCCCGTCGTCCCGCGCCGACCGCAGGCATAACACGTCCCGCGGCCGGCGCGTCATGCATCAGCCGCCGTCGTCGGTGGACGGGGTGTCCCCGTCGCTCGTCCCGCCGCCGAGGTTGAGCTTCTCGGCCGGGTAGGTCCCCCCCGCGCCCTCGGTCCCACCGCCCGGTGCGGCCGTCCCGCCCGCGCCACCCGCCGCGTCCGTGTCCGGCTCACCGGGCTCGTCAGCACCGCCACTGGTGGCCACGTCCGTCCGTCCATTGTTGCTCATCATCTCACTGTCCTCTCCTACAGGTTTCGTCTAAAAGGCCCCGTCTCGGGGCACGATCCGACCGACGCTCCCGCCCCCGCCCCCGCACCCGTGCGACGGACGTTATGCCCGCTTGTCGCGAGAGGCGTGCGGGTCGTCGATAAGGGTGTCGGCATCGCTGTTCGGCCCGGCTCCCGGCGTGTCGGCGTGCCCGCGCGCCGCGTCGATCGCCACCATCTCGTCCGCCGGCTGGCGGTCGTAGCCACCCGCGTACGGCGTGTGCTCACCGCGCAGCCCCCCCTCGTCCACGCCCGGGACGCTGTCCTCACTGTCCAGTTGCCCCGTGGCTCGCGCGTCCTGTGCCATCGCCATCCATCCCTCTTTCTTTTTACGCCAGTCGCTCTGCGCGCGTCCGCAGACCGAGCGCGTGGCGTGTCTCCCGCACTCGCCTCATCCGTCCCCGTCGCCCGCCTCCTGGGGGATAATATAATACGTCCCGGTCACGATCATCATCAACGCGTCCGTCGCGGCGTCCATAAGGCGCGTCTCGCGCATGATCAGGCGTGTCGTCTGGTGCAGTGCGGTGCAACGGGCGATGACCGTGCCCTCCCTGACGTTCGTCAGATAGTTCGCCTTGGCCTCTAACGTGACCGTGCGCGCGTCCTCCCCCACGAGGCGACGCGCCGTCGCCCCCATGGCATAATCGGCAAGCGTGAAGAGCATGCCCCCATGCACGTACCCGTAGCGGTTGAGCGCGGGCGCCGTCACGTCCATCGCCAGCGTCAGGTCGTCGTCCCCCGCGTCCAGCGTGCGCATATTGACCAGCCCCCCCAGGTATCCGAACTCACCCTCCTCGGCCGTACGTGCGGCCGCGACACCCTGGAGCGCCAGGTCCCGCGCGTGGGGCGAGAGGTCGTCCATCAGCCGCGCCACGGTCGCGTCAACGGGCGCCCCCTCGTCGTCGCTCATACCCCGCCCTCTTCCATGTCGGGCGTCGGCTCCCCGCGCACCTCGGCCCCCGCCGGCCGCGACGCCTCGCGCAACGGCGACGTGTCATAGCGCGCGAGCAGGTCGGCCGGGTCATCGTAGATGGCGCGCGCGCCGGCCAATCGGTCATCGCTGAACCCGCCGCAGCGGACGGCGATGACGCCGACGCCGACCTTGCCCGCCGCCTCGATGTCGTAGGGCGTATCCCCGAGCATCAGCACCGCCTCGGCCGGTAGCCCGATGCGCTCCAGCGCCACCGCCACGATGTCCGGCACCGGCTTGGACGCGGCCGCGTCCTGGGCCGTGGTCCGCTCGGGGAGCAGGTCGTCGACCCGCGCGCGCTTGAGCAGCACCTCCAACTCGTCCGGTTGGGCCGAACTCGCGATGACGACCTGCAGCCCCTCCGCCTGCAGGCGCTCGACCAGCGCCCGCGCCCCCGGCGCCGGCGGGAGGTCCGCCGCGTACCGCTCCAGGAAGATCTCCTTGCGCCGCGCGGTGATCGTCTGGCCCACCCCCTCCGTGTCGGTCAGGCCGGGCGCGACCTCCGGGAGCACCTTGTCACCGCCCATGCCCAACAGCCCGCGTAGTTTGTCGTAGGAAACCTCATAGCCGTGCTCGGCCAGGGCCTCCCGCCAGGCCTTGGCATGGGCGTCGTTGCTCAACACCAGCGTGCCGTCGTTGTCCAGTAACATCCCCCGGATCGTCATGTCGTCTCCTATTCAGTCGGTAAACATGGACGCAGCCAGCGGGTGCGTCGCCACGGACCACGCCGGGTCGTCACGGTCGATGAGGGCCGGCTCACCGCGCCACGGCGACCCACACCTCGTCACGGGTCGACGCCGGCGCCGGCCGGCGCGTCGCCCACGGTCGCCGGCACGATGGATGCCTCGGTCGAGCAACGCCTGGACCGTGCCGTCCCGCGGCAGGGCGCGGCTGATGGTAGCGAGCCAGGGGCTCTGCCCGTGGTCGCGTCGTTGCTCGGGCCGTGTCATGTGCTCTGTCATCGTCGGGCCTCCTCTCGTCATGGGGTGTCTCACGCGGTCGCGTGCGCCTCCCCCCTGAGCCACGCACGGACGGGGTTCCCCTGTCATAAGCGCCCTGTCCGCGCGGCGCCCCATGCTTAGGCGGCGCTACCCCTGGCGAGGGTCAAGCCCCGCGCGGTTCGTCGCGCGACGGCCGGGTGCGCGCCCCCAGGACACCGCCCAGGACGGCGGCGCCGTAGCCGAGGAGCAGTCCGATCAGCGTGCCCCAGGCTGTCGTCTTGGCCGTGTCGGCGGCCTGCTGCGCCTGTTGTGGCGTCATATTTCTGGCTACCCCAGTCGCCGTGTTGCCGAGTTGGCCCAGGTTGATGCCGAGCCCGCCGGCGATGTGACTCGCGTTGCCGATGAGCGCGCCCAGGCCCTGGCTCGCCAACCAGAGCAGGAGGGGCAGCGCCAATAGGAAGACGAGGCCGCCGTTGAGGGCGGCCCAGCCGCGCTCGTGCACCGCCGCCGTGCGCCCGGCCACGTAGCCACCGACCAGGAAGGCGATGATCGCGCTGATGCCCGCCCAGATGGCGGAGTACTGTCCGGCGTTCTGGTTGCCGGAGCCCTGAGCGGCCTGCCCCGCATTCACGGTCGAGGCGCCGATGGCGAGCCCGAGCAGGCTCAACACCAGCAGCGTGAAGAACGCGGCGAGCAGGCCGGCCCAGATTGGCCCCCAGCGCACCCGATCGGTCGGCACGTTCATCACCTGCGACACGGCGCGCGTCGTCTCGCGTGTCTCCGGTCCGTCGGTGACGGTCTCAACGGGCGCCGCCGTCATGTGATCCGCCGGCGTCGGCCCAAGCGCCGCGCCGCGTGTGCGGGTCCGCTCGTTGTGTGCCATGTCTGTCTCCTCCTCGATGAATCGTCGCGCCCGCGGGTCTGTCACCGGTGCCTGGCGTGCGCGTCATAGGGGCGCGCCCTGCCTGGGCGGACAGCGGACTCAGGTCGCTCGTAGGGGCTAGGGGCTGGGAGTGAGGGGCTGGGGGCGCGGCGATCGCACCCGTTGAGGCGCCAAGGGGGGACGCCCCGCGCACACGGCCGGACGAGGAGGATGAACCGTCCTCGCGCGCAGGCGCGACAGACGTGGGGAGGCATGAAACGTGCCAGATGGCTAACGAATGTGCCAGATGGCTAACGAGGGAAGGGCCTACCCTTATTCCTGAACTAGGCGGGCGTGGAAGCTTGCAGCGAGTATAGCCAGACTAGCCGGCGAGCAGGAGGGGCTTGATGGCGGAGAGATAGCGGATGGGGATCCCATGAGGATCGAGGAGGTACCAGCCGCGGGCGGGGTGGCCACTAGAGAGGAGGGCGAGGGCGAGGACGGGGGCGAGCAGCACGGCGAGGGGGCGGCGAGATCCTGATCGCCGGCCAGGAGCAGGAGGCCGACGAGGGCGGTCGTAGCGAGGGTCCCGAGGGCGACGGTGAGGACACGGGCGTGAGGGATACCGTAGCCGAGATGGATGTGAGGGCCGCGGGCGCGGGGCCAATATCATAGGAGAAGGACCTGGCGTTGGTCCGGAGTGTTGGGCGCCACGCTCCTCGCCGGGCGCATCAGGCCGGCGGCCCCCTTCGACGCGTGGCCGCCGTTTGTGCCAGCCCTGGACGCCGAGGGAGGCGCGGCGGTAGCGCTCCAGTTCAGCGTGGGCGACGAAGAGGCAGGTGGCGTGGCCGTAGGGGACGCGGACAGCGGCGAGCTGGCCGCGGAGGATGTCCTGCTTGACGGTGGCGGGGCGTAGGCCGAGGGTGGCGGCTACGTCGCGCAGGCTGAACAAGGTCTCGGGCGTGTCAGTGTCGTGGGCGTCTATCAGTCCTCTTTCGACTAGCCCCGCGCAACGCCTCCCAATGCGTTACAACAGGACACGTCTGTATCGGGTATACTAGTACATTAAAGTACATAATAGTACAGACGAGTCAAGGGCTACATGCCCTGGACCTACTCACGAACAGGTGTCATTGTGGAAAGGAGTGGCGATCATGTGGGATGATCCGGACTCCGCGCGTGGCCGCATCGGCACAATGCATTACCCCGCGCCACGCGTCCCGTTGACGGACGTCGAACAGGCCGCTTTACGCACATGGATGGCAGGGCACGCCGACACGGTACGCTGGCCTATGTTCCTCCCAGTAGAACAGCAACATCTCACGTTCGAGCGTTACCGTCTGGCGCGTCGCGTCCTGCTCACCCAGTGGCTCCTGGCACATGGCCGCGTGCGTATCTGTCCCGCCGTCCCCGAGGAGGTGGAGATGCTGATCGCTTGCGAGCGCGATGCCGCCCGACGCGTCCAGCATCGGCCTCCCCCGTAAGACGGCACGGCCGTCACCACAGGTCGCTGATCGAAAGTAAAGTGATCAATGACAATTACGCCGCCACATCTAGCACCTCAACCACCGTGGCGGCTTCTCCGGCTGGTCCCCCCTGGCACGTCCCTGGGGCCAGCGGCGCACCGAAATCCGGCGTGCCGTCGGCTTGCCAGGTGAACCGTTGCGCCATGACTGTCCGCTTCTTCCAGTGACCCCGCCGCGTCAGATTGGCATGATAGACGATCCAGTCCTCACGGCTATCGGGCGATTGGAAGAAGGAATTGTGGCCAGGGGCGTACACGCCGGCAGCCGGGTTCTTGACGAAGACCGGTTCTACGGACTTGCGCCAAGCGTACCGGTCCAGGGGATTGCTGCCTGCCGTGCGCGTGAGTAGGCCCAGACAGTAGTCCTCAGTCCAACTCCCATTGGCCGAGTACACGAGGAACACCCGTCGATTGCGGCACAGGAGGACGGGACCTTCGTTCACGCGGGGGATCACGCTATTGTGCATCCCCGTGGGGAACCGCGTGGGTATCTCCCACGCATACGTCGGCTCGGACAGGAGGACGCGCTCATCGCTAAGCGACCACGGCGTGCTCATGCGGGCAATATAGAGATTTTGCTGCACATTCTGGTGACTCGGCCAGCCCGACCAAATGAAGTAGCGGTCCTCGCCTTCCTCTAGCACGGTGCCGTCAATCGCCCACATGTCCGTCCGGTCCGCGATCTTGCCTTTCTCCCGGTACGGCCCCAGGGGATCGCGGCCCACGCTCTCTAGCACATACATGCGGTGCGTCACGTTGCGCCCGTTGTCGGCGGCGAAGTAGATGTACCAGTGGCCGTCGATCAGGACCATTTCGGGCGCCCAAACGTGCGTGCGCGTCGGCCCTGTGCGTGGAGCTTCCCACACGATGGTGGTCGGAACGCGACCGAGGTCGGCCAGGCGCGCCGCGCACCGGATCGTCAGACGGCGGTCGTCCTCGCTCATCAACAGATAGTAGTGCCCCTGATGGCACACCAGATAAGGGTCTTGGCCTCGTTGGACCAAGGGGTTGGTCAGAGTGGCTGTGTCGCTCTGCGGGAGCGGCCTAGGAGACGCGCACATGGATGGGGGCTGCATTGATCACCTGCGATCTGTGTAGATATGAGGACACGACACAATATCGGTACTATATCCGTGCTTTCAGCCAACTTGAATAGCCCATTTGGTGGCTGTGCTGGTTCGCATAGTGAGGGTAGGTTCCACGGTAATGGTGTGACCCCTGTGCTGGTCGCGGCTCGACCGCATGAGGTAAATCGGTCCCCCTCGCTATGGGCCGGCTGCCATCCGCGCTCGTCATCCGCGGTCATCGCCACATCATCAGGCGCGGACGGCAGCCGGCTCTGGAGTAGATATTCTTCGGCACAAAGGCTTTGTGTGATCGTTGAAAGGCTCTGCGCCGCTCAATGGGATAACGGCTTGTGTACAACCTTTCGGTCAAACAAGAGGTCGTGTATGACACGGGCGACGCGAGTTCGGGACCACGGCGGGATGTGGGCGACGCATGATCGTGCCGGTCGCCGGCGGCAAGGCCAACACTCACACAGGCTCACGCGTCGGGCAACGGACTCATGCGACTGAACGTCAGACCAGCCTCCGCGATCCAGATCAGACCACGATGGGTCCGCTGCGCTCGTCGCTGATCGGTCGGTGGCCACGCGTCGACCACCTCCTCGAGCACTGCCGTCTTGACCACGAGCCGCGCGTCGTCGACCAGCGCTTCGAGTGCGTCCTGCTGGCGCAAGGCCCCGTCCAGGTCGCCCCCTGTCGCCCAGTCGAAGCTCACCCATACGGAGCGGCCGGCGACGTTGGGTTCCGCGAGCAGGCGGCGCAGCTCGTCTACGCGCCCCGCGTGGGGTTCACATCGGCGTTGAAGCGAAACCGTCCCGCCGCCGCCAGCGCCGCGACATCCAGGCCGTGACGTGTCAAGTCGGCACGCAGCTCGTCCACGGATTCCGTCTCGCCCACGTAGCATTTGATCAACATCCCGCCGCGGGCCTCGCCCACCTGAAAGAAGGCGGCGTCCAGGCGGTGCAACAGCGCGTGGTTCGTCGCGACGGCGATGACGTGGTCCGGCACGGTGAGGAACGCGTTCAGTCTGCTCACTAAGGTGCCTCCCTGCGCGGCGCGCTGCAAGAAGTCATCGAGCGCGCTACGGCGCATGCGCCATCCCTTGCCTATTTTGAAGCAGGGCAAGCGTCCCTCACGGCACCAGCGATAGACCGTGATCGGCCCTACACCGAGGCGGGTGGCCACCTCGTCTACGCTCAACAGGTCGTCGCTCGCGTCGGACAGCCCCATGCGCCTCTCTCCTATCCAAATCTCGCGTCTCCGCCCCACAATGCCGCTTGCCAGACACCTACGGCCCCGTCTGTCCCTGGCAAAGTATCGCAGATTGACACGATAGCCTTTCTGTACTTTCCAGCACTTGCATATACTTTTTCATCTGCCCTGGAACGCATCTTGCTTCAAGGGGCTGGCAGTGGCCGCCCCTCCCTATAACATGGTCACTACACGAGGACTGTCGCGCCCCCATGTGAACGCTACTCAATTTACGGCCACTTGATACGATAACCGCCGCCATGCTCGTCCTGCTGTCTATCGGCGCTACAACGACATCAGCGAATTATTTTTTCCAAGCAGCAGGGACTATGACATGAGCATCGAAACTGACGACTCAGCGTGGCCGTCAGTTATCGTATCGAATGGCCGGATTTCGGGGTCATGCCCACATTTGGTGAGACGGATTCGAGGGTGGATTGAGCCAGCTTTACGTTCAGCATGAGTTGCTGACACCCCTGCCTTACCTCGTCCATGTCGGTCACACGGATGTTGTAGTTCGTCTTGTGATTCCGTCACAGAGCATGTGTAAGCCTATGGTCCATCGCCGGATGAGCGGACGTTTTGCTCTCAACAGTCGTGAAGAACGTGTTATCTCTGTATCACCAAAAGAGGGCATGAACCGGATTTCGCGTAGCGAACACCCCCCCTGGACCTGCTCACGGACAGGTTCCGTTTTCGGGAAGGAATACATCCCCGCCGGAGCAAATAGTGGTGTCGAATTTGTAGGACTGCTTCGCCTACGTTAAGCGTATATAGCGAAAGCAGCTTGTCTTTATGGAAGCGTAGCCGTGTCGAAACGCACATACTGTGTGGAGGAATATCTTCCCGAAAACGGAACCTGTCCGTGAGCAGGTCCACACCCCCCCCATACGTGACCGCTCAATGTTAGGCTTGGGTGCCTGCTCAAGGCGTCGAGAGCCCTACTAATATGACGCCCCATCGTCGAGAGCCCTACTAATACGACGCCCCACTGTCGAGAGCCCTACCACTATCTTGTCGAGGAGGCGCCATGTCCAGCACGCTTGCCGCGTTCGATCTCGTCTGCTTTTCTCACCTGCGGTGGGACTTCGTCTACCAGCGCCCGCAACATCTGTTGAGCCGCTGCGCCCAGGTCCATCGCGTGTTCGTTGTTGAAGAAGCTATTGCCGACCTTGACACCGCGCCGGCGCGCCTGGATGTCGTCGAACGCCGGCCGCATCTGTGGATCGTCGTCCCCCACCTACCCATTGGCCTGAGCGAGGAGGAGGCGAACCAGTGTCAACGTGATCTGGTCGACGGCTTGTTGGCTGAGCGGCAAATCCACTCCTATGTGCTATGGTACTACACGCCGATGGCCCTGGCCTTCGCCGGTCACTTGCGGCCACTGGCCACGATCTACGATTGCATGGACGAGTTATCCGCGTTCGCCGCCGCTCCCCCGGCGCTGGCCCGGTATGAGGCCGACCTGTTCAGGCGCGCTGACCTCGTGTTCACCGGCGGTCAAAGCCTGTACGAGGCCAAGCGCCACCAGCATCCACAGGTCTACCTCTTCCCCAGTTCTGTGGACAAGGCGCATTTCGCGCGGGCGCGCGAACCACGCGCCGATCCGTCCGACCAGGCGTCGCTGCCTCACCCACGACTAGGGTTTTACGGCGTGCTCGACGAGCGCCTGGATTGTGACCTGGTGGCCGCGCTCGCCGACGCCCGCCCAGACTGGAGCCTTGTACTCGTTGGCCCCGTGGTCAAGATCGACCCCGCCACGCTGCCCCGTCGCGCCAACATCCACTACCTGGGACCCAAGGACTACGCCGACCTTCCCGTGTACCTGGCGGGATGGGACGTGGCGCTCATCCCGTTCGCGCACAACGCCGCGACCCGTTTCATCAGCCCAACCAAGACGCCCGAGTACCTCGCGGCCGGCGTGCCCGTGGTCTCGACCGCGATCCGGGACGTGGTCTCTCCGTACGGCGAGCAGGGGCTGGTCCAGATCGCCGACACGGCGGCGGACGTTGTGGCCGCCGTCGAGCGGGCGCTGGTCGAGGATAGGGCGCGCCAGGCGGAGCGGGTCGACGCCTTCCTGGACAACATGTCATGGGATCGGACGTGGCAGCACATGGGCCGGTTGATTAGCGCGCTGGTGGACGCTCGCCGCTCTGATAGCGCCCCTGCCGCGCTGGTCACCGCTGGAGTTGGCGACGCCTCTAGTACCATTAACGTTCCCGCGTCAGCTCTACCAACCCCATGTGTGTCGGACAACGCGTGCGCCGATCATGCTAGGCATAAGGAGCCTAAGGGCTTCGACTATCTGATCGTGGGGGCAGGCTTCGCGGGGAGCGTGCTGGCCGAGCGGCTGGCGCGCCAGGCCGACAAACGGGTGCTGCTCGTCGACAAGCGTCCCCACATCGGCGGCAACGCTTACGACCACTACGACGACAGCGGCATCCTGGTGCATACGTACGGCCCGCACATCTTCCACACCAACTCCGCCGCGGTGTTCGACTACCTCTCACGGTTCACCGCCTGGCGTCCCTACCAGCATCGCGTCCGCGCCAGCGTCGACGGTCAACTTGTACCCATGCCCATCAATCTCGATACGATCAATGCGCTCTATGGCCTCAGCCTGACCTCCTTCCAGCTCGACGAGTTCCTGGCGTCGCTAGCCGAACCCGTGGAGCGAATACGGACGTCCGAAGACGTGGTGGTGAGCAAGGTCGGGCGCGAGCTGTACGAAAAGTTCTTCCGCGGCTACACACGCAAGCAGTGGGGCCTCGACCCCAGCGAGCTTGACGCCGCCGTGACCGCGCGCGTGCCCACCCGTACCAACCGCGACGATCGCTACTTCACTGACACCTACCAGGCCATGCCGCTGCACGGCTACACGCGTCTGTTCGCGCGCATGCTCGACCACCCCCACATCAAAGTCATGCTCAACACCGACTACCGCGAGGTCGAGGACGTCATTCCCTACCGCGAGATGATCTACACCGGCCCCATCGACGAGTACTTCGACCTGCGCTTCGGCAAGCTGCCCTATCGCTCGCTGGAGTTCCGCTTCGAGACGCACGATCAGCCGGTCTACCAGCCGGCGCCGGTGGTGAACTATCCCAATGACTACGCCTACACACGCGCCACCGAGTTCAAGTATCTCACCGGCCAGGAGCACGCCAAGACGACATTGGTGTACGAGTACCCGCGCGCGGAGGGCGACCCCTACTACCCGGTGCCGCGTCCCGAGAACGCCGCCCTCTACGCCCAATACAAGGCGCTTGCCGACACGACGCCGGGTGTCCACTTCGTGGGCCGCCTGGCGACGTACAAGTACTACAACATGGACCAGGTGGTGGCGCAAGCTTTGGCCACCTTTGAGCGCATCGTCGGGAGGCGTCCCCTCAACAGATCGTCGAACGGGACCGCGCGTGCCGCCACGTCAGCGGTGGTGGGGCACGGCCATGCGTGACACGGGGGACACCGCGCCCCCACTAGAGATGTGGGCGGGGATCGAATGCACCGTCGCGCGCATCGGCGACACGTACACGGATCAACTCGAGCGCACTGGCCACGCCACCCGCTTGGGCGACCTCGATTTGCTCGCCGACCTAGGCGTCACAGCCGTGCGTTATCCCATCCTGTGGGAGCGGGTTGCGCCGGATGGGATCGCGCGCGCCGATTGGACGTGGGCCGACGCGCGGCTCGAACGGCTGCGCGCGCTGGGTATCCGTCCTATCATCGGCCTCTGTCATCATGGCAACGGCCCCCGCCACACCAGCGTCGTCGACCCCTCGTTCGCCACGGGCCTCGCGGCGTTCGCCGGCGCGGTGGCCGCGCGCTACCCCTGGATCGAGGACTACACCCCCGTCAACGAACCCCTGACGACAGCGCGCTTCTGCGGGTTATATGGGGTTTGGCACCCGCACGGGCGCGATGACCGCACGTTCGTGCGCGCGCTGTTGACGCAGTGCCGCGCCGTCGTGCTGGCGATGCGCGCCATCCGCCGGGTCACCGCGCACGCCCGGTTGGTGCAGAACGACGACCTGGGCAAGACCTACGGCGCGCCGGGCCTCGCCGCCCGCGCCGCGTTCGACAACGAGCGGCGCTGGCTTTCCTTCGACCTCCTGTGTGGGCGCATCGACCCCGCTCACCCGCTGTGGGCCTACCTGCGCGGAGCAGGAGCTACGATCAGCGAGCTGGCGTGGTTCCGCGCCCACGCCTGCCCCCCTGATATCCTGGGCATCGACCACTATCTGACGAGCGAACGCTTGCTCGACGACCGGCTCGAGCGTTATCCCCCCCACCTCCACGGGCCGGACGGGTGGGTGGACGTGGAGGCTGTTCGCGTCGTAGCCACGGGTCTGGCGGGTCCGCAGCGCCTGCTCGCCGAGGCCTGGGACCGCTACAGGCTCCCCCTCGCGGCCACCGAGGTGCATAATGGCTCCACCCGCGAGGAGCAACTGCGCTGGCTGCTGGAGATGTGGGACGCGGCGCGGGCTCTGCGCGCGGTGGGGGCCGATGTCCGGGCCGTGACCGCCTGGGCGCTGCTTGGCCTCTACGATTGGGACAGCCTGTTGACCCAACAAGCCGGCCACTACGAGCCAGGCGTGTTCGACCTGCGTGGACCCCGACCCCGGCCTACCGCGCTCGCCCGCCTGGTGCGTGAGTTGGCCACGGGGCGCCCCCCTACCCATCCCGTGCTCAGCGTCCCCGGCTGGTGGCGCCGCGCCGACCGCTTCTTCTACCCGCCCGTTGACCTGCCCGCCGACGCACCCGTGACCGCTGTGAGCACGGTGGCGGAGGTGCGCGGACCCGCCCTTGTCCCTACCCTAACCAGGGGAGGTGGTGTCCATCGGATCCCCGTGCGCCCGATCCTGATCGTGGGGACGGGTGGACCACTCGCCGCGGCGTTCGCGCGGCAGTGCGCCCGGCGTGGCCTCTCCTACCTGCCCCTGGTGCGGGTAGGAGAGGAGGCTGCGGACAGCGTAGCCCTGCGCCGTGCGCTGGCCCAGAGTAGGGCGTGGTGCGTGGTCCATGCCTCCGATATGTTCGGTGGGGATACAGGCATGTCCCTCGGCGGCCGGCGCCCACACGGCGTGGACCTAGGCCTGCTCGCGGCCCATGCCACAGGCGATGTACCGTTCCTCACGTTCTCGTCGGATCTCGTCTTCGATGGCGTGCGGCGGGACCGCGACATCCCGTACACGGAAGGCGATGCGGCGATGCCGCGGAGTGCGGCGGGGCGCGGGCAGGCTGTGGCGGACGCGTTCACGCTCGTCCAGTCGCCCGCGGCGCTCGTCGCGCGTACCGGCCCGCTCTTCGGCCCGTGGGATGGGCCTGACGACCTCGCGAGGGCGCTCGGGGCGCGCGACACCGTTCGCCCCGTCCACGCCGCGGACAACGTCATGTGCTCGCCCACCTTCGTCCCGGATCTTGTGGACGCATGCCTGGACCTGCTCATCGATGGCGAGCGGGGCCTCTGGCACCTGGCGACGGCCGGCGCGACGACGTGGGCCGGGCTTGTCCGGCGGACGTCCCCGTCCCAGGCCCAGGCCACTATTGACGTGCAGGCGGCAGAGCAGCGCCCTGTGGACACGCCTACGCCAACCATGGGGGAGCCAACTTGTGTGTACCGCACGTTGGGCAGCGCGCGGGGGACGCTCTTGCCCCCGCTCGATGACGCGCTCGCCCGCTATCACAACGCCCGTGGCGCCTGGCGGATGGACGGGACCGCTGCGCTGGGGGTGTCATGAAGGCGCGCCCAGGGAGGAGAGGAGTGCATCGTGTGCGGCGCGTCATCCGTGCGGGGGCAAGAGCGTCCCCCGCGCGACTCGTCTCGTGCGTGACACTGTCCCCCCACAGCCGTCCACGACGACCAGCCCTGCTGTCTACGTCCACCGGGGTAAAACAGCCAGGATGCAGGCAATACGTGTCTTTGGCACTGAGAAAGATGCTGCGGGCGAACCTCAAAGGAGCCTCATTGGCAGATCGGTGGCACGCGTGTGACCTGTCGTGGCTCCCGTCGCCATCCGGGCCTGTGTGCAGCGCCACGTGAAGCTCGATATGCTCAAGAAAGACCTTCTACCTAACTCGGCCAAGCCGAAACCAAAATTGTGCGCATTTTGCGATCAATGTCACTCGTAAGGCACTAATGTGCGACTCTTTCACCCCCTTTTGGGGGCTCACGGCCCGTAAAACGGCCAAATCGAGTGGGACGCGTCCCTCTCGAGACGCCCATCATGGACACGGATACAGGCGACTGCACAACGTTCGGTCAGATAGGCACTGTCCTGCTTGCGAGCAGTGAAATACCTGCTCGTCTGCGAACATGCTTGCCCTGGACCAACTAAAAGAGTCGCACATTAGGTACCTTCTATGTCAAGGGGTAGATAAAATGGCTGACGTTTTGATATAAGGGCCAAATGTCCTGAGGCGACGAACAAATTGCGGTTTGTATGGTGGCCCAGGCTGGTCGATTGTGCTTTGTCGGGCGACATCACCCGGCCCATGGCGTTTTGTCATGCGGCCTATTGTGTCCTGCATGTCAATACAGCCGAATCTGTTACGGCAGCGACTTGACCATAACCCTTATATCAAAATATCAGTAAAATAGTGCTCTCCTTTGCGGATATAAAGGGTGGGAGGTGTGCGGTGGGGGCAGGCACGCTCCGGCTGGGGCTTGACCGCATTGCATCACGGTAGATCTTACTTTCAGGGAGATGTTGCCTCACGAATAATGTAACCCGAAGCGATCGTGCCACCGGCACAGTGGAGGGGAGAAAAGAGTGAGGTCCAGCATGAGTTTCCAGGCCAAGCGCGAGCTCTTAGGGCAGGTCGCCCCGCGTTACCACGAGGCGAGGGGCGCACAGAAGCGCCACATCCTCGATGAATTTGTCGCCGCGACGGGCTACGCGCGCAAATACGCCATCCGTGTCCTCGGGCAACCAGCCGTCCCCGCCGCCGGCCCCATCACGCGGCCACGGGAGCCGCGCTATGGTCCCGCCGTCGTCGCGGCCCTCGAGGTGGCCTGGGCGGCGGCCAACGTCGTCTGCGCCAAGCGTCTGGTGCCGTTCCTGCCGGAGTTAGTGGTCTCCTTGGAGCGCCACGGGCATCTCGCGCTCCCCGCCGACATCCGGGTGCAGCTCCTGGCGCTCAGCCCGGCCACGGCCGATCGCATCCTACGGCGCGTGCACGCGGCCGATCGCCCCCACGGCATCGGCACCACCAAGGCTGGCACGCTGCTCAAGCATCGTGTCCCGATCCGCACCTTCGCTGAGTGGGACGATGTCCGCCCCGGCTTCATGGAGGCCGACTTGGTCGCGCATTGCGGGACCAGTGCGGAGGGGGCCTACCTCTATACGCTGACGCTCACCGACATCGCCA
>JAABUU010004089.1_pt1 | contig 17654 bp, 15 predicted proteins | sample 5559301 | NCBI WGS metagenome assembly JAABUU01 (sample SAMN10711884, study PRJNA513360) | rock metagenome | isolation source: Antarctica rocks | place: Antarctica: Victoria Land, Richard Nunatak white | reverse complement strand
GTCCAAAGTGGTGGATCAATAAACGCCGGCATGCTCCAACTCTTTCAGGTTAATGGGCAGGTTCTCCATTTCGCGCGGCTCGAATTTTTCCAGCCCACCGTGGTAGGTGCGGCCGTGACCGCGAAAGGTGGCGCGCGCGTCGTTGAGTTGACGCGCGAGGCCCCGGACGCGCGCGTCGTCGAGCGGTTGGCGCGGGTGTATGCCATGCGCGACGTTCAGTAATACCAGACCATCGGGGTTGTACGCGAAGGCGGGCGCTTGCCGCGCCATATAGCTGGCGACGATGGGCGGCGCCGCGACGGGGCCAAGGTACCACCACGGCTTGCGGCGGCTGGCCAGGTAACCATGGGCCACGGGCGGTTTGCCGTCATGCGCCTGCTCGCCCCAGGTTAAATAGGCGTCGAGCGCCGGATAGGCGCGCCGATCGACGCTGATGGGGACGGCCAGCAGCAGGCGGCGCTGTGGCGTGTCGTGGATGACGCCGCCTGCGCTGAGGATTTCCTCGGCACGGGTAATAGCCGGACGGCACCACGGCACCAGACCGAGGCGTTCGGCGCGCTCACGCGTCAGCACGAAGAAGCTGTTGGAGCCGGTCGCGACGCCACGGTGTACGCGTGCGACCGTACGTAATGGCGTCAACGCGCTGTTATCTGGTGGCGGGTCGTCATAGCGCAGGAGCGGACTCCAGCGCCGCGCGTCCGCCAGACGCCCTCGCTCGACCGTGCGCTTGACGACGCCAAGATCCAGCGATTCCATCGTGTCGACGGCGTCAAGGGCGATGCGTTCGTTGTCGGTTCCTACGACAAACGTGGTGATCGCCGCGGTCGTCATGGCGTCGGCGAATGGAACGGCGTGGGCGTCGAAGACGTTGAGCGTTTGTAGCCCCAGCTTGTCGACCAGCAGGCGGCGGATCACCTCGCCGTAGCCCGTGTCGAGCCACTCGGCGCTAGTGATGAAGCACCCGACGTCGCCGGGCCGCGCGCTGAGGGCCGTCGCCAGGTAGAACAGAGCGTGCAGACCGGAGAGCCCCGACACAGAGACACCCAGGCGCTTGCCTGCCGCGACGGCCCACTCCTTGGCGCCGGCCGGCAGGTCGTGGTGACGGATGTAGGGGGGATTGGCGATATAGCCGGCACGGCCTGGATCGTACGGCAGCGTGAGCGTGAGGTAATCGTGCTGTACAACGTGGGCATTGTGCGCCCCAACGGCTGCCAGGGCCGCGCGCGTGAGCAGCGTCGCTAACGGGTCGGTGTCGACGGCGATGATCGGTAGCTCCGGTTGCTTGCGGGCAACAGCGACGGCGAAGCGTCCGCTGCCACAGCCGGGATCGACCACACGGGACAGCGAGTGGGTCAGTAGCCATGCCGCCATAGTCTCGACTATCGCGGACGGTGTGTAGAACGCGCCGTCCGCACGGCGTTCTATGGCGGGGCGCAGCGCGCATAAAGCGGCGCCGAGGGGATCGCCGCCCTCGCGTATGGCCTGTCGCGCCTCCTCGACCACGCACGGAGCGACGCTCTCTCCTTGCGCCTCCGCGACTAACCGCCGCTCATCACAGGAAAGCTGACCGCCGTAGTCGGGCGCGCCCAGCAAACAGGCCAGTCGCGCCAGGCACCGTTCGGAGTCGATGCGCTGCCCTTCATGAGTCCAATCAGCCGCCGCTGGCGACCCGAGATGGGACAACTCGCGCTCGTATATCAGCACCACGTTTTTCTCCATTGAGAGATAGTCGAGCAAAGAGAGTTGGACGCCCTTCGCGCTCACGCCGCTACTCATCGCGCGGCCCCAATAGGCTGTCGAGCAGCGCCGCTATCTCTTCGGGCGTCCGCTCATCCCCTACATTGTACGCCGGACCCGATTCTCTCACGGCGCGCGTACCGGCGGCGGCGTCCAAACTGAGCAGGCGCTGGTAGTCTTCCAGCGGTATCAGCACGGCGCGCGGCGTGTCGAACCGCCTGATAATGTAGTGTGTACCGCGCGCGTAGACATCGTCCACCAGTTGTGCCAGCTTGGCCTTGGCTTCGGACGAGAGTACCGTCCGTGTCGCTCTCTGTTGTGCCATATGTGGCCTCTTTGTATAAGTTGTACAACTTGTATTTACAATACTGTATGGACAGGCTTTTGTCAACAATTTCATGGATACGCACATGTTCTGCCACAAACTTCTCTCGTGTGTTACAACCATAGTACAAAGTTCCTATAACATCAGGATAAAGCGTACGGAGTCCCCAACACACCAACCTATGCACGTTATTGGCACCGCCGGGCACATCGACCACGGCAAGAGCACGCTCGTCCACGCCCTCACCGGCATCGACCCTGACCGCCTCTCCGAGGAGAAGCGGCGCGGCATGACCATCGAGTTGGGTTTTGCCTGGCTGCGCCTGCCCTCCGGCCGCGAGGCGTCCGTGGTCGACGTGCCGGGCCACGAGCGCTTCATCCGCCAGATGCTCGCCGGCGCCGGCGGGGTCGACGTGGCGCTGCTGGTGGTCGCCGCCGACGAGGGCGTGATGCCACAGACGCGCGAGCACCTACAGATCCTCGACCTGCTCGGCGTGTCCCGTGGCGTCGTGGCCCTGACCAAGCGCGACCTCGTGGACGAGGAGTGGCTCGAACTCGTGCGCGACGACGTGCAAACGGCGCTGGCCGGTACCACGCTGGCGAGGGCGCTGATCGTGCCCTGCTCGGCCACCACCGGCGCGGGGTTGGACGAGTTGCGCGCCGCCCTCGACCAGGCGCTTGACCTGGCGTTGGAGCACCCCGACCGCGGGCGCCCGCATCTGCCCGTCGACCGTGTCTTTACCCTGGCCGGCTTCGGGACCGTCGTCACCGGCACGCTGCTCGATGGTTCGCTAGCGGTCGGGCAAGAGGTCGAGATCGCGCCGGGCGGGCGGCGCGCGCGCGTCCGCGGCCTACAGGCGCACAAGACCAAGTTGGAGCGCGTTCAGCCGGGCGGGCGCGTGGCGGTCAATCTGGCGGGAGTCTCGACCGAGGAGGTCGCGCGCGGCGACATCGTGGCGCTCCCCGGCGCTATTCCTCCCGCCGTACGCCTCGACGTACGCTTGCGCGCCGTCGCCGACCTCGACGCGCCGCTCACGCACAACATGCCCGTGACGGTGCACACGGGCGCGGCCGAGGTAGCGGGCCGCCTGGGCCTGCTTGACCGCGCTGAATTGGAGCCCGGCGACGAGGGCTGGGTACAGCTGCGTTTGGCCGCGCCGGTCGCGGCCATGCGCGGGGACCGCGTGGTGGTGCGTCGCCCCTCGCCCAGCGCGACGCTGGCCGGCGGCGTGATCGTCGACGCGCAACCCGCGCGACATCGCCGCTTCGTGCCGCGTGTACTCCAACACCTGGAGGTCACGGCGGCCGGGACGCCAGAAGATCGCGTGCTCGACGTCCTAGCGGGCAGCGGCGCCCGCGGCGATAGCGGCGAGAGCTTCCTGACGCTCGACGATGTCGCCGCTCGCGCCAACCTGCCCCTCGCTGAGGCCCAGGGCGCTCTCGATGCTATGCTGGCCGCCGGTCAGGTCTACCAAGCCGCGCCCTACTGGTGTAGCGCCGGGATCTGGGACGGCGTGGTGGAGCGCGCCCGCGCGGTCCTGGCGCCGTACCATCAGCGCTACCCGTTGCGCCGTGGGCTGCCCTCCGAGGAGTTGCGCACGCGGCTGCGCCTGGCGCCGGACGTGTGGAACGCGGTCGCGCCCGCGCTGCAAGACGCGGGGGTGGTACGCTTGTATGGCGAGGTCGTGGCCCTGGCGACGCACGAGCCACGCTTCATGCCGACCCAGGAGCGGGCCGCCGCACTCGTGCGCGAGACGCTGGCCGCGCAACCCTACACGCCCCCGGCGCCCGGCGAGTTACCCGGCGTCGACGCGCCCCTGCTCGAAGCGCTGGTAGAGCGTGGCGAGATCGTCCCCATCGCCGAGGGCGTCTACCTGGGCCAGGCGGCCTATGACGAGATGGTCGCAACGGTGCTGGAAACAATCGATGCGCAGGGCTCGGTCACGGTGGCCGTGTTGCGCGACCGCTTCGGGACCAGCCGCAAATATGCTTTGGCCCTGCTGGAGCGCCTGGACGACGAGCGCGTCACACGCCGCGTCGGCGACGCCCGCGTGCGCGGCAGCCGCGCGCCCAGGAGTCGATAGCCGATGGACATTGGGATCAACGCTCACCTGCTGACGTTCTCGCAGGGGTATCGCAATGCCGGGGTCGGACGCTACATCTACTACCTGCTGCGGGCGTTGGCCGAGCGCGCGGACCAGGACGGGACGCGCTACACCGTGTTCTGCCACGACGCGCCGCGTCCCGGCGACCCCGCGCGCGGTCCGCGTACGTCCTTCGTGACGAGCAGGCTCGATACGATCGAGCCCAAGCGGCGCATCATCTACGAGCAGGCCGTGCTGCCGTGGCTGTTGCCGGGCCGCGTCGACCTGCTGCACGCCCCCGTCAACGTCGTCCCGCTGCTCTCGTCAGTCCCAGCGGTGGTGACGGTGCACGACCTTGCCTTCATGGCCATGCCCGAGCGCTTCCTGCCAGCCAAGCGGCGCTATCTGGAAGCGTTCACACGCCTGACCATGCGCAAGGCGCGCCACGTCATCGCCGACTCCGCGCACACGCGGGACGACCTGATCCGCCTGCTCGACGTGCCGCCGGAGCGCGTCACAGCCATCCCCCTCGGCGTCAACGGCGACTTCCAGCCGCCCGACGACGCGGCCAAAGCGGCGTTCCGCGAACGTGAGAATCTGCCCAATCGCTATTTGTTGTATCTGGGTACATTGGAGCCGCGCAAGAATCTGGTGACCTTGGTGCGGGCCTACGCGCGCCTGCGCGAAAGCGGGCTCGATTGGCCGCTCGTGCTGGCCGGTGGTAAGGGCTGGCTCTATGAAGATATCTTCCGCGCCGTGGAGGAGAGCGGGCTCGCGGAGCATGTGCGTTTCCCCGGCTACGTCCGCTACGAGGATCAGCCCCTCTGGTATGGCTGCGCCGCGGCGTTCGTGTACCCCTCGACGTACGAGGGTTTTGGGTTGCCCGTGCTCGAGGCGATGGCCTGCGGGACCCCGGTCGTCTGCTCGAACGCTAGCTCGTTGCCCGAGGCGGCGGGAGACGCGGCGTTGCTCGTGGATCCCCACGACGAGGACGCGCTCGTCGCGGCGGTCACGCGTCTGGCCGCCGATGAGGCGTTGCGCGCCGAGTATAGCCAGCGTGGCCTTGCCCGTGCGGCGCTCTTTCCATGGTCGCGCACGGCGGAGGAGACCGTGGGGGTGTACGCGCGAGTAGTCAGTAGTCAGCCAATTATGTTGAGGATGTGGTAGAACTGTTAGAGCGCTATTTGCTATGCTGCGAGTATTACCTGTCTGAATTGAAGAGCACAAGGACAGTAGCTTCTGGCCGGTAGTGACTCACCCCAACTAACTACTAACTACTAACTACTGGCTACTGGAGACCGTATGGCATTGGTCGAGGCTTCGGTTCCGCACGCGCGCGTGGCGCGCCAGTCCGCGGCGTTGCGCTGGGTCTTCCCCACCGTTTCTTTCGCCCTCGACGTGATCTTGGTCAACCTTGCCTTCGCCGCCGCCTACTGGCTGCGCTACATCGTCAAGCTTGGCGGCCCCATCAAGACAGCGTCCTACAACCCACCCCGCTTGCCCTGCCATAATACGGCCGCGTGGTGCTCAACCCATCCCCCGCTCCCTGTCCAAACGATCATCTACAACGTCCCCTACCACGACTGGGCGCCATTCGAGGCGCTCATTACCATCGTCATGATCCCGCTGCTGCTCCTGTCCGGTGTCTACCGGCGCCGGTTGGGGCTGGAGTGGCTCGGCCAGGTCTTCGTTGTCGCGCGGGTCACGACTGTCGGTATCGGGCTGGCCATCATTGCCACGCTGTTTTTCAGGAACCTGGTCCCCGAACTCAATCAGTACTCGCGTGGCGTCCTGGTCTACACCTGGCTGCTGATCATCGTATTCTGCGCGCTTGGCCGCGCGGCGACGCAGCACATCTTGGTGCAGTTGTACCGCCGCGGACGCAACGTGCGGCGCGTCATCGTGGCCGGTTCGACGACGATGGGTAAGATTTTGCTGCAAAACCTGAGCGAGCGCCGCGACCACGGCTACCAGTTGGTGGGTTTCATGCATGAGAACGGCGGCGCGCCGCAGGACTTCGGGCGCTTCCCCAACCTGGGGCCGGTCTCCAACGCCGCCGAGGCCATCGACCGCTATGAGGCCGACGAGGTCGTGATCGCGCTTGCAGCGACCGCGCACGCGGATATCCTGCGCATTCGTGACCATTGCATGCGCCGCAACGTGGCCTTCAAGATTGTGCCCGACCTGTTCGAGATGAGCCTCTCGCGCGTGCGCATGGATGAGATCGCCGGCATCCCGCTGATCGACGTGGTAGAGAGCCCCTTGCGCGGCGCCAATCTGGTGCTCAAGCGCGTGCTCGACGTCTTAATCGCCCTCCTTGTCCTTGTCCTGCTCTCGCCCCTGCTGCTGCTGGTGGCCCTGGCGATCCGCCTCGACTCCAAGGGGCCGATCATCATCGCGCAGGAGCGCGTGGGGCGCAACGGCGTGGTGTTCCCGTTCTTCAAGTTCCGCTCGATGCGTCCCGGCTCGGAGCGGCAGCACGGCGAGATCGAGCGGGAGGTCGGCGAGGATCAGCCTATGATCAAGCACAAGAGCGACCCACGGCGCACGCGCGTGGGACGCGTCATCCGCAAGCTCAGCATCGACGAGTTGCCGCAGTTGTTCAATGTGCTGCGCGGCGAGATGGGCCTGGTGGGGCCGCGCCCCGCCCTATCTCGCGAGGTCGCCCGCTACGAGGCGTGGCACCACAAGCGCTTCGACGCGGCGCCGGGCATGACGGGGCTGTGGCAGGTGTCGGGACGCAGCGACCTCAACTTCGACGAGATGATCATGATGGACATCTACTACATCGACAACTGGTCGCTCGCGCTTGATCTCAAGATTCTGCTGCGCACCCCCGCCGCGGTGCTGCTGATGCGAGGGGCGTATTGATTCCCTTGCCCTGAACCGCCGCGACCGCTACAATCGCCTTCGTACCCCCTAGTAGATATCCGCCCGGACTGGCGGTCGGTTACGACAACCGTGGAGGAGCCGTGGAACTCAAATATTACTGGCGCGTGCTGGCGCGCCGCCGCAACATCATCCGTAACACTTTCCTGATCGTCGCCGTCATCGGGCTGCTCTCCGTCGCCTATTCGTTTAGCGGGGCTCTATACATGGGGCACGCGCAGATCTTCATCGCGGTGCAGCCCGATCACAGTATTAAGAATCCGATCTATGATGTGACAGGCGCCGCCCAAGCAAACAGCGACACGGCGGTGCAACAGGTTACGAAGTATGCCGCTACGACGCAGTACTTCAAGGATGTCAACGCGGAGTTGGGCGGCAAGACTAACGACTGGAAAGCAATTCAGTCGGCTACGAAGATTTACCCGCTCACAAACTCGCACGATGTCTTCATCGAGTACGATGGGTCGGATCAAAGTAAGGTTAATCGGACTATCAAGACGGAAACAGCCCAACTCATTCAGTACATTCCAGCGTTCCAGCAAGTGTCTGGTTTCCCGCCGATCAATCATCGTGTGACTGATCCGCCGACAGCGCAACGCGTGAGTCTGACCCAGCCCCTGATCCAGTTCCTGCTGCGCGCGGCGCTGGGCCTCGTGGCGGGCATTATTCTGGCCTATCTGTTCGAATACCTCGACGATACGGTGCAGGACGAGGGCGACGTGCGCCATTGGATGAACCTGCCCACCCTCGCCGTGATCCCTGGCGGGCAACCCGCGCGCCGCGCGCGTAGCGCGTAATTATTGAGAGTAAAAGTAGCGGAGGACACCCGATGGCCCTGACGACACCCGTATCGAACAGCCTCGCCACGACGACGGCGCGGGATGTCTCCGCGCGCCTGCTCGTCACCTCGCCGTCGTGCCCCGGCGGCGTGGAGGAAGCCTACCACACGCTCCTGACCAATATCGATCTGGCCCTGGGGCCGCGCGCCGGCCATGTGGTCGTCGTCGCGGCGGTCGACACGACCGCCGACGCCGCCCTCGTCGGCGCCAACCTCGCCCTCGTCGCGGGGCAGGCGGGCGACCGCACGATCATCGTCGACGCCGACACGCAGACGCCGCGCCTCGACGCGCTGTTTGGGCTCGATCAGGCGCCCGGTCTGGCGCAGTTGCTCGCGGACGAGCGCCACGACCTGCGTGAACTCGCGCGGCCCACCCCTGTGCCGTCGCTCGGCGTGGTCACGGCGGGTGTAGATGGGGGCCGGCACAGCCGCCTCGACCGCCTGGGCGACCTCTCCGCCGTGCTGCCGCGGCTCAAGAACGTGGCGGACCGCGTCATCATCGTGGCCCCGCCCGTGCTGTCCGGCACCGACGTGATGCGCCTCGGCGAGTACGCCGATGGAGTCCTACTTGTTATCTCTCCCGGCAAGACGGGGCGTGAGAAGGCCGCTCGCGCCCACGCGCTGTTGGAGAAGGCGCGGACCCCCCTGCTGGGGGCCGTGCTGACGCCGCGCTAGCGCACCCATGATCAGCGCCGTCCCCAAACCGCGTCTGAGCGTGGTCATCCCAGCCTACAACGAGGAGCGCCGCCTGCGGGCCAGCTTGGCGCGCCTCGACGGCTATATCATGGGGCTCGACCGCGAGGTCGAGGTGCTCGTGGTCGAGAACGGCTCGACCGACCGCACGGCGGACGTCGTCGAGGAGTGCCGGGCGCGCATGCCCTACCTGCGTCTGCTGCGCGTCGCTACTCCCGGCAAGGGCTGGGCCGTGCGCGCCGGGATGTTGGCGGCGACCGGCGACCACCTGATGTTCTGCGACGCCGATTTCTCCATGCCTGTCGAGGAGATTGGCAAGTTTACCGCCCTGCTCGACGCCGGTACGCCCATCGTCATCGCCTCGCGTGAGGCCGCCAGCGCCGCACGACACGACGAACCGTCGCGCCGTCACATCATGGGGCGCGTGTTCAACCGCGTCGTGCAATTTATCGTGGTGCGCGGCATCGACGATACGCAATGCGGCTTCAAGGCTTTCCAGCGGCCGGTCGGGCGCGATCTCTTTGGCCGGCAGCGCATCCGCGGCTGGGCCTTTGACGTCGAACTCCTCTACCTGGCGCGCCGGCGCGGCTACCGCGTGCAGCAGCTCGCCATCGACTGGTACTACGACGCCGATAGCCGTGTACGCGGCATGCCCGACTCGCTCGCCATGGTGGGCGAGGTGCTGCGCATCCGGCTGTACGCCTTGCTGGGGCTGTACCGACGCTAGATCCTCGGAACTCCTATCCGCGCAACGCGTAAGGGCGCGTGGCCCTGCGGCTAAAGTCGCATGGCAGACCACCGACACTGAAGTGTCTCGCCTGCTGTTTCATATATTTAGCGCGTTGACGTGCTGCCAACAACATACGTTCCGAGCGACTTTAGTCGCCGTAGTTTGCCATGCGATTTTAATCGCAGGCTGTGTTTCACCATCGTGAGGGACACCCGTCATGCGGCTTTAGTCGCGGATTTCAAGCCTGTCTGGTACGTTAGATGTAGAAGCCTCGCGACATTGTTGTGTAGCCATGCTCCCCTACCAGGTAGCTGACGCCGTGTATTCGTGTACCCCCTTCCGTTGAAAGGATGCGCGTGGACCGTAACCTGGCCTTTTCCCTCCCGTTGCTAGGCGCGCTGTTGGCCGCGCTCCTCCTGGCGCTGCTGCCGGGCGTCATGGGGCGCCACCCCACGTCCGTCCCCACCTCGCAGCTGTTCCAGGCGGTGGCGCGCAGCGCACGCGCCGGCGGTTCGCCCTCGGTCGCCGCGGTCGGCAACACCGTGACGGCCACCGTGGGTGGCCACACCATCACCGCGGTCAAGGCCGGCAACGATAGCGTGTATACCATCCTGCGCGACTACAACGTCCCGCTGGGGCGCGTGCGGGTCGACGAGCGCGACCCCGGCGTGGGCGACGCGCTGCGCGCCAATCCCCTGGCTATCTTGCCCTGGATCATTTTTCTGGGCTTGCTCCTTTTCGTCCTGAGCCAGATAGGCCGGCGCGGGCGCGGGTCGCTGGGCATGGGCGCGTCGCCACGCGCCCGCGATCGCGGTAGGCGGCGGCCCGGACGTTGGCGCGCGGGCTTACAGCGCCTACCGCTGCTGTCCGGGCGCGCGGGCGCGCCCGCGCGCCCGGACGTGTCGTTCGCCGATGTGGCGGGGACCGACGAGGCCAAGGGTGAGCTCGTCGAGGTCGTGCAGTTCCTTAAGGAGCCCGGACGCTTCGCCGCGATGGGCGCCGCGATCCCGCGCGGCGTGCTGCTGTCGGGTCCGCCCGGCTGCGGGAAAACGCTGCTGGCCCGCGCCGTCGCCGGCGAGGCGGGCGTGCCCTTCTACGCCGTCTCGGGCTCCGAGTTTATGGAGATGTTCGTGGGCATCGGCGCGAGCCGCGTGCGCGCCCTATTCGCGCGGGCGCGCCGCCACGCGCCCTGTATCGTCTTCATCGACGAGATCGACGCCATTGGGCGGCGCCGTGGCGGGCATAGTACGGGCGGGGCCGAGGAGCGTGAGCACACGCTCAACCAGATCCTGGTCGAGATGGACGGCTTCGACTCCAGCGCCAAGGTGATCGTCATCGCCGCCACGAACCGGCCCGATGTGCTCGATGAAGCCCTGCTGCGGCCCGGCCGCTTCGACCGGCAGGTCACGATCGGGCCGCCCGATGTGCGCGGGCGCGCCGCCGTCCTAGCCGTTCACGCGCGCGGCAAGAGCCTCGCCCCGGCGGTAGATCTGCCCCTGCTGGCGCGACAGACGCCCGGCTTCTCGGGGGCTGACCTGATGAACCTGATGAACGAGGCGGCCATCCTGGCCGTGCGGCGCGGGCGCGCTGACGTCTCGATGGCCGAGCTGGAGGACGCGATCGACCGCGTGCTGGCCGGTCCGGAGCGCGAGACGCACTTGATGGGCGAGGAGGAGCGCCGCGTCACCGCCTACCATGAGATCGGCCATGCCCTCGTGGCGCGTCTGCTGCCCCACCTTGACCCCGTGCACAAGATATCCATCATCGCGCGCGGGCGCATGGGCGGCTACACGCGACTCGCCCCGGCCGACGAACGCCAACTCTACACGCGCACACGTCTGATGGAGACACTGGCCTGGTGCCTGGGCGGACGCGCCGCCGAGGACATCGTATGCGGCGAGATATCGACGGGGGCCAGCTCGGACATCGAGCGGGCGACGAGTATCGCGCGGCAAATGGTGTGCGAGTTCGGCATGAGCGAACGGCTCGGCCCGCTGCTGTTCAGCCGGCGTGACGGCGATGGTTCCTCACAGTATAGCGAGGCGCTAACAGGCGAGGTCGATCGGGAAATCCAGGCGCTCATTGCCGAGGCCGACCGCCTGGCGCGCGACATCCTGCGGGCCAACGAGCGGGCGCTGCACGCCAGCGCCGCCGCGCTCATCCAGGAGGAGACCATCGACGCCGCGCGCTTCAACGCGATTCTCGCCGATTGTCCTCCATTGTCGGCTTGACACTCTACACGGCTGACGCCGTGGGATTCTTGGTTCGGCGACCGTTGCATCGTGACCCGCCTCAGCGGAGGCAGGCGCTGAGGTCTGACACAATCTCCCCAAGCGTGACTTCCCGCGTGCCCCGCGGTAGAAACGCCGTGTGTCCGAGGCCAGCGGACCTGACACGGCGTCATGGTGGCTCCCGAAGGAGCGATCACCATCGAGAGTATACCACACGCGGGCGCCCATGCGCGCGCCTTGGGGCGGAGGGTCTAGGGTCTGTGAAAAGTCCTGGGAGCGCGGGCGCTCGCTGCTCGCCCGCCCCCGCCGGCACTGGGAGCGCGGACGAGACGCCCGCGCTCCCAGTGGCGGTCACCCCGAGACTTCTGCACGTTAACGACTTTTCACAGACCCTGTCCCAGGGCTACAGCGCCTGGGCTTTACGGGCTCGTTCTATAACCGTGCGGGGTGGACTCGGCCACTCTCACTCCACCTGGGCTATGGAACTCCACCTGGGCTATGGAAAGTGACGGCGAGATCGAATACAGTGGGGCAGAAAGCGGCTATTTTAAGGGGAAACAATGCCTTCTAAGCTAGGGCTGCGCGTCGTTAATCGATCGCGCGGCGTGGTCATCGCAGACCATGTGGAGGTCGCGATGTCGTTTTGGGCGCGGGGGAAGGGTTTGATTGGGCGCCGCCGCCTCCCTGATGGGTTCGGCCTCGTGATCAAGCCGTGCGGCTCTATTCACATGTTTTTCATGTCTATCGAGTTGGATGTCGCCCATGTGGATCGCGACGGGCGCATCGTCAAGATCTTGCACGGGATCAAGCCCTGGCGTCTAGGCCCGATTGTGTTGAGAAGCAAGTGGGTGATCGAACTTCCCGCGGGGACGGCCCGGGTGACGGGAATGCAAGTGGGCGACGTGGTCGAGTTGCAAGAAGGCGATGAAGCTGTGCTCAGCGCCTAGCGCTCGCCCCAAAGGCACGATTCGCGCCTTATCGACCGGCGGGGGCGCGTCGTCAAAATCCTGCACGCGATCAAACCCTGGCGTCTTGGCCCCATCGTCTTCAAAAGCGCCTGGGTCGTGGGTTGCCGGCGCATAGGGTAACCGAGACGGGTACTCAGGTCGGCGACATCATCGACATTGCCCGCGTCGCGGCGTCAGGCGCCCCCGCCGCCGAGGAACAGGCCATCGCTTCGGGCGCGTTGGCCCGCGTCAGCCCTACCGCGCGCCATCTCGTGATCCAGGTCGCGCGGCACATGCCGCTTGTAGCCGTCGATCAGGGGGCGTGGCTCTTGCGCCCATGCCGCTCGTGCCGCTGAGGTATCGCGACGAGGCGGCGGGGGCGGATCGTATCCGCCCCCGCCGCCCTGTCAGTTAGGGTGTAAGCGGGAGACTAGCTGTAGCTCGCGCTGCGTACCTTGTCGAAGCATGAGGAGCAGTAGACGGGCTTGTCTAGCCGCGGCTCGAACGGCACGCGGGCCGGTTGGCCACACTCGCCGCAGGTCGCCTCGAACATCTCGCGCCGCGGCTTCACCTGCTCGCCGCGCGCGGCCTTGGCCGCGGCCCGGCACTCCGGGCAGCGGCTCGGCTTGTTTTGCAGCCCCCGCGAGGCGAAGAACTCTTGCTCACCCGACGTGAACACAAACTCCTGACCGCAATCACGACAAATCAGCGTCTCGTCCGTATAGGTCATCTGTGACTGTTTCCTTTCCACCATGATACTTGATAGGTTGGCCCCGGTCACAGGCTCCGTGCTATAGACGCCGGACTCTACCGCGTGACACCGCATTGACCACCGGGAGGTACTATACACAAAGAGAGGGAGTGAGTGCAAGAGGATTATGAAAAAGTACGTCGAAGAGAAAATTGAGAGCCCCACGCGCGCGGCCTACGTCGAGGATATGTTCGGCACGATCGCGCCGCGCTACGACACGCTCAACCGCATCATGACGGGGGGGCAGGACCAGCGCTGGCGCGCGGTCGCGGTGGCCGAGACGCGCGTCAAGCCGGGCGGGGCGGCGCTCGACGTGGCGACGGGGACGGGGGATCTGGCGTTTCAGCTGGCGCGGGTCGTCGGCCCCACCGGACGCGTGGTCGGGATCGACTTCTCCGACCCCATGCTTGACGTGGCGCGCCACAAAGCCTATGACGTGCCCGTGGCGCCTGAGTTCCGTCGCGCCGACGCCCTGGACCTGCCGTTCGACGCCGCGTCGTTCGACGCCGTGACCATCGGTTTCGGGCTGCGCAACGTCACCGATGTGCCGCGCGCGCTGGCGGAGATGCGCCGCGTGCTGCGGCCGGGCGGCCGCGTCGTCTGCCTCGACGTCACCAAGCCGCGCGTGCCGCTGCTCGCGGCCGGCTTCTACGCCTATTTTAACAACGTGGTGCCGCTCATCGGCACGCTTTTCAACGGGGCGCGCGAGGCCTACACCTACCTGCCGGCATCGCTGCGGTACTTCCCGGATGCCCCGACGCTGCGCGCTTTGATACTCGAGGCCGGCTTCGCGCACGCGCACATGCGGCTGCTCAACGTCGGCACAATCGCGGTGCACGTCGGGAGAACATAAGCACGTCAGACCGCTAGAGCGCCATTCACGTAATCGCAAGCGGGCTTGGCACAGGGCACGACGAGGGCGTAGGATGGGGAGAGATCGGTCGACGAGTCCCAATGGAGCCAGAACGAATTGGTAGCAGCTATGCACATGATAGAGGGTGCGGGGAGGACTGACGGACACGCGCCAGCCGTGAGCGCTGAGACGCCCGCGCATGCGCCAGTCAGCGCGGACGACGGGTCCCCGTGCGACGTCGTGACCCTGGGCGAGACCATGGTCTTGCTCTGGCCGACCGGCGACGCGCGCTTGGAAGACGCCGCGACGTACGAGCGGTCGCTCGGCGGCGCGGAGAGTAACCTGGCGATCGCGCTGGCCCGCCTCGGGCTGCGGCCGCGCTGGATCAGCCGGCTTGGCGACGACCCGTTCGGGCGCTATACACGCGCGACGCTGAAACAGGAGGGCGTCATTGTCGACGCCCCTGTCGACACGGGCGCGCCCACGGCTGTCTTCTTCAAGGAGCGCATCGCGCACGGTCCGCGCCGCGTCTATTACTATCGTCGTGGCTCGGCGGCGAGCCGTATGGACCCGCCGGACTTGTTCGCCGCCCAGTTCGCGGGGGCGCGCCTGCTGCACGTCACGGGCATCACCCCGGCGCTCTCAGATGGATGCGCCGCGACCGTGGATCGCGCGATCACGCTCGCGCGCGCGGCGGGGGCGCGCGTGTGCGTCGACCCCAACGTGCGGCCGCAACTCTGGCCGGAGCCCGCGGCCGGGGTCGCGGCCCTACACGCGCTGATGGCGCGCGCCGACGTCGTCCTGCTGGGCGACGAAGACGCCGCCTACCTGTTCCCCGGCCTGTCCGAAACATCCGTTCTGGACGCGGTCCGCGCGCTGGGTCCACGCGCGGTCGTGCTCAAATTGGGAGCGCGGGGCGCGCGGGCGGTGGTGGACGAGGAGGATGTGAGCGTCGCGCCCTACTCCGTCGCCGTCGTCGATAGTGTGGGCGCGGGCGATGGCTTCGACGCCGGGTTCATCGCGGGGCTCCTGCACGGCGACCCGCTCGCGCGCTGTCTCGCGCTTGGCGCGCGGGTCGGCGCCGCGGCGGTCGCGACGACCGGCGATTGGGAGGGGTATCCGACGAGCTATGAGCTTGGTCCCGACTGGCACGTAACAACCGACGACTGACGACCGACGACTAAGGAGATGACGATGCTCAATCACGATGAGTTACTGGAGCGCACGCTGCATGATCGCCTGGTGGCGATCATCCGATTGCGCCACGAAGCGCCGCTGGCACGGGTCGCGGAGGCCCTGGTCGCGGGCGGCATCCGCGCGCTGGAGTTTACCTTGACCTCGCCCGGCGCGGTCCCAGCCATCACGACGTGCAGGGCGCGGTTCGGCGATGATATCATCGTGGGCGCCGGAACGGTGCTCGACGAGGAGGAGGCGCGGCGCTGCCTCGACGCGGGCGCGCAGTTTCTGGTCTCGCCCGGTTTTGACCGTGCGGTCGTCGCCATGGCGCGCGAGCGTGGCGCGTTGGCGATGCCCGGCGCCTTGACGCCGACGGAGATCGTGACGGCCTGGCGCGCCGGCGCCGACATGGTCAAGGTCTTCCCGGCGCGCTCGTTCGGCCCGCGCTACATCGCCGACCTCCTGGCGCCCCTGCCACGGATCCCGCTCATGCCCACGGGCGGCGTAGACGAGACGAACGTGGCCGACTATCTGCGGGCGGGCGCCGTCGGCGTCGCGGTCGGCGGGAAGTTGGTGGCCGAGGATGCCGTCGCGCGGGCCGACTGGGACGCGCTGACCGCGCGCGCGCGGGTCCTGGTCGCGGCCGTCCGGCAGGTGGGCGACCATATGTCGTAGTACGTCGCAGCTGAAAACGGGTGGATTCCACGGGGTGCGCACCCCTTTCAGGCTTTCAGGCGTACGGGTATTCGCCCACGCTGTACACTGTACTATTGTCCCCACTCTCACGCGCTTACCCGCACAACGTCCAGCGCCGCCAAGGAGTGGTCCATGCTTTTCGCGCCTCTCTCCCCCCGTACACGTCGGATCGCGCGCCGGTACGGCGCGCCCCTACTGGCCGCGTCGCTCGCGTTAGGCGGGGCCGGCGCCTGGCGCGGCGTGGCGGCGTCGGCGCCGCACAAGGGTGTGGCCGCCCCGCGGATCGTCGCGGCAAGCACGCCGACCACCATCATCCGCGCAACACCCACCACGCGCGTGACGCCGGACGCTACCACAGGGGCCACAGCCGCCACGCCTACCGCGCGCGCTTCCGCGCCGGCCAGGACGACGGCCACAACCACGGTGACAGACACGGCCACGCGAACACCCGTCCGGGCCACGCCAACCCCCTCCGCGACCGCGACGCCGACGCCGCCCGTGGCGACCGCGTACCCGACGCCCGTGCCCGGCCGGCTCGTGCCGGGACCGAGCTACCTCGTCGGCGCCTACTATTTCTCCGGCTGGTCGCACGGGCAAAACGACAACCTTACGCCGTTGCTCCTGGGCGCTCCCATGCGCCGCTACGAGCCGTTGATCGGCTGGTACGACGACTCACAGGCGCGGGTCGACCAGAACATCGACCAGGCGGCGGGGGCCGGCGTCGGCTTCTTCGCCTTCGACTGGTACAACCTGTCTCACGCGCGCTATGCCACCGACCTGACGCTCAACAACGCCCTCACGTATTACCTCAAGTCGCGCCATCGTTCGCGCCTCAAGTTCTGCCTCAACTTCGTCGACCAAAACCCGTTCATGCCGCACGCGGGCGACTGGTACGGCCTGGTCCACACCTGGATCACGTATTTCAAGCAGCCCGACTACGTGCGCGTGAACGGCAAGCCGTTGTTCATCATCTTTAGCCCCGAGCACATGCGCGGCATCTTCGGCAGCTCGGATAACGTCCACCGCGCCCTCGACTACCTGCGTGGAGCCGTGCGCAAAGCCGGCTTGCCTGGCGTCACCATCGCCGTCGGCGCGACGGTCACGCCGCATGGCAACCCCTATAACTACGGGCGCATCGCCCACGAAGGCTACGACATAACGACCGGCTACAACTACCACGCCACCGGCGGCGAGCAGTACAACAAACCCGTCCCCTATAGCGCTCTCGTGCAGGAGAACGCCGGCATGTGGACCCGCGTGGCCTACAACCTGCCGCAGCCGTACATCCCCGTCGTCACGATGGGCTGGGACCAGCGCTTCAGCTACCGCGAGTTAAAGACCAAGATCGTCTACGTGGGGCGCACGCCCGCGCAATTCGCGTGCTACGCCTCCACCGCGCGACGCTGGATCGACACACACCCATCCCGCACCGTGCCCGAGCGCATCGTGCTGGTCTTTGCCTGGAACGAGATCGGCGAGGGCAGCGGGCTCATCCCCAACCACGTCGACGGCTACGCCTACGGCAACGTCATCCGCCAAGTGTTCGGCGCGCCGGGGCAGGCCCCTGGGCCATACCCGTGCTAGCAGTCTGTCGGAGAGAACGAAGCGATGGTTTGCATGACTGGGATGCCGCTGTCCGGGTGGGGCGTCCTGGCTGCGGCCATGCGTCGATCACATGTGGCCGCCGCCAGGAAGGCGGCGGATA
>JAABUU010004088.1_pt1 | contig 17654 bp, 12 predicted proteins | sample 5559301 | NCBI WGS metagenome assembly JAABUU01 (sample SAMN10711884, study PRJNA513360) | rock metagenome | isolation source: Antarctica rocks | place: Antarctica: Victoria Land, Richard Nunatak white | reverse complement strand
GCCGCCTGTGCGGCCCATCTCACGGGCACGCCGTCCCCGTCTCTGCTGCCCCAGGTGCAGCCGACCACGCTCAGCGCGCCGCTGCCGCGCGCCGCGTAGCGTTTCGCCCCAACTGAGCGATTACAAAAAAAGAAGGAGGGCTGCATTTCGTGCGGCCCTCTGTTACCATGCGGTATACCCGCCGTCGACGACAAGGGCGTGCCCAGTGACGTAGGATGACGCGGGAGAGGCCAAGTAGACGACCGCTCCCCGCAGTTCCGACGGGGAGCCCATACGGCCCAGTGGTATGTAACTCTCCCATGTCTCGCGCAGGCCCTCCTGCCCCGCCAAGACCTGATCGGTCAAGGCCGTGCGCATGTAGCCGGGCGCGATGGCGTTGACGCGGACGCCGCGATCGGCCCACTCCGCCGCCAGGCTCTTGGCCATCATGATGACACCTGCCTTGGAGACGTTGTAGGCGGTTTGCTTCTGCGGACGGTTGGCGATGACGCCCGACATCGACGCGATGAGGATGATACTGCCGCCGCGCCGCGTGATCATGGCTTGGCCCGCGGCCTGCGCGCACAGGAAGACGCCCGTGATGTTGACGTCGATGATGCGCCGCCACGCCACGGGATCGACATCCTCGGCGGCGACGTTCTCAACGATGCCGGCCGCCGCGACGAGGATGTCGATGGCCCCAAGCTCTCGTTCGATCGCGCCGAAGGTCGTGGCGACCTGCGCCGCGTCGGTCACGTCGGCCGTGTACGCGGCGGCGCGGACGCCGTAGTCGCGCGCTATATCCCGCGTGGCCTCCTCACCCTGCGCGCGCAAGAGGTCGACTGACGCCACGGCGGCGCCGGCCTCGGCCAGCGCCCGCATCATCTCCAGCCCCAGGCCGCGCGCGCCTCCGGTGACGACCGCGACCTTACCCTCCAGTGAAAAATCCGTTGCCATTTATCCTCTTCCCTCATTGACCTGCGACTGACAGGCAGCGGCCTGACGTCGCATGGCAGACCACGGACACTGACGTGTCTCAACACGCGTCGCTCCAGCGACTTTAGTCGTCGTTCTTTGCCATGCGACGTCAGGCCGCTGCCTGTCAGTCGCAGGTGATCCTAACGTTGTAGTACTAAGCGCCGCGGTTATTTACGCGCGCTGGAAGAGCGGCGCCAGCGCGGCGTAGGTGTCCTTATAGCGGGCGTAGCCCTCGTCGTAGACGGCACGGGTCGACGGGTCGGGCTCGACGGTGCGCGTCTCGCGCACCATCTCTGCCGCAGCCGCGCGCAGATCCGGGTAGGCGCCTGCTCCCACCGCCGCGCACATCGCGCTGCCCAGCGCGACGGCGTCGGGCGCATCCGTCAGCGTCAGCGGCAGGCCGGCGACGTCGGCCAGGATCTGTAGCCACAGGGCGCTGCGCGTTCCGCCGCCACAGGCCAGCACACGATCGGTGGGGACATCTAGCCGCCGCAACATCTCGACGATGGCCCGGTTGCCATAGGCCGTGCCCTCGTAGACGGCGCGCAGTAGGTGGCCCGGCCCATGAGCCGTGGTCAAGCCCCAGATGGTCCCGCGCGCCACCGGGTCCTTGATCGGCGTGCGGCTGCCCTGCCAGAAATCGAGCACGGTCAGGCCGTCGGCGCCGGGCGCGATGGCGGCTGCGGCCGCGTCGGCGGCGGTGTAGCGCTCGGCGCCGCCCGGTAGATCGCCGCCCAGCGTGTCGAGCAGCCAGCGCACGGTCCCGCCCGTGCTGGACTGTCCGGCCTCGAGCGTCCACTCGCCCCCAATCACGGCGGCCTCGAACGGGCCCCACAACCCCCCATCGAAGACGGGCCCGGGCGATTGCGCCAACTGGCACGTCGAGGTGCCCGTGATGAGGGCAAGGGCGCCGGGCGCCAGCACGCCCATGCCGACCATCCCTGCATGCGCGTCGATGCCGCTCATAGCCACGGCGACGCCCGGCCGCAACCCCAGCGTCGCGGCGGCCTCCGCCGTCAGCTCGCCCGCCTTTTCGCCCATCGCGATTACCGGGCCCGGGACCTTGTCGGGCAGATCCTCCAACCCGACGCCGCGCAGCAGCTCGGCCGGCCAGCCACGCGGCGTTTCATCGTCGGCGTTCGCGCGATACTGCCATTTGGCGGCGGCCGTATTGAGTGGGACGACCCACTCGCCGGTGAGACGCTGGGTCAGCCAGGAGATCTGCTCCACGAGGTGGGACGCCCGCTCCCACAAAGCGGGCTCGTTCTCTTTGAGCCAGAGCGCCTTGGGCACGGGCCACTCGGCCGGGACCTCGCCGCCGCAGTAGCGCCGCACGGGCGCGCCCGTCGCGGTGAGCCGCCGCGCCTGCGCCGTCGCGCGCAGGTCCATCCACATGATGCTGTCGGTTAGGGGCGCGCCGTCGCGGTCGGTGAGCAGGATGTCGCAGGGGGCGTCGATGGCCAGCCCGATTACCCGCGATCCGTCGGCGCCGCTCGCCGCCAGGCAGCCGCGTACCGCCGCGACCAACGCGTCCCACCACGCGGCGGGCGACTGCTCGGCCCAGCCCGCGCGCGGATAGCGCGTCGGGTAGGCCTGATCGTGGAAGCCCTGTGCGCGGCCTTGTAGGTCGAACAGGCCCGCGCGCAGCCCGGCCGTCCCCGCGTCGATCCCTAAGAGGAGGTCCCCGTCCGTCATCGTCTAGGCCTCCCCGTACACCGTCACGTCGACCCCAAGAAGGCCGGCCACGAGGCGTAACTCGGCGGTCCAGTCGCCATAGACAGCGTGGATGTGGTTGCTGGCGTAGCTGCCGATGAACTCCTCAGCCGCACAGGTGAAGCGCGCGAAGGCGTGCGGCCACTCCAGCGTCGTCTGCTTCATGAGCGCGTCGTTCTTGTCCCTGTCGTAGCGCACGAACTCGCCGCGCAGGATAGCCAGGCGGTAGCGTCCGTCCTGCCGCGTCAGCCGCGCGAAGGTGGCGTCACCGGGGTAGGCCAGGTGATGCACGCTGGCGCCGCCGGCCGGGAAGTAGAAGCCCTCGGGATAGAAATGCACCTGCGGCAGGTTGTCCTTGGGGTCGAAGGAGCGGCCGGCGAAGTAGGTGGCGTGCTCACCCGAGTTGCACAGGTCCCACATACCCAGGTCGGCGTGGTAGTGGCGCACGTCGGCGAAGAGGGCCGGCGTGCCGGCCAGGTGTTTGAGGATCTGCATGGTCAGCGCGGCGTCCATGTCGGCTTCGGTGGCGCAGATGTGCGGCTCGTGCGGCCCATCCCAGTCGTAGGGGTCGTTGAGGAAGGCCTCGGTTACATCCATGGTGCAGAAGTTGTTGGTCAGCTCGGGCTGGCCCTTGATGCCAGAGAAGTCGAGGCGGTACTCGCGGATCAGCCGCTTCATCGCTTCGGTGGCGCGGATCTGCGTCTTGAGCTTGTCGGGCGTGAGTTGCTTGCCGTCGTAGTGGATGTGGCCGACATGCTCCGTGAGCCACTTGAAGGCCGCCTCGACCGTGCGGTTGGGGACCTCGGCGGCGAGGCGCACGATCTCGCCCTGGTCGATGTGCTCGACGTCGACGCCGAAGGTCTTGAGCCACTGCGCGGGATCGGCCGTGGTCGTGTACATGCCCATGGGGCGGCCGCCGACGAGCCCGAAGGTCTGCCCGCGCAGGCGCGCGACGGCGCTGGCCGCGCGCACGAACGCGTGCACCGTGGCGTAGACGGTGTCGTCCTCGATCTCGCCGTAGGCGCGGGCATAGGGCGTGCCGGCCTGCGAGAGCGCGCCCGCGCTAGCCAGCATTCCGACGAGGCCGGGATACTCCGGGTTGACGTTGCTGAACAGCAGCAGGGGGCCGGGGGCGAAGCGCGAGGCCAGGGCGGGCAGGTGAGGGAAGGACCACACGGCGAAGTTGAAGATGGTGCAGTCGCACCCCGTCGCGGCCAGCCGCTTGGCTTCGCGCACGGCCTGCTCGTTCGTGCAGATGATCTCCTCGCCGGCCACGACCTGGTGGCCGTCCGCGGTCAAGCGCGCGGCCAAGCGGTCCTGATAACCGCGATTCATCGCGTCGGTCTCGCGCGCGACGAAGTCGCGCCCGTCCGAGAATGTGAGGATACCTACGGTTGCCATATGTGCTCTCTCCTTTCAGAATCTGATGCTTCCCGTCGCGCTTCGCTTCAGTGACTTCACGTCAGCAGCAATCGAGTTTAGTGACTCCACGTCAGCAGCGCCCGCACGCGGGCGCGACGAGGCACGCGTGTACAACGTCGGCATGAGGACGATTTCTTGCCTGGTCAGGGGCTCCGTACTCCTGAGGCGTTGCACGAGGCGCATCGCCGCCGTGGCGCCAAGTTCGTAGACGGGCTGGGTCACCGTGGTCAGGGAGATGGCGCTCAACGACGCCCACGGCATCTCGTCGAAGCCGACCACCGCGATATCGGCGGGGATATGCACGTCGCGCGCGTGTAGCTCCTCCAACACCCCAAGGGTGAGCAAGTTGTTGGCCACGAACACGGCGTCAATGGCTGGGGTGATGGCAAGCAATTCGGCCATAAGGAGACGTCCGCTTGGCTCCTTGAAGGAGCCCGAGCGCGCCAACGTGGGGTCGTACGCGATCCCGGCGTCTGTTAGAGCCTCGCGATAGCCCATCAGGCGGTCGTGACCTGTCGTCGTCGTCAAGGGGCCGGTAATCGCTCCGATGCGCCGATAGCCATTACTGATAAGATGCGCGACGCCCTCGTATGCTCCCCGCACGTTGTCGACCGTCACCGTATCAACTCCATTATCCCTGATACGCCGATCGACGGCGACGAACGGAATATGTCGTTCCTGAAAGGGCCGGTATGCCGGTGAGCGTTCCTGTGTAGGGACCACGATCGCCCCGGCGATTCCCTCAGCGCAGAGCACGTCGACATATTGGCGTTCCTTGCGCGGGTTTTCATCCGTATTACATAGGAGCAAGCTATAGCCTTCGCGCTGCGCGATATCTTCGACTCCGCGGATGAGGCTGGTAAAAAAGGGGTTGCGAATGTCGCTAATAAGGAGCCCCAGGATAGCCGACCGATTGACGCGCATAGCGCGGGCGGCCCGGCTTGGCTGATACTGCAGCGTTTGCATGGCTTGCCGCACATGGCGCGCCTTCTCCTCATCGACAAAGGCCCGCCCCGTAAGAACGCGCGATACGGTCGCGATGGACACGCCTGCCTGCGCCGCCACGTCCTGAATGGTCGCTCTCTTTCCCGCCATCATCACCCCTCTACATGCCAAGCTACCTATTCGGAGTGTACCGAAGGTTAGCGTGCGCGCTTTGATGGAAGCTTGCTTGTTAAGAAAACATTTTCTTAGCGCGGAGAATGACAGCGAATCTATCCATGAGCAGATTCTAGGATAAGGCGCTGTTGCTTGTCAAGTGGCGCGGTGGAGCCCTGGCAGTGGAGCCCAGGGCTCGTGAATTATTGGGCACAGAGATTCTGAAGCGCGAGACGCAGGCGTCTCCACTGGGACCGCCGCAGTCCCTGCGGCCTGCCTGCACGGCCACAGGCGCCAGTGTGCCCAAACGTTGCGTCCCCGACGGCGTGCCGCAGGGACTGCGGCGGTCCCAGTGAAGACGTCGCTGGCCGATAATTCACGAGCCCTGGCAGTGGAACCGTCGAGGGTTGACAAAGCCCTCAAGCCTGTGCTAGCATCGCTGGTATACAGCAAGAAAACATTTTCACGTATCTATGTATATGTAAGAGCCAAGAAAGGAGATCAACAGCGTACATTAGTTTAGTGCGAAAGCATTGCTCGCTCTCATACGCTCAGTAGCGGAGTCTGTCTTTTTTGCCGGCCCCAAGAAGGAGTACCATCTCATGCCTACTCAGAGTTCTGACAGCACACACACGGACAACACGGACAACACGTCGCGCAAAAATTTCTTGGCGAAGGCCGGAGCAACGGCCGCCGCCGTTGCCGGTCTCAGCGCCGCGGCTCCTGCTGTTCCAGTGGCGGCTCAGGTCGGTCGCTTCCTCCCCCGCTCGCCGGTCACGCTACGCTTCTCATACTGGATGCCCGCTACTGAGCTCAAGGTGTTTCGCGCGCTCGTGTCCGCGCGCTTTGAGAAGCTCTATCCAAACATCAAGATTCAATATGTCAACAACCAAGGGCCGAACTGGGGCCAGCAAAAGCTTGAGACCATGATCGCCGGAAACGATGCTCCCGATGTGATGCAGCACAATACCGGCCAGTTTGAAGCCTTTGCGTCGAAAGGCACCCTGTTAGCCCTCGATTCCTACTTCAAGCGCGATCATGTCGATCTGGGCCAATATCTTCCAGGCACACGCGCGGGCATTTCCTACGGCGGCAAGATCTACGGCACTCCGCGCTTCCTGTCCTCCCATGCCGTTCTCTACAACAAGAACACGTTCAAGAAGGCCGGTGTGCCTGTCCCCACGAGTAGCTGGACCTGGTCCGATTTCCTGCACGCGGCACAGAAGACGACCAATGCGGGGCATCATCAGTGGGGCTTCGGCATGGTCAACAATCTGTTCAATTGGATCGCGTTCGTGGGCGGCAATGGCGGCCAGGTCATCAGCGCCGATCATAAAAAATGCCTGCTTGACGATCCACGAACGGTCGAGGCGTTACAGTTTTTCTTCGATCTACAGTCCAAGTACAAGGTCGTGCCGCCTCCTGGTTCTCTGCCCCCCGCCCAGATCTTTGCCGGCGATCAATGGATCGCGGGTACGGTGGCGATGTGTATCGTCGGCCCCTGGGAGCGGCCGGCTATCGCCGCCGCGAAAGTACCGTTCCAATGGGGTGTGGTCACGACACCGGTGAGCCCGCGCACCCATCGGACGGCCACCGCGGTCTACACCGACCAATGGAGCGTGTCGGCGCAGACGGCCCACCCCGAGGAGGCGTGGCAATTCGCCAAGTGGCTCGGCGAGATAGACTTTCATACGCGGTGGCTAAATGCGTTTGGCGCATCGAGCCTCGACGCGATAGCGGCTGTAGACAAAGCGCCGCGCTTCGTCAACTTTGACAATCATAGCCCGGCTGCCTGGGTCGAGGAGTTGAAGTACGGGTCGCCGCCGCCCATCAACTACTCCAATGGTGAGCGTGCCCAGGCCGTGTGGGATCAGGAATTGCAGTTGGTGCAACTCGGCCAAGAAACCGCGGCCCAGGCTGTCGCGAAGATGGTCCCCAAGATTGACACCATTCTGCAAGCCCCGTAAACAACCGCCCGGCGCCGTCTCGCGTGCAGGGTAGGCGGGAACGTTCTTCTGTCGCGAAGGATGTTCCTGCTTATCCTGCTAGCCACATACGCGCCTTCCGGTGGTACCATCACGATGCTCCTATTCCACTATTCCACCCTCCCGATTATGCGGATGTAGAGAGTTTTTCATGAGTGCAACGACCCAGGCCCAGGCGGGAGCGACGCTCCAACGTCGTCGCCGCCTATCTTTGCGCCGCCGCGAAGCGTTCATCGGATATGCCGTCATCTCCCCCTGGATCATCGGGTTCCTGCTCTTCACAGCCTTCCCTATGCTCTTTTCGCTCTATCTGGCGGGCACGGACTGGGACTTGCTTGGTACACCACACTGGATCGGACTGGGCAACTTTCACACCCTCGTCACCGATGACCTCTTTTGGACATCGATGGGGAATACAACGTTTTACACCGTGTTCGCCGTGCCCGCCGGGCTTGTCATGGCCCTGGGCGCGGCGTTGCTGCTTAATCAGGGCGTCAAAGGAACCAATATTTACCGCCTGCTCGCCTATCTCCCCTCTCAACTGCCCGTCGTGGCTACGGCCATTCTCTGGTTCCTTATCTTCAGTCCAACCTATGGGTTGGCGAACGACCTCCTGACCCACCTGCGTCTGCCAACGTCACAGTGGCTCTACAGCACCACGATGGTCAAGCCGTCTCTCGTCATCAAATCCGCCTGGTCGTTTGGCGGGGCCATGATTATCTTCCTGGCCGGTTTACAAGGGATACCGCCCTCGCTGTACGAGGCGGCCAAGATCGACGGAGCTGGGGCATGGGCGCAGTTCCGGTACGTCACGATACCGATGCTATCTCCCATCATTTTCTTCAACCTGGTGCTGGGGATCATCGCCTCCTACCAGGTCTTCACCGACGTATTTGTGATGACACAGGGCGGGCCGGGCAACTCCTCGCTCATGCTCGTTCTCTACATCTACCAAAATGCCTTCAGTTACTTCAGAATGGGGTATGCCGCCCTGTTGTCGTGGGTGTTGTTCGCGATCACGCTCGTGATGACGCTGGGACAGTTCGCGCTGCAGCGTCGCTGGGTCTACTACGAAGGAGAGGCGAAATGAGCCAGGAGAGGGTATCCCCCTTGATCCAGCATGAAGAGAGTCGTGGCATGGCCGCCCCTGCTCATCTCTCCGGGGAACAGGCCGGGACGTTGTCAATGTTGGGCCGCCAATCGACGCGCCGGCGGCTTACCCGCATCTTGACCCATATAGCTCTTCTCTTGCTGTCAGTCATGGCCCTGGTCCCCCTGGTTTTCATGTTCAGCACAGCCCTCAAGCCGTATGGGCAAGAGTTTCTATTCCCGCTACGCTGGATTCCCCAACCGATTGTCTGGGACAACTTCGTCACTGCCTGGACCACCGTGCCGACGCTCACATTCTTGAAAAACACGGCCATTATCACGTTCGGTTCGCTTGTCGGTGAGCTCATTAGCTCGTCGCTGGTCGCCTACGGCTTTGCGCGCCTCCGCTTCCCAGGGCGCAACGCGCTCTTTATACTCTGCGTCAGCCAAATGATGTTGCCCTATGTCGTGTTGATCATCCCGCTATTCATGATGTTCCGCACCGTGCATTGGATCGACACCTTCTGGCCGCTGATTGTGCCCGGTTGGTTCGGGGTACCCTTCTATATCTTCCTGCTGCGGCAGTACTATCTTGGCCTCCCTGTTGAGTTGGAAGACGCGGCCAAGATCGATGGCGCCGGCGTGTTGCGCACATGGTGGTCTATTGTGTTGCCGCTCATCAAGCCGGCCCTTGCCGCCGTCGGCGTTTTCTCGTTCGTCGCGCATTGGAACGACTTCCTGGCGCCGTTAATCTTTTTGCACTCGACCGATAATTTTACCGTGGCATTGGGCGTTTACCAGTTCTTCGGCGAGTATCAGGTCCATATGGATCTGGTGATGGCCTACTCGATCATCGTGACCCTGCCCGTTATCCTCGTCTTCTTCGCTTTCCAGCGCTACTTCGTCCAGGGGATTGCCTTGACAGGCTTGACTGGTCGATAATGAGGCGGAAAAGTCGCGGGTACAGGTTGTCTGATACGGCGTCACTCGACAAGGGATTAACAAGCATCGGAGAATGCGATGGCTGAAGCAGGGATCGGCGACGTGCGACGCGATCCCCCGCGCGCGGGCGCCGCACAAGAACCCGAGCGCACAGGCGCCGCACAAGAATCCGACGGCTATCTCCTGGAGATGCGGGATATTACCAAGAGCTTCCCAGGGGTGCGCGCGCTCAAAGGGGTGTCCCTGGACGTGCGCGCCGGGGAGGTGCGGGCCATGCTGGGCGAGAACGGCGCCGGCAAGTCGACGCTCATGAATATCCTCGACGGCGTCTTCGCCGATTACGGCGGTGAGATCCGCATTGACGGCCGGCCGGTCTCGATCCGCTCACCCCGTGACGCCCAGAACCTGGGGGTCGCCATGATCCATCAGGAGCTCAACCTGGTTCCCGAGCTCTCCGTGTCCGACAACATCTTCCTGGGGCGCGAGTTGCGGACGCCGTACGGGACGATCGATCGTCCGCGTATGCGCCGGGAGACGGCGCGCTTGCTCGCCAGGCTTGACCTCACCACTCCACCGGCGCGGCCGGTGCGCCTCTTGCGCATCGCCGAGCAGCAGCTCATCGAGGTCGCCAAGGCGCTCTCGCTCAATGCGCGCATCCTGATCATGGATGAGCCCACCTCGGCCCTGGCCGAGTCCGAAGTCGAGCGTCTTTTCGGCGTGATTCGCCAGCTGAGCGCGCACGGCGTGGCCATCATCTACATCTCGCACCGCCTCGAAGAACTGCCGCGAATCGCCCACACGGTGACGGTGATGCGCGATGGCGAACACATCGGCACCCGTCCCCTGGCCGAGGTCTCGCGCGCCGAGATGATCCACATGATGGTCGGCCGCCCGTTGCAGGAACTCTTTCCCAAGACGGTGAACACGGGCGACCGCGAGTTGTTGCGCGTCGAGCATCTGGAGTTGCATGGCGATGCCGGCGAACACCGCCGCCTGCATGACGTGACGTTCACCCTGCACGCGGGGGAGATCGTGGGGTTGGCCGGCCTGCTGGGCGCGGGGCGCACCGAGGTGCTGGAAACAATCTTCGGGGTCTATCCGCGCCGTGTCGTTCGCGGCCACGTCTTCCTGGATGGCCGGCCACTCGACGCGCGATCGCCCCACGCGGCTATCCGGCGCGGCCTGGCCTTCATCACCGAGGACCGCAAAGGTCAGAGCCTCGTCACCCTGCTCTCGGTGCGCTTCAACATTAGCCTGGCCGCGCTGGGCCGCTTCGTGCACTGGCTGGTCGTCAACCAGCGCGGCGAACGCGCCGCGGTGCAAGAGTATATCCGCGACCTCCGCATCAAGACGCCCAGCCCCGCGACGATCGTCAACACCCTCTCCGGCGGCAACCAGCAAAAGGTCGTGCTCGCCAAGTGCCTGCTGGCCAAACCGTGCGTGTTGCTGATGGATGAGCCGACGCGCGGGATTGACGTGGGCGCCAAGGCGGAGATTTACGCCTTGATGAACCAGCTGACCGCCGCGGGAATCGGTATCATCATGGTCTCCTCGGAGTTGCCCGAACTGCTGGCTATGTGCGACCGTATCCTCGTCCTGTGCGAGGGGCGCTTGACGGGCGAGTTCCAACGTGGCGCGGTGACCCAGGAGATGATTTTGGCGGCGGCGACGTCGCGGGAGGAGGCGCGGGCCCGTGCCAGCTAATCCGCATCCGCATCTGGGCCTGCCAGGGTCCGTGAAAAGTCAGCGGGCCCCACTGGGAGCGCGGCCATGAGCGTAGATGTCCGTGAACCCGTGGCCGAGCCGACGCACGCGGCACCCACGCGCCAGGAACAACTCGCCCGCCTGCTGTCCGCGCTGGGCTCGCTCCAGGGCTACATCGGCCTCATCCTGATCGTGGCCTACGGCGTCATCTCCAAGGGCGGCGAGTTCTGGAACGGGACGAACCTGACCAACGCGATCGGAGCCTTTGCCTCGCGCGGCATCCTAGCCGTGGGCGAGACGCTGGTCATCCTCATCGCGGGGATCGACCTCTCCGTCGGCTCGCTCCTCGGCATCTGCTCCATGACGGCGGCGCTCATGCTGACCACGCACAACCTGAGCCCCGTGCCCATCATCCTCATCTCCATGGCCGTCGGCGCCTTCTTCGGCTTCTTGAACGGCGCTGGCACGGCCTTGCTGCGCATCCAGTCGTTCATCGTTACCCTGGCCATGCTCAGCATCGCCCGCGGCATCGACCGTGAGGTGAGCAGCAACGTCAGCGTCGGGACCCAGGTTGTCGGGGCCAATGGGACCCTGAGCCCCAACTCCGCCGCCTTCCAGTTGTTGGGGACACCGGGGCATAGCCTGTGGACCGGCGTCAACTTGCCGTTCTGGGGCCACGCCGGCATCTACTACCCGGTCGTGGCCTTCGTGGCCGCCTGTATCGTCTTCCAATTGGTGCTTACCAGGACCAGCTTCGGCCGCCACATCTACGCCGTCGGCGGCAACGAGACGGCGGCGCGGCTCTCCGGCGTGAACGTGACGCTGGTCAAAATAGTCGTCTTCACCCTCGCGGGGCTGCTGGCCGGGTTTGCCGGGCCAATCGACGCCGCCTACAGCGCCTCGGCCGACCCGCTGGCCGGGCAGACATTCGAGTTGGACGCGATCGCCGCCGCCGTCATCGGCGGCACGAGCCTCGCCGGCGGTAAGGGCAGCATCATCGGCACGCTGGTGGGCGCCCTGATCCTGACGCTGCTCGACAATGTGCTGGGGTTGAACTCGGTGAGCGATAACTACCAGTTAATCATCAAGGGACTGATCGTCGTCGCGGCCGTCGTGTTGCAGCGCCCCGGATTCTTTACCGCTATCGTCGCGGCGATTCGCCCGGAAAGGAGGTGAGCGTGGTCTACAGTCTATGCCTTTGACGGTGTCCGGCCGGATGCCGTCAGGGCCGGGTCCCCGTCGTCCTTGGTCTATTAACGGTCTATTGTTGTAGGAAGGAAGTACTCCCGTGAACAAGCGTTTCCTCAAAACACTCGGTTGTGGCCTGCTCGTTAGCGCCACGGCGGCCGTGGCCACCGGCGGCCAGGTCCACTCGACCAGCGCGGCCAGCAAGGTCTTTGTGGTCGGCTACTCGCAATCCAACAACGCCGAGCCCTATCGCGCCCAACTCAATCTGCAATTGCAGTCCTACATCAAGCAGTACCCCAACCTCAAGCTGCTGAACATCGCCGATGCCAGGCAGAGCAGCAGCCTGCAGGTCAGCCAGGTGCAGAACTTCATCTCCCAGCACGTCAACGTGCTGATCGTTTCGCCCAACGAGGCGGCGCCGCTGACCGCGCCCGTGCAGCAAGCCTGCGCCAAGCACATCCCGGTCATCGTCCTGGACCGCACGGTCAACACGCCCTGCTACACCGCCTTCATCGGCGGGGACAACGTGCTGATCGGCCGCAAGGCCGGGCAGGCCGCCGCCAAGCTGCTGCCCAACGGCGGCAACGTGGTGGAGTTGCAGGGTATCCTGAGCAACCAGCCGCAGATCGACCGCGACAAGGGCTTCCGTGAGGGCATCGCCAGCAATCCCAAGATCAAGATCATCGCCCACCGCGAGGCCAAGTGGCTCAAGGAGTCCGCGACGCCGATCATGCAGCAGTGGCTGAGCCAGTACAAGAACATCAGCCTCGTGTACGCGGAGAACGACCCCATGGCGCTGGGCGCCTACCTGGCCGCGGCAGGCTCCGGCCGGGCCAAGCAGATCAAGTTCATCGGTACCGACGGCCTGGCCATCCCCGACGGCGGTATCCGTGCCGTGCAACTCGGCGAGTTGGCGACGACCTTCATCTACCCCACCTGCGCCAAGCAGGCCGCCCAGTTCGCGGAGATGATCGTGAGCGGCAAGAAAGTGCCGTACCGCGAGATCCTGGGCACCACGCAAGTGACGCCGCAGAACGCCGCGATGCTGTACAAGCAGTATCACCTCTAATTTGCACTAGCCTGTCCGCGGTGTCACCCGGCGCCCGGCACCGCCGGTCCGGCTCGACCGGCGGCGCCGGGCGGCGCCACCCGACATAGGACTGGTGCAATAAGACGGAAGAACGAGACGAAAGAAAGGACCACGACGTATGCGCCTCTCCCGACCTTGGTACCAGGGCCCTGTCGCGGTATGCGCCGCGCTGCTTGTCGCGCTCTTGGCCGTCGCGCCGGCGGTGGCCGCGGCCACGCCAGCCACGCCAGCCACGCCAGCCACGCCGGCCACGCCGCGCAGACTGGCCCTCGGCGCGGCGCGACTCAGCGCCGGCGCGCCCGCGTCAAGCGCCGCCCCCGCGGCCGCCCCCGCGGAGGACAAGGGGCCGGTGGGCTGGAACACCTACCGCCAGCTCGACCGCCTACCCCTGTTCCATCAAGGAGCCGAGACCCGCCAGTTCTCCAGCTTTGACCGCTCCGGCGGCAACGGCGACTTCGGGACCTGTCTGCGGCAGATCGCCAGTGGCTGCGTCCTCGCCGAGGCCAGCGGCCCCGGCGAGGTCGACTCGATCTGGTCGACCAACATCGGACCCAACGGCGCGGGCGATGTCTCCCCGGCCGGCAATATCACCATCGAACTCGACGGCAAGACCGTGGTCGACGCGCCCCTGCAGGATGTCGTGGACGGCAAGCTCGGCGCGCCGTTCGTGTATCCATTGGTGGCCAACGCCGACCAGAGCTCGGGCGGCGTCTACATCGTGGTCCCGATGCCTTTCCGGAGCCACATGCTCATCACGACGCAGAACAACCCGCTCTACTACCATGTGACCTACCGTAAGTTCGCCGACGCCGACGGCGTGACCACGTTTGACCCGTCGTCCGCCGACAAGGGCGCGGACGTGTTGGCCACGCTACAGGCCGCCGGTACCGCCGACCCCAAGCCGGCGCAGAGCGGCGCCGTCACCGCCACGACCCCCTTCAGCGTCGCCCCCGGTCAGAGCGTGACCCTTGGTCAGGCGCAGGGGCCGGGCGAGATCACAGCGCTGCGTTTACAGATGCCGGGGATCATCGGGCTGCAAACCCAAGTGATCACCGACGACGGCCGGGCCTTCGGCAGCCACACTAGCGCGGCCTACAGCCAGTTCACCGTCAAGATTGACTCCGCCAACACCGGTGTCCTGCTCACCCGCCGGCTCGACAGCGAGGTTGGCCACCAAGTCGCGCAGATCCTGGTGGATGGCGTGCATGTGGCCGACTGGCCGGGCTTGCCGCCCACGGCGCCCGAGTTCCAGGAACAGAGCGTGGAGTTGCCGGCCGCGGCGACCGCCGGCAAGTCTCAGATCACGATCAGGAACGTCTTTGTCTCCTCGGACAACGACTTCAACGAGTTCTACTATTGGGTCGACTCACACGTCAACGGAGGGCTCACGCGCACCGACAGCGTCGACGTCGGGCCGAACCACACCGCCGACGAGGCGGCCCATAGCTACACGATCGTCAATCAGACGTTCGCGGGCGTGCGCACCTTCCCCGAAGCCCCAACCGCGCAGCAGCAGCAAGCCGTCGCCGCCTCGAACGAGGCGCTGCGCAACGCGCGGCTGCGCATCAGCTTCGACGGCCAGCAGACGGTGGACTCGCCGCTGGGCGAGTTCTTCGGCTCCAGCTTCGGCCGCTACACGGTGCGCTCCCTCTTCTACGCCATTGATCCCGACCCCAACGGCTACTTCTCATCATGGTGGCCGATGCCGTACCGCCGGTCGGCCACGATCACGCTGGTCAACAACTCGACCACGCCGATCACCGGCGGAGAGGCGCTGGTGACGTCCGCCCCAGCGGCGTCCTGGGCGCAAGCGCTCAGACCGAGGGGCAACGCGGGCTACTTCCGTACCACCTCGCACGCTGGCCCGACCACGCCCGGCCAGGACTGGTCCTTCCTCGACGCGCAGGGCCAGGGTACCTTCATGGGCGTCACCCACGGCATGAGCGGACCGAGCAGCCGCGTCTACCTGGAGGGCGACGAGCGCGCCTACGCGGACGGCTCGCGCAGCCCCCAGATCCACGGCACCGGCACGGAGGACTTCTACGAGGGCGGCTGGTACTTCAACCGCGAAACGTTCACCGATCCGCTCAACGGCGAGGTCGCCCACCAGCCAGGTACCTACGGCTGCCCAGGCGACTGCACCGGCACGTACCGGCTGCTGATCGCCGACGCCGTGCCGTTCGCCTCGGCGCTGCGCTTCGGCATCGAGCACGGCCCGGTCGACGACGTGGCCGCCACGTACAGCTCGACCGCCTACTGGTACGGCCAGGATCGCTACGCCTTGCAATCGTCGGACACGCTCGACGTGGGCGCCGCGGCCAGCAGGCAGGCGCATGGCTACACCTCGCCCGACCCGGGCACGCCGTACACGCTGACGGATACGTTCGAGGGCAACGACGGCACGCCGCAGCCCGTCAGCGCCGCCGGACTCACCACCACCGCCCCGCTGACCTTCACGTTGAGCCTCGACCCGCGCAATCAGGGCGTGATGCTACGGCGCATGTCGGACCAGGCTAACGCTTACCAGGCGGCCGAAGTGTTCGTCAACGGGACCGACGCCGGCCTCTGGCTCGAGCCGTTGAGCAACACGTCGCATCGCTGGCTGGAGGACTCGTATGAGTTGCCGGCGGCGCTGACGGCCGGGCTGTCGTCGCTGACGATTGAGCTGGTACCGCAGGCCGGGGCGCCGCCCTGGAACGTTGCGCGCTACGAGGCGCTCGCGCATGTGCCGCCCTTTAGCGACCAGCAGCCGCCCTCGCAGGTGATGGGCTTGGTGGCCCAGGGCGCTCCGACCAACGCGATCACCCTGACCTGGCAGCCGGCCAGCGACAACGTGGGGGTGGACCACTACGATGTCTACGGTTCCACGGACCCCGCCTTTACCGTCGGTCCCGCCACGTTGATCGGCCAGACGACCGCGCCCGGCTTCATCCACCAGAACCTAGGGCTGAATCAAACCTGGTACTACCGGGTGCGCGCCGTCGATGGGGCCGGCAACACCGGGGCCGTCTCCGACGAGGCATCGGCGATGACGGGCTCGATCATACACATCGAAGCCGAGTCGCTCCTGCCGCCGACCATGATCAGTGCTAATGCCCAGGCCGTGGCGCAAGGCAACTGCTGCGGCGTGACGTGGTCGAACAACCAGCAACTCTTTTTCCTGAGCCACGCCATCAGCGACTACGTGACGCTAGCCTTCACTGTGCCGGCCAGCGGCGCCTTCGACCTGTCGGCGGTCCTGACCAAGGCTCGCGACTACGGCATCAATACCCTATCCATCGACGGCAACGCCGTGGGGCAGCCCTTCGATGGCTACAACGGCAGCGTGGTCACCACCACCCTCGTCGACTATGGGCCGGTGCAACTCAACGCGGGGCAGCACACGCTCACGTTGACCATCACCGGTAAGAACCCCAGCGCCGCCGGCTACCTCGCCGGTATCGACTATCTGGAACTCCGGCTGGGAGGGTCGCCGGGTCCGCCCCCGGCGCCCACGCCTGAACTCGGCAGCGGCGAGCTACTGGCCACCGGCCTCGTGCCCGTCTTGGTCGTCCTGCTCTACCGGCGGTGCCGCCCGCGCTATGGGTGGATAAGGCGTAAGATTTAAGAAGGGAGGTCGACCATGAGAGGTTTTGTAATCAACAACATCGTGTTCCGCCGGATTGCCCTCGCTGGCGTCGTGCTGGCCGGTTCGGCCGGGCTGATGGCCGCGTCCTCGGCCCAGGCGGCGACCCCAGCCCCCGTGCGCCAGCCGGCGCCCGTGCGTCAGATGGAGCAGGCCGTGTCAACCGCGGACAGCTACCGCGCTGTCACGGCCATTACCAGAACCGGTCCCGGGCGGCTGGACCAGCGGGAGCGGGTTGAGACGGTGGTTGTGCATCGTGGCAAGGTCGCGCTGAGCTACGTAGTAGACCAAGTCACCGTCGCGGGGCAGTCCACCCACTGGCTTGAGGTGGTTCATACCGGCACGCACGTCTGCCTGCGGGCGGGCCGCCAGGGCGAGTGGCAGTGTCAATCAGAGCGCACCACCGCCCCCCCCGATTTCTTTAGGGGGCTCTTCACGGCGACATACGCTGATACACCGATAGGGAACGCTGTGATTCAGGGCCAGCCGAGTGAGGGCTACCAATTGAGTGATGCGGGGAAAGGCTACCAGGAGCGTGGGACGCTGTGGATATCCCGCGCCACCACCTTGCCCGTCGAGCGGGTGTCGGTCACCACGACGTCTCTTGTTGGGCAGAGCGCGCCGTTGGTGAACAAAGCGACGACAACGTGGAGCCACTGGAACGATGCCGCCCTGCAAATCCCCTCTGTCCCGGCCGCGTGACGCTCCTTATCGGGACCTAGTAGCCTGTCAAGCGAACTTTGAACAGTAGGGATTTCATGAAAAGCCGCCACGTCAGGCGACCTGCGTGGCGAACTGGTCGAGGTCGGCCGGTGCGGTGGCCTGGTCGTGGGCCAGCAGC
>JAABUU010004083.1_pt1 | contig 17673 bp, 16 predicted proteins | sample 5559301 | NCBI WGS metagenome assembly JAABUU01 (sample SAMN10711884, study PRJNA513360) | rock metagenome | isolation source: Antarctica rocks | place: Antarctica: Victoria Land, Richard Nunatak white | reverse complement strand
AACTCTATAAGAAGGCCTTCTATCAGCAAAAGAAAAAACTTTTATTCATAGCAAACTGTTTGCTCTAGCAAACTTCACATGTTTCTGAAACCTCTGTAGGGCTCTGAAACCACTAAGGTAATGAAATGAGACTGAAAGTTTGACATAAGATGAACACTCAATTACACATATAAAGCCATTGCAAAGCTGTTGGTGAATAGGCATTGAAGAAGGGTCATCTCCAGATGTTGAGTAAAGCAAAGATGATATACTATAGTATTGAGAGGACAAGACAGTTAAGGCCTAAATTTGATCCCTTGAGATGACTGCTGTTCTCATCCCTCATCAATCTAATTCAGAACAATTTGGCATTCCTCTGTTAGAATAAGGAGCGAAGATATATTTCTGTCGAAGCTCGGCGACAGCAGCCTCTGCTTTACCAGCGCTTCTATTGGTTCTCTGGCTTATTCTGTGACCTGGAATACCGTTTAGCAGCTGATAGTGCAGAATATGAGGTCAGGAGACGAAGATGCTCTCTCTGTTGACTGGGATGAATTCATGTCATCTCGTTGGCGCTCTCTCCCCGGATCCTGTTGCGAGGCACTTAGATATCATCCTGAAAGGTTGAAACGAATCTAGCTTGCCGTCGTGTTACTGGGCTGATGGACTCTGAAGCCTAACACAGCAGGTCTCTCCGGAAACAACAGTCACAGAACATGCAAGCTCGGACTCAATCACAATGACCTGCTGCCGACTATCCTATGGGATGAAAGTTGCTATTCATGGCATCAGTGAGGTGACAAGCTGATTGAGGTCCTATGCCGAAGCCTTGTGCGAGTCAACTTGCGTTCGAATCAATCCCATTGCATTAGGGCTGGAGAGAAGATTCTGATGATGGATGGATTTTCGTCGAACGTCTATAGGCACATAAACATACTTCCCGATTAAGGGTTTCCCGGTTCGTCGTGGAACGTCTCCCATAACTCACTAGCAAGCCAACAGGAGATATACAATGGCTATGCTACGCTTGTCACAACCTTGTATAGAATATTATACTTGGCCAACCCTTGACTGGATATGCATTAGTCTCATTTGGATGAGAGAAGGGTCTTGGTGATTCTCGTTGAACGCCAACTGGTAAGTAAACACATTACCCAATTAGGTTTTCATGGTAACATGCGTTGAAGGTCTACAAGTCAGCAAACATATTACCTGATTCGGAGGTTTGGAGAGGTTTCTCATCGAACATCTACCACACAACTGAGTACCTAAAAGGAGCATACTGGTAGGTTGAACCACCCCTTCAATAGCTTTGCGCTATCAACACATAGAACTGGGGGCAAACGAGTGTTGGGCGGGACGGTAATGAATGAGGGCTAAGCCTCGGTCCGCCCACGCACTCAACCAACATCTTCTCCACAGACCGGCTGCTCTGACTTGGTCGCTAGACGTCGTGGCACATTCTAGCATGCATGGACTGGGATCAATCAACGCCCACGACTTGCCGTTAGTCCTCCTCCTTAGCTTCAGCCTGAACTACCGTGAAGTCTGCCTTCCTAACCAGCATGTTCAAGAATGTTGAAGATAGGGTACTTTTGGCGGTTCCTGTGATGTGAGCAAGTCAGGAGTGCTGGTACTCAGCGGAGAGGACGTGGAGGTGATGGACACCTCAGTCCTTCCCTCTGATTGGGCTTTGATCAGTTTATCGAGGCGATAGTGTTCTAGACGTACACGGCCAGCACCATATCAGCGCTCTCCCTAACTCATTTCCATGTTTTGGCAAACTTGCCCATCCCAAACCGACCCTGCCACAGCCAAAGTCACGTCTTGAGCGCCGCGAATGAAGCAGCAGTCAACATATTCCCAGAACCTCCTGATCAGACCATCTTGAACTCTTTGTTGATCCCGCGCCATTTCAAGCAGTGGCCTATTTCAAGCAGTGGCCTATTTTCCTCAACAGCAGAATCTGAACGTCCCTGAGAAAGAATGACATCTCTACCGCATGTAGTTTCATGCATGATCAAAGCCAGCGTCGTAGTATATCATCGTCTGAACCCATCCCTTCCACTCCCGTGGGCTTGAAATTGCCAACGCTGCTCTCAAGGCCATCTCTCGCCCTAGATCGTCTCTCTAATCAATTCCGCACCAGAAAATCGACGCTCCAGAATTCACAACCACACCCAGGGACTCGCAGCACAGTGGGCGATGTGTGCAGTCCCTCAACGGCAGAACATCGCCTGACTTGTACCCCAAACACCCAACGCCTCCCTATCGATCTTCATCCACCATGACAAGAGTCCAGACAAGGCAGAAGCTCCCAGCTGACATCCAAGAAACAGCAGAACGACCCCCCTGGCTCATCATCTTTGACGCTTCAAATCACTTCTTTGACTCAATTAGGGAAGAGTGGTGTGCTTTCCGGTGAGACGGTGTGGGCGGCAAGAGAGACACCGACCAGCCACCTTGCTTGCTCTCCACTCTCTTGAGGGGAGGGGGTTGTCGGGGCAAGAAGGACTGGGCTTTGAAGAGTGTGGTCGAACGACGGCACGTGTGGTGGTGGACGGGCCTGTTTGTTTGTTTGTTCGTCGGATGGGCTCGAGTGGGTTCCGTCTGTCTGTATTCCTGGGTGGTATGGACGGGAGGGTGGGTCGAGGAAGGTCCAGATCCAGATCCAGATCCAGATCCAGCCCTGACTGACAGACACCCTCCCAAACAAAACCGTACTTCGTAAAGCAAACACCAAAAAAAGTCAAAACCTGACCTGAATCCCAAGACTCGTGACCCCAAGAAAGGAAGAATACAACAAAAAATCAATAACTAAAGCGATCACACAGATTTTCCTCTCTTTTAAGAAAGGTAGAAATGACAAAAGGACTCAAGCTTTGATTTCTCAGAATTTGAATTCCGAGGAATCAAACTTGCCTTAGGGAGTCTCGAACACCGGCCCAACGAATTTCACGTGGTAGATAGAGCTCTCGGAGCCCGGCCCGCAGTAACGATCAGACGGTTTTCCACTCTGCCATATTACCCCTGGTGAGAGAAATGAAACGTTCTTGAGGCACTAGTGGCACCACCCATTTTTGAGGCATTGAGGTACCTACCACTACTAGGTAAGCATTATACTTATTACTCTCAGAATTTGTACTATCAATACTGTTGGTAAGAATGCTCTTCTGAAGTTACAGCTATCTTCCGTTTGATGTTAAGGCGTAGTAAGGAACTGAGCATCCCGAAGCTTTGGTTTGAAGAATTACTGCAAGTCTGCAATTGAAGAGAAGAATGTTCTACTTTATTGGTATCACGATAAGAGACAAACAAAGTCGTTACAAAGTATAAGGTAAAGATTGCCTATCCACCGACCGCCCAAGACACACCCAATCAGTTTGGTATCGAAAAGGGAGCGATAGAACGCCTCAATGCCAGATAAGTCATTGCCTGATTAAACGCACTCAATATCGCTCATCGGCCGCAATCCAAGGCTAGCTCAAAGACACAATCTAGACCGTCGTCACTGCGGGGGTGGTAGTCGTCTCGGCAACCCCATTGCGATGAGCGCCAGTGGTGAGGCCATCGTGATGCTTATCGTGCATGACCGGGGCGCTGACACCCGGAACCTCATCGTAGTCGCGGACGTGCAGGCCGAGTCTGGCGGGATCGATGTTGCGGTGGCCCCATAGGAGGAGGGCGCCGAAGACGGGCTTGGCCATGATGTCGAGGATGCCGTAGAAGACGGCCTCGGAGTCCGGAGAGATGACGTTGCCGCCCTCGCAGAGACCCCAGGCGATCGGGTACAGGAACCACAGGAAGATGGTCCAGCAGCCGCAGATGAGGAAGGTGCGCGACACGTCGTTGCCGAGCGCGGCGGCGTGCTTGCGCGCCACCCAGGTCACCTGCCACGCGACGAAGAGGAGGGCCATGCAGCCGAAGACGAAGTATCCCCACTGTCGTCAATGAGTCAGCTTTCTAGGAAGTTGGCCGGTATATGGGAAGAATGGGAAGGATAGTCGTACCTTGTAAGAGGAGTGCACAAGAGCACCGACGAGGCCGGTGATGATCATGATCTCGTCCATTAGGATGGTGAAGAGGATGGTGGGCCATGGGAGACCGGCGGTTAAGAGCAAGTCCAACAGTAATAGAGGAGTGGTGATGACCCTTCGGTCGCGTTAGAATGATGCTCTTTGACGGATGTGATGGCGAAAGCTCACCAGTCAATGTAGCGGACATAGAAGATCTCGCGGTAGAGGCCGGACACTTTGGGGTTACTTCGCATAAACTCGACACCGATTGGCGTCCAGCCAAGGTTGGAACCCATGGAGAAGTAGGCGATGGCAGCGACCATGGTGATGGAGGCGGTGATGTAGTGGAAGACACGGTGTGTGCGGCGCTTGGTGAAACTCATGCCGATGAAGATCATGGTGGATACGGCCATCACGGCAGTGACAGCCTATCGTCGAGGTTAGTAAGAGGTATCATAGATGTTTTGGATGGAACTATCTTACCCAATACCAATCCGATCCATGAGTGGTGATGGCGATGTCGGCTGTTCCGCCGTTGTTCGTGTTAGGATTCGCGTTCAAAGCATTGTTACCCATCTTGCTTCAGATCACTTGATGGCTGTCTGGTAGCTCAGCAGCTCAAAGGAACGGAAGGCTTGGATGAATTGGATGAAAATATTGTTGGGTAAATAAGCCGTGTGTGCTACTGGACTGTGTGAGAGGGATGTAAAGAAATGTGGGTGAGGAATGTAAGTTATTTGAAGAATGGCTGGGTGGCTAGCTCGAAAAGGCGCGAGTTTGCAGCTTCACCGTCATGACATATTCACTTCCACACGCGACCTTAAAGGAGAGCCAAGGATGATTAGTAATGTCTTGTGCTTCCGCGCTCTTCCACAATGTTACAGAATTGCCTTTCCGATACAAGATAACACCGCAGTCCGAAGCCAGAATGACGTCGGGCTGGAGCTGTTGGACATGTTTGGAGTCGCGCTGCCAGGTATTCTTAATAATGAAATATCCATGCTCTTGAACTTGTCTGTAGACATTCGAAATTGCTGATCTATCCTGTAGCTATTGCGTAGTAACTTAGCTGCCATATAAGCAAAAGCAAGAGTAAGAGCGAACGAGGATTCGATAATCCCGAAGCTAGCCGCATCGTCGATTCCTTCCTGCATGTAAGAAAAATCTCATTGGCGACAGCTCTTTTCGTCAACAGGTAATGTGATTGTGATAATCGTGGCACATTATTAAGGTAATTTAAGAGTTGTGATGTCAATGATTATTTTGACTTTCCAGCAGCTCACCGTAACAGGTTAGCAACCTCAAGACACTGAGATCTTCGCTGAAGCTGCCGCGTGAAGCGAGGACGGTGCGAAAACCTTGATTGGACCACTGCCGGGAAGGATAATTACATAAGGTCAGGTAGGAACCTGGAACCCTTACCATATCGAAAGTCTCTCGCAGCTCGAGCATGGAATGTTAATAATGTAACCTCATGTACGAGTAACAGTATACGTCTATCACTCTCTTTTAAACGGAGACTTGACTGGTGTAACCTCGTGACTCATGACTCGAAGCATTGTGTCATACCTTAGGTATGCAGGATATGCAGAGACTTCATGTACCTAAGGTAGGAGCTAACTTACGGATGTCGCACCCCTTCTCGTGACCACTGTAGCCGTCGGTAGGAGTTCCCACTCCATCGGAGCAGTAAGCATGATCTCCTGAAAAGAAAATCCGGACCCATCACCTGGCCTGAAAACTTCCTCGATATACCTAAGCTATCGCCACTAAAGCCCCTAGCCTAGCCTAACGGTTGAGATCTCAGCGACCAGACCCGCCGCTCCGAATCGGAAGTCGCTTAGGAACGGTTGGCGTTAGGTACCTTACCTGAGGTACCTTAGGTAGTTGCCACGAGGGATCCGACCCAGGGTCTCCAGGCCAGGGTTAGGGCTTGGGTGTCACGGACTTATCGACCAAGTAAACATGATCCTCCGCGCATTGACACCCACACCCCTCTGATCCGTATTCAATGTTGATCGACGATGTGTGTCTCGCCAATGAACCCTCATGAAACCCTCCGTTTACATCGACGCCTATAACGCCGTGCTCGTATATCTCGAGTGGCGCTGGCGAGATACGGCGATATGATCTGCCCGCGTGCACGGTGCTACCGTACTCTCCGTCGGAGCCGGCGGCCCAAAACCCTGATGCCAGCCCTGACGCGTGGAGGTGACGGATGGGTCATGAAACGGGCTGGGGGTTGAAACGGGCTCAGGGTCCGGCCGGGTCAGTTCTGGGTTGGAGTCAAAGGTGGAGGAGAGTGCGCGGTGTTATACGCACGTACGTCCCCGCCGTCGACAGGCCAGGATTGTGTATATAACACCCCGCACTCTCCTCCTCCTTCGCTCTGACTCCATCCTGAAAGATCCATCGATCATCACCACCGACCACCCACCACCCCAACCAAACAAAAAATCCCAACCAACCACCCGACCCGAAAAACCAACAATGCACCTCCCAACCCTCCTCCTCGCCGCCACCAGCACTGCCCTCCTCTTATCCCCCGCCCTCTCCTTACCCCAATCCGCACCCGAACCCCGCACCGACATCGACCTCTCCAAGCGCGGCGGCGTCGGCTGGCTCTGCGGCCGCGACGGCACCGACCAAGCCACCTGCGACGCCCAGCCGCCCGACCTGCGCGCCCAGTACCCGTACTGCCGCTGCGCCATCCCCGTCATCGGCACCGTTGTCGGTGGGGGGTTTACTATTTATGCTTGTTGCTAGGGCGGCAGCGGCAGGTGAGTGTGGGTGAGTGGTGAGGGGGGGAGGACAGATGGGAAGTTTGAAGGGTGGTTGGCTGACAGGCGGCTCGACAGATAGCTCTCGTGGACCCTGACCTGTTCGTGCGGTGGACGGGGCTGGTTTTGGCTCTTGCTGAATGAGGCGTGTTGGAGGGATGTGAATGGGGGAGAGGCGGTGCGTTGGGAAGCTGAGAGTGGGTTGATGGTGGGCGAGGAGCTGGGTTGGTTGTTGTACTGGGTTAGGGTAGAGAGAATGAAAAAGTCATTTTTTGCGGATCTGTGTGCTTGCTTGGATGGTGTGATTGTGATATGGAATGATGAATGATCTACCCATGACAGTGGAATATAGATGAGGTAAGTCTGTAAATGCGCCTCTTCCGTGGATGAGAAGCGTAATCCCACCCGGTTGAGTTGCGCCACTCCAGTACCACCACACATAAGAAACCCCATCCTGTCTTGGCCGTCTTTGTGTCTATGATGTCTATACCTGACACCGGACCAAGAACAACACCAACAGAAAGACGAGCGTTAACAGTGCAATGTGAAAGTTCGACAAGATTGGTAGTGTATGTATCCTGTCGATCTCTTTGACCGTCTTCCCTTGACTTTTACCCTTTGGTCGCCACGGTGCCAGTATCTTAAACTCGTCCAGTATCTGTTCAGTGGTGACCTTGCTGCCAGCCAGGCAAATCGGCACACCAGTTCCCGGATGCGTAGAAGCACCGACGAAGTGCAATCGATCGATACTCGGGTGCTTGGTACTTGGCCGGAAAGAAAGGACGTTGAAGAAGGAGTGGCTCAGGCCGAGAATGGCTCCTTTGTCCAGGTTGAAGGTATCTTGCCAGCTCTGCGGCGTGTTTACAAGCTCCTTCACCACCGCCTCCCGCAGGCCTCGTGCGCCCGTTCTCGCCTCGATGGTCTCGAAGACCGTCGTCCGCGCTTTGGAGACCATGGCTTCCCAGTCTTGCTTGCTCTGCGGGTTCAGGCCCTTGCCTTCCTTCTCGTCGAGAAGGTGTCCCACTGGGACGAGCACCACGATGGCGTCTTTTCCTTTCGGTGCAGCTGTCTCATCAACGCGCGATGGGACGTTCACGTAAAACGACGGCTGCTTTGGTATCAGTTGATGCTTGAATATGTCGTCGAAGCTTTCCCGGTAGTCGTCCGCGAGGAAGATGTTATGTACTTTCAGCTCCGGCACCACTCGATCCATTGCCCAGTAAAAGCTGATACTGCTGCAGCTGCCCGCTCTCTTCTGGAGCCGCACCGCTCGTCGAGACGGCGGTAGTAAATTGTTGTATGCATAGACCAGATCGGCGTTGACGACCACGACATCCGCGTCCAGCTGTTCGCCGGACTCCAACGTAACCCCTCCGGCGCGGCTTGCGGAGGACGAATCCGCAGGATCCAGGTCAATCCGGACGACCGGAGTATTCAAACAATATTTCACACCCAACCTCGACCCCACCTCCACAAGGGCTTGAATGACCCGGTGAAAGCCACCCTTGGGGTACCAGATGCCCTCCGCCAGCTCGGTATACTGCAGCAGCGAATACGTGCCCGGCGCGTCGAACGGGGACATCCCCATGTACATGCTCCCAAACGTGAAGACCCTCCTCAACCTCTCCGTCCAGAAATACTTGCTCGCTCTCGAATAGATGCTTTCGAACGGGTGCAATTCGAGCAGATGCCGCAGGAAGCTCGGCCTCGCCATTGAGAACAGGCTCGTAAAATTCTTCTTCAAAACGTGCGTGACGCTCAACTCGTAATGACGATGCGCCTCTTGCAAGAACCCTAGATACCGCTCGAAGCCATCCTTGCCTTCCCATTTCTCGACTTCGTCCTTCATGCGCGACACGTCGGTCGATAACTCAAAGGCCTCGCCATCGGAGAACCACAGGTTGTAGTTGGGCTCGCATTTCATGAGATACACACCTTCTGCTTCTAGACTGGTGTCCAGGTCGTTGAATACCTCTTCGAATAGCTTAGGTAACAGCAGCAGAGAGGGGCCTTGGTCGAAGCGCTGTACGTGTGATCAGGCAAACTCGAACGAAAATGTCGTGGTGATGCGTTTACTCACGTATCCCTCCGAGTGTATCAACGAACATCGACCGCCGGTGAAGCCGTTCTTCTCCAGTACAGTGACCTTAAAGCCCGCTTTTGCAAGCCGCGCCGCTGTGGCTACGCCGCCTACCCCAGCGCCTTGGTGGTGGAAAGTAAGTTAGCCGTACGGACATGGTAAGTAATATACAGATTCCTACTGCTTGCCTACGATGATCGCCGTCTTCCGCACTTCGTTCCCTCCCATCGTCACGAAATGATTTTTGTTCGTAAGGGAGAACTTTTACATTTCTTAGGTTTTAGTCCTTTAGGATGACGTCCGAGATATCTATGTCGATCCGGGCCAGCTTGCGCTAGTCGGTATTGGTGCAGGGTTTTGCCCGCCCAGGGCCCGCCTGGCTCGACCTGAATCTTACTAAGTTACAGCACCGATTCCACACGAAGCATATGTGGAACCGAGAGGCTCTGATTCTCATCAGTTGCCGTTATCCAGGAGTTTTTCCAACTATCCCCAAGAACCCATTATGTGAACATAAAATACATTATCTACAAGACGGTACAAACACTTTCCAGGTCCTTTACCCTTACATTACTTCTTCAACGAGTGCCATGCAACCCTCAACCTCCGCATCTTAGGCACAGTCGCCCTCCCGGCCTTTATGCGGTAGTTCTTCTCGGTCAAGACCCGGCCGATTTCCATGTAGCTCTCGACGGCGACCCGCATTGGACCTCTGGCTTCTGATGGAAGTTCCTCAATAGCACCCCTTGTCTCATTGTAGATGCTCATAGCTTCGTCCAAGAGTTGTGATCGGATCTTATCGAGCTTTGCACCTCCAGGATTTTCGAGCACGTCTTCCGGTGACAACTGATTCTCCCTCAGCCAGCTTGTAGGTAGATAGACACGCCCAATCCGTGCATCTACGACGATGTCCCGAGCGATATTGACGTACTGCAAAGCTATGCCCATGCGACCACCATCTGCGGCAAGACTTTTGCGTCCTGAAGCCGAGGCTGAAGTCCTGACGTGATGGTAAACCAGTTCAAGACAAAGCTCCGCCACCGTTCCAGCCACCCGAGCCGCATATGTCTCCAGGTCGGCTTGGGTTCGGATGGGATGTCTTGAGAATTGGGAGGAAAACTCGAGATCGGTTTCGAAGCCTTTTAGGAGACTGTAAAGAGGAGCAGAAGAAAGATAGGAAGTTGGTAGTAGTTGAAGCGCACTTTGTACCTGCGCTGGGAATGTTTCTATAACGAATTGGTCTACAGACGGATGCTTAATCGTCTCTGTGAATCCGTATGCGATGTCCAAGAAGGCCGAAAGCTGATCGATCCACGTTCTAGCCTCAGGGACCGAAGCAGCATTATCAATCAGGTCGTCTGCTACGCGGCAAAAGGAATACCTAAAGTATCTAGTTAACGATATACTGCTTTCTAGGTGCACAGGCGTACTCACAATAAAATCAGATCTATCCGTAGCCTGCCCTGGAACACGCCACTAGCAAGGTAGAAGCTGCGACTCTTCTTCCTCAATCGCGCTAGTGCTTGAGAAAGGCCTGTGATGCGATTCATATCATATCGTGACGTCGGTAGTAGGAGAGCTTCCACAAGGAGCGTTGGAGCAGGGAGTGCGGGGATTGAAGGGTATATCGAGGGAAAGGCCTCGAGTACCGCGACCGCATTGTCGAAAGCAACAAGACCAAAAACGATTAGGGTGTTGGTCGCCAAGAAAAAAACAGCTTCTCTACAATCTGGTCAGTGTGAGCTTGAGGGAATCGGCCAATTATGGCTAGCCAAGACGCACTCTATCTCCAGCCCATCCCAGATATGCAATCCGAGCTTCGTGCCTGACTCAATGACCCATGTTCCCCGCCTCAATGCTAACGTATCAATTATCCAAAGATACAGAGTAGGAAGTGCCACAGGCAAGAGCGTATTCAACAGAGGGAGGCCAACTATTAGTTGGTATGCCAAGCTCCTGATTTTGTCAGTAATGGCACTCTCCGTACGTTGACAACAGGAGTTCTGCGCATCATACCATAACAGCAAAAGAAACGGACCAGCCCAGACTATGATCAGCCCCATGTACATCCCTTCCCCTCCACTACCGACCTGGCGCGCGCCCCAGGCCATTATGCCAATTAGGACCATCTGGCCGACCTTTCTCAATCGGCGCAGGTGTTCGCCTTCTATAGACCCTTCCTCCGCACGCAGGTAAATGGGATGCAACGTCGGCTTGCTCACAAGGAGGTAAAGGAGAGTGGTGGTGTAAGTCTGAATCACAAAGAAAAAGAGCTCTTCGAGCGGTATGCGAAACAGCGTCGGACCAATGATTACGTTCTGAGGGTACGTCCATATCCGGGTGCGTATAAGGTAAGAGTCCCATGGTGTGGTTGAAACAACTGCAATCTACACACCCATCAACGAGATTGTTAGTGAATCCCACAGCTTGGGAGACACAAGAAGCGACGTACGGTTACAAGAAACAAGACCTTGTATACATCGAGGCGTGTAAACAAAGGCCAGTAAAGGAGCGTGAGAGCTACAGCTGGCGGTATCGTGTAGAAAAGGTGACTGCCCAGCTTGAGTGAGTATGAGCGGTTAAGAAGAGGTTTGGAAATTGTTGTCTTCTTACACCAGGGCATAATCATAGCCCATTTCTTGAATGTCACCGATGTGAGACTGCCAATGCGCTCATCGTCGCAAGTACACTTTCAACCCAAGTCAGGAAGGCTGCTTTCGAGGCAAAACTGGTTCAGTGAGCAAGTTGATAACTCTCGGTACTAAGAAATCGTTTAGATGAGGTTCGTTTGCCGTTGTCGTTACTCGTGTCTCGTTACTCGATATCGCGTAGATCTGGCCTCTGGACTGGACGATAGAATCGTAAGCACCGGACATCTCGGTACAAGTAATTGTATTTTGTACCTTACCAACAGTGAATAGAATAGAATATAATACCTTACCTTACCTAATAATAAGGGTCCACAGGCTTGCCGGCCGAATCCCGCGGAGCCGAGATGCGAAAAGTGTAAGGTTCAACGGCACGGCTCTCAAACTTCGATGAGGACCACCTTTAAGCTACGTCATACCGCAGCTCTGAATCGATCTGGTATGAGTAAGGTACCTCCTTAAGGTACTGTAACAGGAGGGGTACTGCTGTACCTTAGGTACCTTACCTTACCCTACCCTGTGCTTCCGAAGAAAGTGCTTGTCATAACGTTAGCTTTATATGAACGACCTTTGAATGGTGCAGTGATGAGATCACATGCTTGGCAGCCGTGGGATAACTCCATTACCCATTACCCACGCGATATGTATGCATTCTTCACTCATTATTGAACTTCCCACCACGAGAGACCACGATCAACAACATTTCGTTTCGATGCCTGTATTTCATGGCTTCTATTGATGGAATGAAGAGGAAGAGAGAGAAAGACACAGCACATCCGTCAGTCTCCTCAGCTAGAATCCCCTTCTGCCCAGAAGAACGCTTGCACTGACGACGAAGCTGCAGATACCTTACGGGCAATTTCGCGCCAATTCACCAATGTCTACCTCTCACGCCCTGTTCCTACACTGGAATCATCCCCGAAGAGCTCATTGGCGGTCAATATGTGCGAAATGGAGGCAACCCGGTGACGAACGAGGACCTGGGTCGTGATGCTCATTGGTTTGATGGAGATGGGATGCTCAGTGGCGTCTCCTTTACGCGATCTACAGAGGGAGAGGGCGGTGTGCGGCCGGAATTCGTCAACCAGTACATTCTGACGGACCTCTATCTCTCGACTATCTCAACAACGGCGCTGAAAACGCCGATCCTGCCCAGTATCGCCACGTTGGTAAACCCGCTCAGCTCTCTGTACGGGATCATACTCCGAATCATCAGAACCATATTGTTGGTCTTGTTGTCACATCTTCCAGGCTCTCAGCAGGCTATTCGGAAGATCAGTGTTGCAAATACCGGTATCCTTTACCACGACGGAAGAGCGCTTGCGACTTGCGAGAGTGGACCACCTATTAGGGTATCATTGCCAGGGCTCGAGACCGTTGGCTGGTACAACGGTAGGAAGGCAGAGGGTGAGATGGTAGGAGAGGATGGAGCTGGCTTCGGCGGGCAAGGCACTCTAAGCTTCATGAAAGAGTGGACTACTGCTCATGTAAGCCTTGCAGGGAACTCTTTTGCCGTGTCCAAGTACTGATCTGAGTAGCCTCGCGTCGACCCTGTCAGCTCTGAGTTGATATTGTTCCATTCCAATTTCGCGCCTCCATATGTTCATTACTCCATCATTCCGTCCTCATGGAACCGTACCCAAGCTACCCCGCTTGAACTTCCCACACGCCTCCTCAACGCCACTGTTCCTGGGGTATCGTCCGCAAAGATGATGCACGACTTTGGCGTTTCCAAACAGAATACAATTATCCTCGACCTTCCGCTATCACTTGACCCTTTCAAGCTAGCCAAGAACGAACCCGTGGTGTCTTATGACCCCTCTGGTCGGTCGCGCTTTGGCATCTTTCCCAGATACAGTCCCGAAGAAGTCCGATGGTTCGAAACGAGCCCTTGCTGCATATTCCATACCGCCAATACATGGGACGACATCACGGTCAATCCCAGCACAGGCGAAGAAGTGGTGCTCTCGGTGAGCATGCTGGCCTGCCGTCTCACCTCGGCTTCGTTGGTTTACAGTGCTGGGGACATTGCTGCTCCTACCCCACGGCGCAGTACGGTCGAGATCGAAGAAGAACAGTGCCGTCTCTACTACTATCAGTTCTCGTTGTCTTCGCCTGCAACAACAGGAAGTCAGAACACCGTCACGGATCAGTGGGCTCTTAGCGCCATTCCCTTCGAATTTCCTTCGCTTCGCAATGATGCTTCCATGACAGCAGCAAAATACATCTACGGTTGCTCCGTCAGTGAGTCAACTTTTGGCGCAGCACTCGGGAGAGCGGTGAAGATCGACTCCTTGGTCAAAATTGACGTTGAGACGCTCATCGAGCGTGGCAAGCGAGATCCTCCGGCGCCGGTTATTGGCTGCGTCGACCGCCGGAGCGTGTCAGATGTCTTGGCATCGACAGATCCAGAAGATCCCATCAAAGTGTTCAAGATGCCAGCCGGTTGGTATGCACAAGAATCGCAATTCGTGCCGCGTGCAAACGGCGAAGTCGAAGATGATGGGTGGATTCTTTCTTATGTCTTCGAAGAGTCGCAGCTTGACGGTAATGGCGATTGCCGGCCCGATGCTAAGAGTGAGCTGTGGATCATCGACGCCAGGAACATGAAAGACGTCATCGCAAAAATCCATCTCCCGCAACGCGTACCGTACGGTCTTCACGGGAATTGGTTCTCCGAGAAGGAGGTTATTGGCCAGAGACCAATCAGCATGATCAGGGCGTTACCGAACGTGCGGCCAGGAAAGGCCTTGGACAGCAGACCCGAGTCGGCGGTTTGGGATGTTTGGATGGGCATTAGATCACACCTTGAGGCGTTCTTGGGATGATCAAGCTTGGCAGCGTTACGAAGCACGGCATTTCTCTGGGCATTTCGACATCCTCATGTACCAAGAGCTGTATGGTTGCTCCTTTAGCTGCGCTCAGCAGGCTACTAGCAGGCTACGGAGTGATAAGTAGGTCAAGAATACATAATGTCTAAACAGAAATGTGAATAGTCAGAGGCTTCATCTACAATTCTTCTCCTTTGAAATGTGTCTACCACACATTGAATTTAGATCATATCTTATGTCTTGAGCTTAAAGGGTACAAGTGCAGCATGCTTGTGGCAGAAGAAAATTACCTAATGAGGCATGAGTACAGCAGTTCATATTGTGCAACAAATTTCAAATGTCAAACAACAGGCATGTGAGGCCACATCAGAATGTAAAGAACAGATCATTATTTTATAGAACATTATATAAATATTAGCTGTAAGCTCTTAATTGATATGTCTAATAGTCTTGAAACAGTAATGTAATCTATGTAATATACAGTGAGATCTTTATGAAGTAAGATCTCTGAGTAAGATCTCTATAAAGCAAGATCTCTATGAAGTAAGATCTCTGAACAAGATCTTTATAAAGTAAGATCTTTATAAAGTAAAATCTCTATGAAGCAAGATCTCTAAATAAGATCTTTATAAAGTGAAGTCTCTATAAAGTGAGATCTCTGAGCAAGATCTCTATAAAGTAAAATCTCTATGAAGCAAGATCTTTATACAAGATCTTTATAAAGTAAAATCTTTATAAAGTAAAATCTTTATAAAATAAAACTTTAAGCAAGATCTTGTTAAGAAGTAATGTTCTAGCTGTTTCTATAAAGTGAAATAAAACTAGCATTAAAGATTAAGTGAAGACTCTATTTATATTAACTGCAATCAATATTTTTTTTACTTCTTCTGTAACTTTCTCAATTAAGATGTGCTCATAGACAACACAGTTTAAAGATTTCATTAAACAGCATAATATAACATAAATATTTACTTTCTTTTAATAAATTATGAGTCTAAATTAATAAGAAGCTTCTTAAAGAAAGTATATATTTTTAATATAATGATAATTAAGTATACTGACTTTTAAGATTTACAGTTAATTTAACTTTAGCAGTATTATTAACTATTAAGATTTATAATAAATTTAGCTTTAACAGAATTAGTATACTAATGATAGCTGTATACATTAGCTATTAAGATTTATAGTTAATTCAGCTTTAACAGTATTACTAATTATTAAGATTTATGATAAATCTGACTTTAATAGAATCAGTATTCTGTAGCAGCTGAGTATATTTAATTTAGAAAATTTATAAAGAATTAGTTTCAATAAAAATTAATATTTATAGTTACTCAGAAAGCACTGTTCTGTGATAGCTGAATATGTTTAACTTAAAAGATTTATAAAGAATTAATTTCAATAAAAATTAATATTTATAGTTACTCAGAAAGCACTATTCTTTAATAATTTAATATAAGTCATTAAAATGAATAAGCATTACTGTCTTACAGAATAAAAGATATAAAAGCTTTTTATTTATTTTACTTATATTATTTTTAATGTATACATTGTTATTTTACTTTATTCACTTCTTATATTATGTGTCAATTATCATCATCATAAACTTTAATGACTTCTTTATAAAGCAACAATTCATCTTAATTCTTACTTGTAAGAACTGCAATCAATGATTTACTTTTATAAAAAGATAATTGATAAAAAAAGATCTATAAAATGTTGTTAAAATCTTAATAATTAATATGCTAATTAATGAATTCTTAGACTCATTTTTTCTCAGCAGTCTTGACTTTAAAAATCAGAAAACTGATATAAAGATTTTATATTGATTTATTATTTGTATAAATGCAGATGATTAAGAATATTTGATGAATAAAATTAATATAAAGAATGTTTGAAATGCATTAAAGTTTAAGTATAAGAAGAAGCTGCAGATAATTAAAAAATAATATTTAATGAAGTTTATTAAATATAGAATGTCAAAAAATGTGTTTATTAAAGAAGTATAAACTTATTTAAGTAAATTTGACAGAAAGATTGCTGCAACTCAGTTTAATATGATTAAGTTATTTAAATTAAAATAATAATTTTAAACACTGCTTTAAGCATTATTAGTTAAATATATTGTGATTTACAATGTCATTAACACTTAGAACAATTCAAACATTAAGAGAGATTTATAAAAGCTTTAGAAAAAAGAGATACAATTTAAGACTAATGAGATTATCATTGTTTTGTGAGTAGATAAATAGAAAAGAGATTAATGTTTAATGAATTAAAACTACAGTTTATTAAATTACTGTACAGCTAATATTAAGTAATATTATTACAGATTATTTAGCTTAAACAGTAATCATTCTTTTTGTTACTTTATTAAGTGCTTTCATTACAATAATTTTCACTTCATTAAAGATTGCAAATTTCTTTCTGACATTAAGCAAAATACTTAAAAGAAGACAAGCAGATCAACTGCAGTTAAGCTGTACAGATTAATTGTAGTTAAGTTGTATTAAAAGTTAATTTACAAAGAAAAAGAAAAGAAACACAGAGTCTTTAATACAGAAGTTAATGATAATGACTTTTTCTTTAAATCTAAAGAGAAAGAGAAAATTAATAATAAAATTATTGCTTTATTTAAGAAAACTATCAGTAAAATATTTAAATCTAAATAAGTTACAGACTCTGAATTCTTCTTATATATAACTGATTAACTTCAACTCTTCAGTGATCTTCTTATACAAATGAGACATTAATGAATTAAAGTTAAAAAAGAACATTTATACTCTTATTATTGTGAAGTAATTATTATACAAATTAAATTAAGAAATTCTGTAAGACTGAGTTCAACACTTTATATGTTTAAACTTGAGATCAATCTTCTATTAAGAAAGCAGATGTGCAAAATGAAACTGTATAAAAGCTTTAATTAATACTGTCTTTAAATGTATGATAAGTACAGCAAAACTATAATAAAAGTATTAGAGTGAGATAAAATCTATATAATTAAATATATTGCAAAGAGTCTTAATAAATTTGCTTTAATATTTACAATATATACATTACATTCAGAGACTGTCTTCTCTGCTGTTATTTTAGATATAAGCTTATATATTTAGATTTATAAGTATAATCTTATGATCAACTTCTTAAATATTGACACTGCATTATTAAATAAAAAGATCAAGACTTACAGACTTTAATACTGATAATTTGTTCATCTTGATTCTGTAAAGTTGCATGATCTTTACAAAATAGACTGAGTGTAAAGTCAAGTCAAGTCAGAAAAAAGTGCATCTGACCTGAACCTGCACTAGAATTCAGATTAAGTTAAGTCAAATT
>JAABUU010004082.1_pt1 | contig 17680 bp, 22 predicted proteins | sample 5559301 | NCBI WGS metagenome assembly JAABUU01 (sample SAMN10711884, study PRJNA513360) | rock metagenome | isolation source: Antarctica rocks | place: Antarctica: Victoria Land, Richard Nunatak white | reverse complement strand
GCCCCCCGGCGCTGGCATCAGGGGGGCCTGACTGCGGCGCCCGGCTACGCCGTGGACGCCTCGACTGGCTCCCCGACAGCCACTGCGGGTGAAGAGCTTATGCGCACCCGCCTCCTGCACCGGACGGCGCTCATTGCTCAGCCTGCAGATCGCCTGAAAGACTCTCGCTAGTCGAGCATGCGAGGGCCTTGCCTGAACGAACGGGGCGGCCCGCGCTGCGCACGCAGCCCAATGCGCAGTGCTCAGCTGAACGATAACCCAACGGGAGGCGCGCGGCGGGCGGTAATCTGTTGCGCAACACATGCATGGCCCCTTTACATAGGACTCTGCTGCCCGGGCGCGCAGGGCGGGGCGCACCTCGAGAGGCGCGCCTCGGGCGGCCGCAGCGACAGGCGCGGCCGCGGCCCCGCCGCGCCCGCGGCGCCCGGCGCCTGCGAGGCGCCCAATGCATTCGAGGCGGAGCGGCACGCACGTATCGCTGCCAACAAGCGGCAGCTGGCGGCCCTGTTGGAGGACGCGCCCACGCCGGCGCACATGCCCGCGCCCGGGCGCCCCAAGCGCGCTGCACGTGCGCCGCGCGCGCGCGGCGCGCCGGCGCCGGACAGCCCGGGCTGTGCGCGGCCGCCCTCATCAGGCGCCCTGGCCGACCCCGAGGGCGGGGTCTCCGTGCTGGTGCAACAAGCGGCAGCTGGAGCGCGCGGCGGCGGTCAGGCGCGCCTGTGATGAGATAGGGCAACCTTATGGGATAATGCCGCGTGCAGGACAACCTGCGGCGGACCTGTGGCGGGGCGCATGTGCGGCTGCGCCGTGTCTGTAACATGGCACTCAGCTAGTTAAGAGAGCCGCTCCTGCCATACTGAGCGGCTGCATGTACGCCGAAACACATGCACACCAGCGCTGCGGTGTGTGCAGATTGGGCAGTGATGTGCCCTTTGTGTAAGGCTCAGGCAGGACGCTTGATGTGGGAGCTGAGCAACATGCTATGGTCAGACATGCCCTCTGCTGCGCATGGCTTGCAGGACCCGCGCACACGGCTATGCTTACAGCAGCACGCTCTTCTTGAGTGCGGGTAGCGTCAGGCGCTATATGCGCTGCTGGCACTGCAGCCGTCCGTGCCTTAGTGATCCGAGCCGAGCCTCCGTGCAGCAAGCTTGTGCACAGCACAAGCGACAAGGATGCGGGAAACAGGCAAAAGGAAACGGCAGCAGGGACGCCCTCAGGTCCCGGCGACGCCCTCAGACAAGCTAGCTACGACATGCTCTCTGATGTCGCTGTGACATGGGCGCTGCCCATGGTGCCCTGCTCCGGGCCTGGCAGACCCAGGACAGGGCTGCGCGCCAGTCAGTGAAACAACGGCCACGGCTATGCGCAGCTGCACTTCTTGGCTGGCCCCTCCTGGCCCGGCGGTTGCGTTCAGGCGCACCGGCCGTCAGCTCAACACGACCCCGACACCCTGCAGTGTCCCACTGGCCATGCACAGCAACCGCTCGCTGGACCCACCAGCGCCCTCGGACATGCGTGCAGTGCACAACACCGCGCAATAGCTGAAAGCACCCGCGAATCAACTTATCGGCCCACCGCCACCCCAACGCACATGGAGCGGCTGCCCCTGAGCGCCATCCCGCCCATCACATGCGCAAGGGCGCCTCACTCCAGCTTGCCGGGCTCGCCGGCGCCGTCGTCGGCCTTGCGCGCGGGCTGGCCGGCCTCCACCGCCACATACCCGGCCTCCTCGCCTGGCGGCGCGCTGACCCAGAATGACCCTGTGTTGTGCGCCCCAGCCCCACCTCAGCCGCTGGACGGGGGCCACGCGCTTGGCCTGCCAGGCCGGCTGAGAGGGAGGGCCGGCTGCGCAGCGGGGGTAGAGCGGCAGGACAGCACACGCGCAAGCCCCGACCGACATGACACCGCCGCGTCACAGGCGGCGTGCCCGCATGGCTCACAAGCGGCCTGCCATGCAGAGTGCGCTGGTTGCCATGCAGCGCCATGTCCAGAGCTGCAAGGTGCGGCGCCAAGGTGCTCTGAGCAGGCCGAGGCAAGGCAGCGCGGCCCTGGTCAGCACCGCGGTTCATGGCCAGCCTGGGCTGGCTGCAGAGCGAGGCGGCGCGGGGCCGGGGCCGCGCGCGCGCCTTCCAGCTCGCTGTACGCGTAGCGCGTGGAGTTGAAGCTGGGGCGGAACAGGACGCAGACGATGCACAGGAAGAACAGGTTCTGCACGTGCCTGCGCGCGCCCCGGGCGCGGTCGGGGTAGGCCTGCCCCTATACCCGGGTATGCAAACCCTGCGCAAACCCTAATGCAACCCTGCTGCAAGCGCGGCAGCAGCGGCGGGGTCGCGGGCCGCGCGGGGCGCCGGGTTGGGGGAGGCGCGCGCCAGAAGTCTGCGATGATCCAGTCCCAGCGCCACTTCAGGTTGTACTGGTCCGACACCTGCACGCGGCGGGCGCGCATGGGCCCCGAGCGCGCATGCGGCTGGCGCGCTGCCTGACACCCTGGGCTGCACCCGGCGACTGGGTTTGGCGGGCAAATCGAACACAGGACGGCTTGCGCAAGCCGCTCCATTGGCTGCCATGTCATGCCGCCAATCATGCATGACATGAAGGAAGCGCTATGTGTTGTGCAAACATCGCTGGCGGCGTCGGAGCCGGATGCGTGGCACGGCGTCGGCCATGCATGCGCGGTCCGCAAGCAAGGGTCCCCTGCACGCGCCTTGAAAAACATCTCGTACGCGATCCAGGCCACGGCCACCCACACCATCAGCGCCAGTGTGTTGGTGAACCGCCTGCCCCGCCGCGCGCGCCCCGCGCCCTGTCAGCGGCCTGGAGCAAGTCTGGCAGCCTCAGGAGGCGCGGGGTGTTTGCGTCGGGCGCGCTCCAGACATACGCTCCGGTCCACAAAATCACGCACTGCGCTAGGTCGCGCGGGCCCCGAGCACGCGTGCATGGCATGCATGCGCAGCATGCAGACACTCACTACCCTAACAGGGCAAGTGCGCAAGGGCCTGCACGCACTGGGTGCGGGGGACCCCGCGCCTGTACAGGTCCAGCTTGGCGCCCGCGCGGCGCGCCTGCAGCTGCGGCAGCGTCCGGGACAGGCTGGTGAACACCCACAGGATCAGCCCGCCGTCAAGGACCGCGACCGGCAGCACCTGCGCGCGCAGGGCGGAGCATGGGTGTGGGGTGGGGTAGGTTGGGCCCTACTCTGGACCTATGTGTGAGAGGGGCATGCAAGAGGGCGCATGCGCACACGGAGGGCGCGCTCTCTGCCTGCCCAACTGCACGCGTTTATCTGCCTCTGCAGACGGGCACCTCGGCATGGGCAGCTCTGCAGGGCGGCCTCGCCTGCGCTGAGGCGCGCGCGGCAGCGCCGCCTGCAGGGAGCGCAGGCCGCGCAGCGCCGAGCGGGCGGGCCCTCGCGGGCCGAGCACGGCAACGCCGAGGGGGATCTGGCTGTGGGTAGGGTAGGGTACCCTGAACTATCCAGAAAGCAGCCGCGGGCCGGGGGCGGCACCAGCACGATGCGCGCGGTGCTGGTCAGGTCGTCGATGGCGCCCACGTTGGTGACCACGTCCAGCGCGGTCACCGCCACAAAGTACGCCACGCCCAGCGCGATGATCTGCGCGCCGCGCCCCTGCCGTTTCCAGCATGCATGGGGTATGGGGACGCTAGAGGGCGCCAGGCGGATGAAAACCATGTCTCTGCGATGCAGAGTGACGTGCGCAGGACAGAATGTGATCACGGCGTCCATGACGTGCCGTCGAGGCGCGCGGGCGCATGACTTTGGCAGCTCTCAGCACGATGCGCAGTCCCCAGAAAAGGGCAGCCAGCTAGTGAGGCCGCATCTTGTGCCTGGTGGTCACTGGATGTAAACAAGCTTGGCATGAATAAATTCCTTGGCTTGGAAGGTATTCTGCAACGTGGGAGGCCAAAGGAAGGGTGCCAGCTGGGTTAATGCAGGGCAGCGCGCGCCTTCTTCTGCACGGCGCCCAGGTACGGCAGCACCACGCCGTAGCCCATGGCCACGATCAGCACCAGCAGCCGCGAGAACGTCTTGCGCAGGCAGCCCAGCACCACCGCGTACAGCGTGGTGATCAGCGGCCGGTAGCCCGTCGCGTTGAAGTTGACGTAGTCAAAGTACCTGCGTGGGCGCCCCGGGAACACGCCCTCAGCGTCTGGCCGAGGCGGCAGCATACCCCAGCGCACAGTGGGGGCAGGTCGTCTGCATGCATGCTGAGTAGGCACTTGATCTTGCTTCCAGGTCGGGCAGCCCCCAGGCGCTGCCCTTACTCACAGGCCTACACCAAAGGGGCACCACAGTTGTAACGCCCGCGGCGCTATCAGCAAGGCCAGCAGCGCTTCAATTGACACAGTCGGCGTGTCCCGGAGGTGGGGCGGCCGCGAGCATTGTGCAGGGGTAGGGCTCAAGGCGGGGCGCGCCAGGTGCTCATCTCCATGAGGCCCAGCGCGATGACGGCGGAGATGCAGTGCTGCAGCGTGAACACCTCGCGCCAGTGCCAGGCGTACAGGCCGGCCCAGAGCGCGGCCAGGCCCAGGTACGCGAGCGCCATGACGCCGAAGAAGCGCGTGTGCGGCAGCATCATGCCGGGCAGGTAGCCTGCGCGGCGCCGCCGGCGCCCGCGCGGTCAGAGCCCGGCGAGTCCGTGCCGAGCGAGCGCGGACAGATGCATGCGTATGCAGGCCGCCTCCCCGGCTCCCAGCGCGCCGGCTGCCCGCCTCTGGCAGCCGGAGCACATCGGCCGGGCGGCGCGGGGCGGCAGGGGCCAGGCGCAAGGCGGGCGGCGCGCCGGTTGGGTTCTTCCAGATGGTGGCGCCGCTCACGGTGGCCGCGCTCAGCTCCGCGTCGCAGATGACGAACCAGAGGTAGTACAGCCCGGTCTCCTCGATCGTGATCGCCTCCTCCCAGCTGAAGGCGACCGTCTCGTTGTCCTTGAAGTAGATGTCCAGCACCTGCGCGGGTCTTGGTCGCGCTGCGGTCGCATTTTGGTCACCATGAGCCTTGCGCCAGTGCGCAAGCGCCCTTGCGGCTGCCGGGATGTGCTCCCACCCGCAACCTGCCTCAGGCATGCAAACACACGATCTCTCATTGCACACCGCCCTGCTCCGACTGTGCAAGAAAAGCAAGCGTGAGAGGATGCGCGGCACTCTGCCACTAGGACGTCCCACAAGCACCACGTGCAAGCATGCCAGGCACTGCACCACATGACGCAGCTCGTGCGGCCCGCTGCGCATGGCAGGCAGCGCGCGCTGCTAGTGCTCCTGCCGGCCGGCGCGCAGTGCGCCGCAGCGACATGCGTGCGCCGCACCTTTGGCCAGCCATCCTCCTTCTCCTGCAGGGCACAGCAACTGTCAGCTCCGGGCGCGGGGCCTTGATGTGATCAGCAGGCAGATTGAAGCACCGCAGGCAGGCAGCACTGCGTTCATGTGACACAAAGACGAGCATTGCATCGACCTGCTTGCTGCCTGCGTCCTCGAGCAACCCACGCCTTTGCGTCAATGTCGTGATGAGGAAAAAGACAGGCAGGCCAGTGTCTGCGGCAGGTGCGCCGGCAGGGTCGCGCCTTGCAGCACCAGCAGCGCGCCCGGCCGGCCCGGCGGGGAGCGCGCGGGGGCCAGCGCCGCCGCACGGCGGCGGCACGTGACAGAGCATGCGCGAGGGGGGTGCTGGGAGGCGGGTGTGTGGTTGGGGTTGGGGCAGGGCGCCCGCCTGGTAGATCAGGCGGTCCTGGAAGCACTTGGTCTTGGGCACGAGCTCCTTGGTGCAGCAGTAGCGGTGCCCGCCGGGCGTCGGGTGGCCGATCAGGTCGCGGTCATGCACCTCGAACAGCACCGCCTGGACCAGGCCTGCGCGGGCGGGGAGGGGGGCGCTCCTCAGGTAAAAGCCAACAACATGTAGTGAAATTGATCAGCGCCTGGCCCTGCGCCCCAGCCGTCAGCCCCGCGGGGCGGCCGCGAGCCTTCGCCTAAGACCGGCCCGCCGAGCCCGGGCCCGGGCCAGGGCCAGCGCCCTGCGCTTCCAGACACATTTGATCGCGGCCCAGCTTTGTGAGCGTGTTGCGCACTTGCGCTCGCCCTGTGTGAGGCGTCTCCCGCGGCATCAGCGCGGCCACAGACCGGCCGCGCGCATGGCCTCGCCACTTTGGCAGAGCCGCAGGAGCGCCCGAACATGCGCAGGGTGCTTGTGCGCCGGCATGCCGCACAGCAGTGGGCGCTGCCCGGGGCCGGCGGGGGCGCGCCCGTGTAGCCGTCGTCCGGCGCGTACTGGTTGGCCACGTCGCCCGGGCGCGCAAACTGCAGCTTCGTGAACTTTATCTCGCTCTGGCCGTTGGACAGCGCCGGCGCGCCCGGCTGGCCCCAGTTGCCCCACTTCTCCAGCGCCTGCCGCGGCGCCGGCGCGGCTCAGGCGCCGCCTGCAGCGCCGCCGTGTCTGGCGCGCGCCTGTTTGGGACCCTGAACGCTGACTCCCGCCTCTGCGGCCCCTTCCCGCTCCAACCATCGACCAGCGCCAGTGTGCCCGGGTGACCCCTACCGCCCCGCGCCTCCCAGCTTCTGCCGCCCCGCCCCGGGCGGCCGGACCTCCGCGTGCACGCTCGCTGTCCTGCTGTGCAACACACAGATTGTCAGAACAAGAGCCCCAGCTCGGTCACACTTCGTCTTGCTCGGCCGCCCGGCCCTGCCGGCGCGCCCAGGGCCCCTGGGCGTCCCAAGCCTCCAGCGCCTGCAGTTGCGCCGTGAGCCGCAGGCCCGCCCTGCGGCCGCGGGCTTGTCGTGGGCGCGACACAAGGTCACGGCTCCCCAGAGGTGTGAACGGGCCAGGGAGCTGTCTCAGACTGTGAGATCACAGGCGCGCCCCGACTCCGGCTCGCTTTCACAAACAGCATGCTGCGGGGGCTGCTCAGGCCGCGTCTGCTTCGACCAGGACGCTGGGGGCGGGCTCGGAACGGCAGCCGACCCGCCAAAGCGCACACCGCACGCAGTGGCCTTTCAGTTAGCCTGCTGACCGGGTCTGCACGCCTCGCCCAACCCCTCACATTAGCAGATAGAAACTCAGTAGCTAAGTGGTGGATCGGCGCGTGCCATATGCCGTGTCTGCCACGACCAGCTCAGTCTGCGCAACAAACCCATGCCTTGGACTCGACTCCCGGCGGTTGCCACAGCACTTCCTGAGGTCCAAGCACTTTCGGCCCATGCCTAGCCCCTGCGGCAATCACCAACCTAGCCTACGGCCTCGACAGGCAAGTTGACATTTTGAACCAGCGCGGTGAAACCAATGCACAAAGAACGGCAGCTCCAAGGTGCTGCAACCACCCTCTGTGCATTTCTCACCTCTTTCGTCGAGGCGTACAGGCCTTCCCTGCAAGCGGGCGCCAATCATCAGTCACTGCCGCAATTCATATTTCTGCCGGTTCATCCAGCCAGGAAAACCAGCCAGGTAGCATCTTGCCTTCCGCCTCGGTATATGAACGCATCAGCGACTGAGTAGAAGAGCTCCTGGTTGTATGAGTGGACCGCCGCAGAGGCTGAGTGCACAAGCAGCCCAAACAGCAGCGCCCCTTGCAACCGCTCTATGCGCATCGCAGCGCGCCCTGCCCACGGCGCTGGCCCGAAGTTCAGTTCGTGCTCCGTTTTCCCGGAGCGACTCCCGCCTTCCAAGCCCTGGACCCTCGAGCTTCCTCTTCAGCACAGGGCCCTTCAGGCAGCACAGGGCCCCCCGGCCGGGGCTGCTTCTTTACTTCCTTCCTACTTGAAGCAGCTTGCGCGTCTGGCCCGCCTCTGCAACGCCAGTCTCTGCCCTTATCACATTCCTATTTGGCGGCATACACCTCAGGGGTGTGACAAAGAACGTGCAAGCGCTCGAGGCATTCTAGGCTAGCAGGCGGCACACAGGGGTGAGGTCGGACTAGGGCCACGGAGCGTTGCAGACTTCCGGCGTGAGAAGTGCATACCACCGCATCCGTCAGCAGCAGCCCCGCTTCGCTGACTTGGGAGGAGCGCTCTAGGCCAGCGCCACGCAGAGGGTCAGTCCTTTGCACGGAGCTGCGCTGCACTAGCTGGTTTTGCCCCAGAGCGCACCCCACGCATGGTCGGCGGCTTGGCGCCGCCGAGTGAAGAGGAGGAGGCGCGCGCCGAGGCCGCGCAGCGCCAGGGCGTCGTCTTTGTGCTCGAGAGCGCCAGCTTGGAGACCGCCAAAGTCGGCAAGGCGGGCCCCTCGCGAGGAGCGCCGCATGCGGACGCCTGACTTGTGCACCGGGCCAGAGCGGTGGGTGCTCGCGCGACTCACGCGAGCATGTGCGCCGCGCAGGGCTACCAGCTGCTCAACTGCGATGACCACGCCACGTTCCTGCGCAAGCACGGCAAGGACCCGGCGCTGTACCGGCCGGACATTGCGCACCAGGCGCTGCTCGCTATCCTCGACAGCCCGCTCGCCAAGTCTGGGCGCCTCAAGGCGCGCGGGGCCCCGCGCTGGCGCGCTGCCGGCCCTGGCCAGTGCCGAGCTTGCAAGCTGACACGGCGTGTTCGCGCAGGCGCTGTACGTGCACACGACGCGCAATGTGCTGGTGCGCCTCCCCTTCATGGTCCAGTCCGAAAAGTGTACATTTTCATGGCTGAGCGTTGCCTGCTGCTGCATGCGCGGCTGGGTCGCAGCCTGTCGGCCGTTTCGGAAGAGCAGCCGTGCTGCCGGGGGTGCGCAGGTGCAGGTGAATCCACAGGTGCGGCTGCCGCGCACGTTCAAGCGCTTCTGCGGCCTGATGGTGCAGCTGCTGCAGAAGCTGAGCATCCGCGCGACCAACGGCCCCGACAAGCTGCTGAAGGTGGGCCCCCCTGCTCCTGGTCGCGGGCTCCACCGGGTGCGCAAGCGCTCGTTGCACCACTGCGTGCCCGCTCGCCGCGCCGCTGCAGGTGCGGTCCCTGGTTGCGGTCCCTGGTTGCTGCGGTCCCTCCTTCAGAGCCGGCTCGTGTGTGGCGCAGCACGTTCCCGCCCGGCTGCAACAGGGTCGGTCCCCCCCGCCGTACATGCGGCCGCATGCGTGCCCTGCACTTTGCATGCGCGGGTGTGCGTAGCCCAGTGCATGGTGCATGCCGCCCGGCATGGCATAACGCTTGGGGCTTGAACATAGGCACGTGCCTGCCCCTTGCCTGCTAGCTGCTGGACACGGGCGCGCGCTCGGCGGTGCCCGCACGCTGCTGCCTGGCACTTTTGTGAGGCGGCGCACGCTCGCGCGCGCGCCCGGCCTCTGACGCCGCGCGCCGGCCGGACGCAGGTTGTCAAGGGGCCCGTCACCAAGCTGCTGCCGGCCGGCTGCCGGCGCGTGGGCTTCAGCCGCGCCGCGCCCAGCCTGGTCAGCTTCCGCGAGTACGTGAAGGCGCTGCCGGAGGGCGCGCCGGCCGTGTTTGTGGTCGGCGCCATGGCGCACGGCGCGCTGGAGGTCGCGTACGTGGACGAGTGGGTGGCCGTGTCGGAGTTCCCGCTCTCCGCGGCCTGCTGCCTGGGCCGCATCACCAACGCGCTGGAGGACAAGTGGGGCGTTGTGTAGCGCGCGAGAGCGGGAGGGCCGCGCGTGCAACAAGCGCGCGCTGCGGCTGCAAGCGTGGAGCGCGGGGCAGTGTGTTGCAGTGCGGCGTGTTGTGATGCAATAGGTAAGTCTGTTGCTGCTCAGGATAGGCAAGAAAAGGCTCTGAGCGCGCGCGCCTTTCGGCGCGCACCCAGGCGTGGTAGGTGAACAGCCTGTTTCAGCGAGCGCGTCCGATTCAGCCTGACTGGCGTGAGTCGCCCAACAACCTGCTAGACATGCCCCAGGTTGCGCAGCGCAGCCGCCGCCCGCGCGTGCGGCTGCCAGGTCGCCGCTTAGCTGGCGCATGCAAGCACACGCTCCAGGGCTGCCTTGGACGCCGTCCTGGCTCTGCCCAAATGCGCTAGACAACGCAAACAAGGCACCGGCGGCGATCTGGTGCACAGTAGCAGGACATGCGGACGCCAGCAGCCGCACCAGCGCCGACACAACCTCGCACTCCCGCACGCTGTCCTGGTTCCTGGTGTTTTCTATGCCCAAGCTCCACAGCGCCGCGGCAGCGTGCTCATGCACGTCACCGGTCCCGCCAGGCACCAGCAGCCGCACCAGCACCGCAACGCCCCCGCACTCCCGCATGCTGTCCTGAATCTGCAAGTTGTCAGTGCACAAGTTGCGCAGCGCCCTGGCAGCCTGCTCATGAACACCGGCAGAATTGCCGGGCGCCAGCAGCCCAACGGGCGCCGCGACGCCTCCGCACTCCCGCACGCTGTCCTTGTTCTGGATGCCATCAGAGCACAGGTTTCCCAGCGCGGCCGCGGCCCGCTTCTGTACGCCCGCGGAGCGCCCAGTCGCCAGCAGCCCGACCAGCGCCGCAACGCCCCCGCACTCCCGCACGCTGTCCTGGTTCTGGGTGTTTCCGACGCACAAGTTCCCCAGCGCGCCTGCAGCCTGCTTTTGTGTGCTGGCGGAGCAGCCGGGCGCCAGCAGCGCGACCAGCGCCGCGATCCCTCCGCACTCCCGCACGCTGTCCGTCTGAGTGTTTTCAAAGCACAGGTTCCCCAGCGCACATGCGGCCAGCTCCTGCACGGCAGCAGGGCCGCCGGGCGCCAGCAGGCCCACCAGCGCTGCCACGCCCCCGCACTCCTCCACGCTCTTTTTGTTGTCGAGGCCTTCTTTGCACTGGTTGGCCAGCGCCGTGACAGCCGCTTCTTGCACGGCAGCAGGGCGGCCGGGCGCCAGCAGCCCGACCAGCGCGGCCACGCCTCCGCACTCCCGCAAGCTGTCCCTGTTCTTGGCATTCCCCAAGCACAGGTCTGTCAGCGCCCCAGCTGCCTCCCACTGCACAGCCGCAGAGCCGCCGGGCACAAGCAGCCCGACCAGCGCCGCGACGCCCCCGCCCTCCCTGACGCCGTCCTGGCCTTGTTTGTTGTCGAAGCACATGTTGCGCAGCGCCGCAGCAGCCCGCTCCTGCACGGCAGGCGAGCCGCCGGGCGCGAGCAGCCCGACCAGCGCCGCGACGCCCCCGCACTCCCGCACGGTGTCCTGGTTCTGTGCACTGCCAATGCACAGGTTGCGCAGTGCCGCGGCAGCCTCACCGTGCACGGCAGCAGAGCCGCAGGGCGCCAGCAGCCCGACGAGCGCCGCAACGCCCCCGCAGCCTCTCACATACTCCCTATTTGGGCTCTTGTCAGAGCACAGGCGCGCCAGCGCGTGCGCAGCCTCCGCTTGCTCAGCGGCAGAGCCGCTGGGCGCCAGCCGTCTGACCAGTGATGCCATGCGAGCACGTGCACTGCCTTTCGCCGGCACCTGGCACTTGCGCGTCCCGGTCCTGGCAGCTTATTGCTTACAAGGCTCCCGATCAAAGAGCAGCATGAGCGTACCGTGAGTGCGAGAACAGCTGCTGCCTACCCTGTCAACAAAACCCTTGAGCAAAATAAAGAGCGAGCCGCCTTGCTCTCTTGTTGCGAACAGGCATTGTAGGAGGCGACAGGGGGCACGATGGTGCAGCGCCTGACGTACAGGAGGCGGCACTGCTATGCTACAAAGTCCAACAAAGTAAAGAAGGTCAAGACGCCAGGTGCGCGGCTCCCGCAGGCATGTGGGACTGTGAGTGCGCAGGCTGCTTTGGGTACCACTTCGTCTGCGGCTGCACTGCGTGCCGGGGCGTCGCTGACTGACAGAGACCGCCAACCTGCTTCCTTGTATCGGCGAGTAGCAGCCTGACGTGCTGGAGGTGTGAGCGTGCGCGCGGCGGCGGTGGTGTGTGTTTGCGAGTGGGTGCTGCGCGGCGAGCGGCAAATGTGAGGCCGTGGCGCCCGCCGCGCAGGAGGCAAGCTCGTTGTGCACTACACACGGAAGCAGCCCTCGCCCCGCATCTGCGGCGCGACCGGCGTGCGACTCAATGGGGTGCGCGCGGCGCCGAGTGTGTGCTGATCGTCTCGGAGGAGTGTTGCTGGGACGTTGGCTCTGTGGAGCAGCGCGAAGGACAGCGGCCAAGAGGAGCCTGCCGGCGCAGATTCCCGCGCTGCGCCCGAAGGAGATGAGCAACAAGCGGCTGTCGCGGAAGCACAAGACCGTGCACCGCATCTATGGCGGCCACCTGGACCACAAGGTGGTGCGCGAGCGGATCATCCGCGCGTTCCTGATCGAGGAGCAGAAGATTGTGAAGAAGGTGCGCGCCTGCCCTGGCGGTGCCTGCCGCTGTGGTGTTGGTTCCACAGTGTTGTAGGTATGTTGCAGCGTCCTGTGCGCCACCTGTATTACCTTCTGCCCGTGTTTGATTGCCTGTCAGCAGTGCGTGACCCAGGAACCGCGGGCGCGCAGGTTCTGAAGCTGCAGAAGGCAAAGGAGAGGGGGACAGCCAAGTGAGCGGCAGCATGCGAACGGCAGAGGATGCGGGCCTGCAGCTGTGGGCAGGCTGCGGGCCTGCACGCAGCGGAGTGTAATCGACTGAACTCGAGTGAACGCAGTGCGGCATGGCGAGTCGCCTCAAATCCTACCTTGCAGTCTAGCACAACATCACACATCCTGTACTGAACATGGTGCGTCAGCCAGTGAGCACTACACGCATCATGCAAGAGCGGGAGCTTCTGTACTTGCCTACACGGCCAGGCCTAATGAGCACCATTCATCAGCTATGCAATAGTGAGCCTGTTGCAAGTGGCGGGTCGGCCCTAAAGCATGATGATGGCGGCGGTTACTTTTTCCGGATGATGACCAGACTGCCGCGGTTGCCCATTGTGACCTGCACGCAGCAGCTTGTCATAATCCAGGGTTGCAGCAACCGTGTGCACAGCCAGCAGCAACCTTGTTTCGTCGCGCGGCCTGCGCGCATGGCAGGGCGCGCCTGCAGCTCATCGTCCAGGAACACAAAGTCGCGCGTGCCTTTGATCTTCTTAGGGAACGTTATCTCTGCGACGCCTGTGCTCGGCTCCTGCAGCGCCCGCGCCCGCTCAGCAGCAGCCCAGCAGGCAGCAGTGCTGCATATTTAGGCGCTTTACGTCACAAGAGGGGTGGCGCGAGGTGAGTGGGGCCACGTGCGCACAGTTGGACTTCGCCAGGTCTACCAGCACTACGAAATAGGCCTAGCCCCTGGCGCCACTCCGTCAGTGACAAACATGCAGCACAAATGCCCAGCGCTCTGCACACTTGACATACAACCCGGGATCCCATAGCGGCCAGTGGTCACACATGCCCCGGCAGCGCATGCGGCGCAGGGGCCGCGCCATGGTTGGGTTGCTGTCGCGCAGGAGGGCCACCCAGGCGCGCAGCGCGGCCGGGTCGCTGCTGCTGGGCTCGATGCGGATGCCGGTGAAGTAGACATTCTGGCGCGCGGGGTTGTCGGCATCCAGCTCGTACTCGCCCAGCGCCGACTGCACGCCCTCCAGGCCCTCGGCCTCGCAGTCCGTCACCTGCACGCGGCGCGCCCACTCTCGCCGCATGGCCACGCAGCCGCTGTCGCGACCTGGCCCACACCGGCACCGTACAGAACAAGCACTGCTCGTGGCACTTTCAGTCCATGTGGCACTTTCACTCCAAATCATAAAAACTCATTTTCATGCAGGTGGCACCCAGCCAGCCCATGCCACCAGGGCAGCAGCCGCCTGCGCGGCGCTCCTCGCCTGTCACGACCAGTGCGAGGGATCCGCGCCAGACCTGCGTTTGCACAGCTTGTGCACAACCTCTGCACTTCCAGCCTGGACCACACGCCTCCCGAGCGCCGGCGCGCGCGCCTTAAAGTAGGCCTTGGTGCAGTACTGCGCGGGCGTGTCCACGCCGGTCAGCACCTCCGTGTTGAACACGCGCACCTGCGCCCGCCGCAGCTCTGCTAAGCGGCGCCGAGCCAGTCTGCGCGGGTCGCCAGCGTCTCGCCCTCGCCCAAGGCACGCCTGGGAGACCAGGGCTGGCTGCACGACGGGCGTCCGCAGCCGGGCGGGCGCGAGCGCGGCGCGCCCGGAGGTCGTTCGGGCCAAACTGCTGGAAGGTCAGCGTGCCGAGCGTGCTGCACGCGTCATCGTCCAGGTAGTTGGTCGTGTTGAGCATGCCCTCGAACCGGCCGTCCACCGCGCCCGGCCGCAGCTGCAGCGGCTGCGCCTCGTTCACGGCCTCAATCTCCTCCACGGCCGCTTGCACATCGGGCGTCAGGCGCCCCGTCCTGCACTCAGCTCGACCCGGTGTGGTGATGCTTTGCAGAAACTGGGTGCACTGCCAATAAAATTGCTCAAAAAGGACTGAAGCTTCTCCTGATCGCGCTTGCATGGCACTGGTAGCAGCCGTGAGGCTGCCGAGCGGCACCACGGCCAGGCAGGCATACTTCTGTGCAACTATATGCGAGCTCTGGTCCACGTGCATATTAACATGCGCACCGCATCGGGCCCTCGTTCGCCTTGATGGCGCTCAGCAGCTGCCGCTTCAGCTCGTCACTGCTCTTGTGCTGCACACCAGCGGCTGCAGCCTGCACACCGAGGCATCCACTGACTGCCGCATGCATGCCTGCGCGGAGAGCTGCAACGCCAAGCGAGACTGAGCTCGGCGTGCACCTGCACGGTGAGCTTTTGTGCTCTACAGCGCGCGGAGCGCTTCGTGCAACGCCAGCCAGAAGTTGGCGTCCACATGCACCGCTGCACAGGGCGGACTCCTGCATGCAGAGTGCACGGGGCCCTGCATGCCTGCACGCTTGTCGTGCGCCAAGTAAGTAATCGTCATACGTGCTGTGCCAGAGGTGGACGTGAACTGCGTTGCTGCTGCTGGGCTGCCAACCTGCAAGGTGCTGCGGTGCATCATGGAAAATGCAAGCACCCCTTGGTAATTCTGTGTAAGCGCTCTATCAGTAAACCGTTTGTGAGCAGCCACAAAACACTCGTTCAGTTGCTCTCGGCACACTACTCCTGCCCTCCGTGTCATGAGCTTTCGTCTGGGCATTTAGGGCCCTGCACAGAGTGGGCCCCCCGCTTCTCGGCTTTGCGCGCGGCTCGCAGCTACTTAAACGGTTGATGACAGAACCCATCAGAGCCACAGCTTGCATACGGTGTGGGAGTGCTGCGCGCAGAGCTGGCCGCTTGCGGCGTCACCGGCATTGAAAAATAAACAAGATGCTGTCTATGAGCGTGCGACGCGGGCTGTGACTCGCACGGTGAGTTGCGCTGCCAGTGCAAGCGTGCCAGGAAGCCCGTGTGCCTGGTCAAGTGTTTGTACACCCGGCGTCGCGGCACGCCGAGTCCGCACCAGCAGTTTGCAAACCTTACAGACAAACTCCACTGAGCTGGAGCTCGGCATGCGTGCAGCACGAGGAGCATACGGAGCTGGCACGCTCTGGACTTGCGGTCACTGATGGCGCACGACCGGCCTGCGCTCGCGCTGCGCTGGCAGGGCACGAGCGTGTGCCCGGCGTGGCGCCAGCACACACGGTCGCTGCTGCGACCCGCGCCAGTCAGCGCGGTCTGCCTGGCGGCAAACCGGGCCGGCGACGCTGCCAGGCAGGAGCAGACCGTGCGCAGGCGCGCGGTGCTTGCCACCGCCGGGGCGTGCGCCGCCAAGTGCAGTGTGCTCTACGCCGCCGCCCTGCAGCGCGCACGCGGCGAGGCGCGCCCTGCGCACGCCCGCGTGCCTGTGCACAGGCAGCTCCACAGCTGCCTTGCGTCACGCGCAGGCCGGCCAGCCTGGCCTGCGCAAGCGCCACAGGCATCCTGACGCGGCGGGCGGCGCCTGCGCAGGACTATGCCGGCGCGCGGCGCGCCTTCCAGGAGTGCGTGCAGATCTGCCCGTCCTACGGGAAGGCCTGGGTGTCCTGGGCGCAGGTCTGCCCCTCCCCCTGTGCCCCCTGTGCTGATCGAATGCGACTGCCAGGACCACACCTGCTGCGGGCTTATGCAGGGCATGGGGCCCAGAGCGAGAGCCGCGTACACGCCTGACCTGGTGTGCTGCTGGGTGGAACACACAGTGGCCCATGCGGGAGAGAACCGCCAGCAGCAGACAGTGGCGCAGACGCTGTGTAGAAGGCCGCTGGCGTTGCAGTGATGCGCGACCCCCGAGTGATCCAGTGATGGAGTGGCGCACGGCCATAACTCGCGCGCGCGCGTGGCAGATGGAGAAGCGCTCGCGCGCGGCGGGTGCGGGCGACCACGTGGCGCGCTGCCGTATGGTGCTGCAGCAGGGCCTGACGCTCAACCCCGACAGCGCGCCCCTCTGCCAGGCGCGCACCGCGCCTGCCACAGCCTCATTCGGCGTGCACCATCATGCACAGCAGCGCGTACACTGGTGCCACGGCCACCCCAGCAGAGCCCTTGGCCAGGGCGCGCACAGTGCGCTCGATGGCGCTGAGCGCGCAGCTGCTGCAGCACGGCGGTAGAGCTTGGTCGCATGCTTCGTCCGCATGATGCGCACCTCTGCTGGCCGCACCACTCCCCGCCTCACATCGGCAGCCTGTGCGCGCGCACCACGGGCCCGAAGTGAGCGTGGCCGGCGAGACCCACTGCTGCGCTGGGCAGCGCCTGTGAGCAGCCAGGCTCACCAAACACACCCTGGCTCCCTGCGCGCCACCGCTGCGCCTCACGTGTGGGATTGCTGGTCAGCCAAGGCACCGGGTGCCGACTCCGGCGCAGCTACACATGAGAACACCCTACCCTACCCTACCTTACACTCTGGCGCGCCCCCGCAGGCGTGGGGCCTCATGGAGCTGCAGCGCGGCAACGTGCTGGCGGCTGTGCTGCTGCTGGAGCGCAGCGTGCTGAACGACCCGGCGCGCTGCTCGCCTGTGCTGCGCTGGAAGGCTGTGCGCACGGCGCGGCAGTCGGTCAGCTCGCGCCGGCGGCTGCGCTCCTCGCGCGGCGGCTTCCCGCTGGGGCCGCAGACCGGCGGCTTCGCCTGATGGGCGGTGCAGCCGACAGTCGGCGGTTTTGAGGCTTGCGGGGCGCGGATTGAACTCCGCGCCATAGGCCCTCGCCTGTGCTGCATGAGGGTTATCGCGTGCTGCGCGGCGGCCCGCTGGCGCTGCTGGCGATCGCACCCGAGGCGCCGCGCGCTCTGTTTAGGGTGCGTGGCCGCGGGCGATGCCACAGGTGTAAAGCGCCGCAGCACGCTGCAAATGGAGGCATGGCCGGTGTGTGGTGCAGACCATGCGTGGTGTGTGGCTGGCTGGCAGGGGCACAGCGCCTGGGATCCGCCCTGCCGCAGTCCTCACCGCGCTGAGCAGGCCGGTGCCGGGAACAATGACCAGGCGAGCCGGCTGCATTCTCCAGGCCAGGGAGCATAAGTATCGGGGACTGGTTGTGACGAGCGAGCTTGGCCTCCAGCAGAGAGGCAGGCAAGGCCGACAGGGCACATGCATGTTGATGTGAAGACTGAAGTGCTGTTGAGATGAGGCTGGCCACAAGCTGGCTGGCGGCATTGCTACGCGCTCTGTGTAGTATCACACATGGCAACCTGAGTTTGCGCAGTGGTGAGGATGAGAGCACCTATGCGCGGGGACCGGGGCAGCTATGCAATGCCAGGTGTAAAGTATGTGCTTGTGACGCTGACAGGTGGCTTGTGTTGCGATGCTGACAGATAGATGACTGGTGTGAGCAGTTTTGAGGCAGGACAGCACTGACTGTAATGGGCATGTACAGAGTTCTGTACGTGTGTGGATAAAATTTGCGGGGGAAGTCAAGCACGGG
>JAABUU010004079.1_pt1 | contig 17681 bp, 18 predicted proteins | sample 5559301 | NCBI WGS metagenome assembly JAABUU01 (sample SAMN10711884, study PRJNA513360) | rock metagenome | isolation source: Antarctica rocks | place: Antarctica: Victoria Land, Richard Nunatak white | reverse complement strand
CCACACCCTCGCCGTCATCCAGCGCTCCGTCGCGGCGGGTTGTCGCCTCAACCGCCGCAAAAAGAAGCCCAATACCTATCAACTCCTCCTTGAGCCCTCCCTCGTAGGGTTAGCCTGATGCATATGCCCCGCCCGCCGCCGCTCCCCCGCCCCTCACCGCGGAGCGCACCGGCGTCACCGACGCGTCGCACCTTGCGCCGTGGCCTGACCCCGCGGCCATCGTGCAGGACGTCACCACGCGCCTGCACCCGCTCATCGACCACGCCGTGCAGCGCGCCATAGCCCCTTTGGTTGAGACGATCGCCCAGCAGACCGCCACCATCGCACGCCTGGCTACCGCGCTCCACGCGCTCCACGCCGCGCTGCCGCTCCCTGCGGCACGGGAAATGACGCCGGATACGCCGGCGCAGCGTCCCCACGCTCTCGCGGCCTATCAGGACGCACAACAGGACATGGCGGACCAGAAGAACGCACGAGTGGACAGCGTGGACTGGCAGGGTGCCCAGGACCGCCGCGTGGCCGATCGCCGTACCCGTGACGCGGGGGCGCTCGCGCAGGACCGTCGCGTGGTCGATCGCCGCGCCCAGCAGGATCGGGACCGCTTCGAGGACGCCGTCCTGGCCCAGTATGTCCCTCTACCCCCCGCCGCCGCCCCCCCACACCCGCCGCCTGACACTCCGCCCGCTTCCTAACGCCGCTAGGGTTGCCAGCCTCGTGGCCCGTCGCCGTCCCTCCCGTCGTCGCATCGCCCTCACCTCCATGGCTCTCTTGTCGCACCCTGACGGCACCCGCCCTCACCTGCTATAGTCCCCCCAGCAGCCTCCATCGTCTACGATCCGTGCCTTCCCCGTGCCGCCGCTCGCCGCACCGTAGGACGTCTGGGCCGACGCGCAAAGGCTGCCGCCATGCTTCACCCCTGCCCCCGCCCTCCCTGCCCCGACTGCGGCGCCGACGACGCCCTCGCCCTCCGCGCCACGTACCACTATCACCCACCCCTGCCCCTCCGTTGGCTCGCCCCCTTCTTCCCTCTCCACCTCACCCGCGCCTACGCCTGCGCCATCTGCCACCAGCGCGTCCACCTCGCTGGCTGCCCCCGCGCACCGATCGACACGGGCGCGCACAACACGTCGCTCGCCCGACGCGCGGTTGATGGTCGCCCCAGTGGCCGCCTGCCTGCCGCGACGTCGCCCGTGGTAGCGAGAGTGCCTATGCCCCCTGTCACATGGAATCCTACCGCAGATGCGGCCGGGGCAGGGTGCTCAGTCAGGCGGCTCACGATCGGGACAGACGACAGCGATGCGCATCATGGCGGCGCTCTGACGGCCCCCGTCGCGCGTCGTGCCGTCGTACCGCTCGCGCTGTCCGCGTGCAGAACACGCGACCCAGGGCTTTTGCGCGCGTACGGAACAGTCGTCCGACGGCCAGGGGCAGCGCGCCCCGCTCGTCTACCTGTGCCCGTGGGTACAGAACATGCACGCCCCCTGGGTACGCATGGATTAAGCACGGAGGGGGTGCCGCGTGATCAAGATCAGGACCTTTATCCAGAAATGCGTGAACGACGGGCGGGCGACGGGCGCACAGGTCGCGAAAGTTGGCCGGGTCCTCAGGTCCGCGGGCGTCGGCCGCGTGGTGGGCCCGCCGCTGCGCCTGCTCGCGCTGATCGGGTGGCTCGTGGCGCGGATGTTCGTGCGCAAAAGGGGCGCGGGACGTGGACGGTAAGCGCGCATCCTCGGGGGATCTACCATCGTGCCGGTTTCACGCTCATGCACGGCTCCGTGACGCGGTACCGGGGACCGCCCCTTCCGCGCCGCCGTCGCCTTCGTCGACGCCCAGATTGCCATCGCGCGCGACGCGAGCGCACAGCCCCCGCGCGTGACGCCGTCGGCGACAAGGTCTGCATGGCCGCGCCCGTCCGTCCGCGCGTGCGGGGTGCGCACCGTCCGCTGGACCATCGAGACGGTCCACAGCCAACTTACCGCCCTGGGCCGCGTGCCCCTGCATCTCCGCTCCATCACTGGTGTGGCGATTAACGCTCTTGCATCCCTGCCCGCCCGCGCCTATCTGAACCTCGACGCGCAATCACGGGCGGCGTATAATCGACATAAGGTGACGATCGCCGATCGCTGCACAAGGAGGTGTCCCTGATGTCCATCGCGCTCCCCGTCAAGCGTACCCGCCGCCGTGAGTGGCTGCAGCAAGCCGTCGTGTCCGGGTTTATCGCCACGGCGGTAGCGGCCGTCGTGTTGGTCGGCGCGTACGTCGCCGCGCAAGGCTTGAGCCAATCGTACACGCCGGGGACTACGAACACGGTTGTCCACTGGTTCTATAACCTGACGCACAACCGCGCCACGACCGCGGCCAAGGACGCGCTCTATGGTGCCCTCCTACTACACGTGGCGTTCGGCCTGTGCTGGGCCGGTATCTACGCCTACTTCGCCGAGGCCGCCCTCACGGACCCCGGCTGGCGCAAAGGACTGATCTTCTCGCTAGGTCCCTGGCTGCTCTCAGTCATCGTGCTACTGCCCCTGCTCGGCGGCGGCTTCCTGGGCTTTGGGTTAGGCGCGGGACCGCTCCCAATCATCGGCAACTTCGTCGTACATGCCGTCTATGGCGTCGTGCTCGGCACCATCTATGGGCTGAACGCAAGCGGTGGAGCGAACGCGAATGGTCTCGAACTCAAGCGCGACAACACCGCCGAGCGTGGGGCTGCCCTCGGCATCATGGCTGGGGCCGTCGTCGGAGGTGTCGCCGGCTTGGGCATCAGTCTGTTCGCGGGGGCCGCTGACGGCGTCATCACGGGTCCTTTGCAGTTGTTCCTGTTTGGGGCCGTGCTCAGCGCGGTCGGCGGCGCCCTGCTGGGGTCCATGTCGGGGCTGACCAACATCGCCAAGTGAGTCGTGCGTACTACCCTTTGGTGCTCGTTGACAGGGACATAGAGACCCCGCAACGTTGATAGTGTCGACACATCAGCGCTGGGGAGGGCGGCATGAGTCAAGAGCACCACGAGCCCACGGTCCAGGCCCAACCGAGCGCGCCGGAGGGGCGGCTTATCCACCTGTACGAGCGCGCCGAGAGCGTGTTGACTTCCGTCGTCGCTTTTTTCCTGATCGTCTTCGTCGTCGTGGCCCTCCTGGGCGTGATCGGCGAGGTCAAAGGCCCGCTCCTGGCCCCTACGCCGGACTTTACGACGGCGGCCCTCCAGGGGATCGACGCTGCCTTCCTAGCGATCATCCTCCTGGAGTTGCTGCACACCACGCTCTCGCGCGGGCCGATCAGTCAGCAGGTGCAGGAGTTCCTGGTGATCGGGATCACGGCGGCGGTGCGGCACGGCCTGGAGTTGGCGGCGAGCGGACGGGGCAACAATCCCCGTGACGTGGTGATCAACCTGACCATCAACGCCATGGGCGCGTTCGTGCTCATCGCGGGCCTGTGGCTGGTGCGGCAGCAGTTGCGGGCGGACCGGCGCGAGCGACGGGCGGACGAGATCGCGCGCGCCGGTGGCGCACCGGGGCCATCGGAGGACGACTGATCCCGCCACCGGCGCGATCCGCCCCCACACCCTTGTCGTGCCCCTCCACCCCTCTTTGTGAGCGTGACAGGGCCTCCGCACCGTCCCCACGACACCCGCGACGCACGACACAGCGCGCGGATCGGCCCCACAACTGTGACGTTTCGAGCCTTTCCACGTGTCGATCCGGCACATGTAATTTGACGTCTTACACCTGTACACTGACCCCACCGCTGTACACTGACCCCACCGCCGCGTCCCTTCCGCCGGAGACGCATCGCTGCCTATACTAAGGACAATGGGCCACACCGCACGATAACAGGAGATCACCGCCATGCCCCAGCGCCCTGCCGTTCCCCTGACCTGTGCCTCCTGCGCCGCGCCCTTCACCCTCACCCCCTTCGCCTATCAGCGCCGCCGCGCCCGCTATGGGACGCACCTCCTCTGCCCCCGCTGCCTCGCTGACGGCTGGCTCCGCTCTCAGCATGGTCGCACCGCCCAAGGGGACATCCTCCGCGACGCCCCCCCTGACCCTGCTGACCGCACGCCCACCTCATAGCGCGTCAGCCCTCCGCGCCAATAAGCACACCTTGGTCATGCGTCGGCCGCGCCCAGGACCACGGCTCCCCCCACCCCGCTAACCAGCGTCACGGCTTGTGGGCACCCCGCCGCAGCATCCCTCCACGGACCCACACGGACACCACGGCATCCCATGCCCACGCGCATCCTCTTCGTCCACCACGATCAGGTCCAGCGCCGTGTGGTCCAACTCCACCCGCTCCAGTGGCCGCTGGGCGCGCGGTCCCGGCTGCACCCCCGCGCGCCGCTCCCCCGGCCCTGGCCGTCGCCGCAGCACCCCCGCCGTCCCCACCGCCTTCACGCGCCGCTCGATCGTCGACAGGCCCGGCAGCCTCAGCTGCTCCTCCGGCGCGTGCCCCTGGTTGCGCACCCGCACGCGCTCGATCACCAGGACATACACCGCCCGCGCCGTCCGTTGCGCCGGCGCCGCTCGGCACTCCGCCAGCACCCCCTGGATGATCTCCTCCACCTCCGCGTCCAGTCCAGAGCGGCCTGTGTCACGCCGTATCGTCGTCGGGACCAGCGCCCGGATGTCCCCCCCGCTCGCCTCGTACGCCCGCAGATACCGCTCCACGCTGCCCCGACTCGCCGCTTCTCCCCGCACCCCGGGCGTCGTGCGCTCTGGCCCTGCGGCCGCGGAGAGATACTCCGCAATCGCGCGCCGCGTCCGCCGCTCTGGGGGCCACGCTATAGCTTGTCAGATAATGTTTGAGAGATTCGGGCGGTTGACTGAGTGTGGAAGCTGCCTGCGGATTCTCATTCTTTATCTGAACATCTATAGCAGCGGCCGGATCAGCGCATACCGCCGCCACGCCTCCGCTCGCGCGCTCTCCGGCAACGAGCAACGCAACACATGGCGCGGGACGCCGCACTGGGCCATCCTGACGGTAGTGACCATCCCCGTCGCCGTCCTGGTCGCGACGGGGGGTAGCGCCAGTGTCCTGGGCGACCTGTACGCCTTCGGGTTGCTCGGCGCCTTCACCCTGACCTGTCTCTCCCTCGACATCGTGCGCTGGCACGAACGACACCCTATCGCCGATCCCGCCCAGGGGCGGCGTGTCGCGGATCCGGACACGTCCACGGCCGGCGGCGCGCACGTCGGCCGACTCACGTTCGCGCTGGGCGTCCTCACGACGGTCTTGGTAACGGTCGCGTGGCTGACCAACCTGGTCGCCAAGCCATTGGCCACGGCCTTCGGCGGCGGCGTGACGGTCATCGGCCTGCTCATCGCAGCGGCGACCTACACCCTGGGGCGGCGCGGGGGACGTCCCGTCGTCTTCCCGCATGTGCTGCGCCAGGGCTACCCCGTCCTCTTCCTCGCGCGCGGGCGTCGGGCGCACCCGCCGGCGACGGTGCTGGCGATCCTGCCCCGGCAGGCCGACCAGATCGCCGCGCTCGTGGGGGCCGCCAATAGGGCGGCGGCCAACGGGCCAATCGTCTTCGTCCAACGCGGCACGAGCGATCCACCCGACCGCGCCCCCCGGCTCTTCGAGATCGTCAACCCGTACCTGGAGGACGAGGCCGCCCAGGCGGCCTTCTCCCAGGCCGAGGGATTGGCGCGTCGCCAGGGTCTGAACCACCGCTACCTGTACCTGCCGCACACGGCGCCGCCCACCGCTATCGCGGAGTTCTGGCGCACGCTGCGCCCCACGGAGGTGGTAGCCGTGGCGGAGGACGAGGATCTGCTCTCCGGCATCCCCCACGCACAGGTGGAGCGCACCAGCGCGGACGGTGTGTCCCTGGTGCATCTCCTGTCGCGCCCGGATGCGTCTGCCGTTGTCGGGGAAACCCCGGCTTCACCGGGTAACGCTGGGAGGTGACAGAGGCATTGCTGGGAGGTGACAGAGGCATTGCTGGGAGGTGACAGAGGCATTGTTGGGAGGTGACAGAGGCGTTGCAGGGCGCGGGGGCATGCGTGGGGACCGAGGAGACGGGGTGGAGGACGCCCGCACGAACGCGTCGCGCGTCGAGTAGATCGGCGAGCCTGAGACGAGAGACGGAAGGACGGCCTATGCGCCAAGGGATGTGGGGAGCGGTTGGGCACGCGACCACGCCCACGATCTGGCACGTATCATGCGTTCGTTCGCATCGAGACAAAGACAGTAGATGATGTGGCCACGCGCCATATCGGCGACAGGGAGCCGCGGGGAGGTGTTCGATGAGTGGGGTGTTGTATGGCATCGCCGTGGTCCTGGTCGTGCTGTGGGTGATTGGCCTGCTCGTGCACATCACGTTCGCCGCGATCCACCTGCTGCTTGTCGTCGCGGTCGTGCTCGTGGTGTGGAATCTGGTCATGGAGCGACGGCGTGCCTGATCCCACACCGTCCGGCGCTGGCCCTACTCCACAACAGGGACATCCACTATCACGCGTCATGTCGGGTGCGGTGCTGGTCTATTTATGGCGGGAGCTTACATTATGGCGGGAGCTTACAGCCCTATGTACAGGGCCATTTAATGTTCCGGTACAGCCACACTAAACCGTGGGCGACGCTCAAATCAGGCGTCACCACCGTTCCTTGTGGTTGTCCCAATGTTCCCCTCACACCACCGAGAACTACACGCCGACCTATGTGCGATCCCCTATGCGCACCCGCACCCTCCTGCTGTTATAGTGCAGGTGGGTCGTTTGTTAAGAGACTGTTAAGCTTTATTAAGAGAACGTTAAATAAGGGGGGGGGAAAGACACCATGGCGCTTGACGACTATGTAGAGTCCGAGGTGGCGATTGCGGCGGCGGCGGCTGCGGTCATCTTCTCGCCGCGCATACGCGGTGTCTTGCGCAAGGGTGCGGTCTATGGGCTAGCCGGGGCGCTGGTCGCCGGTGACGCGATCGGGTCGTTCGCGCGTGGCGTTGGGCGCGGCGCCCAGAACGCCGCCAGTACGACGGCTGACGTTGCGGGGAACGCTGTAGCCGCGACAACGGCTGTGGTCGGGAACGCGGCGGGCGCAACGGCCGACACCGCCAGGAACGCGGCGGGCGCGGCGCCGGACACGACAAGCGCGACTCTGGCTACGCCCGAGGCGGCCGCGGAGGAGTTGGCCGCCGTCACTCAGGGGACAATCGACGGTACGCCAACGACCGGCCGGCGCAGCCGGCGCGCCCCGGCCGAGCAGACGGAGGGCGCCCTCAATGAGTGAGACCCAGAGCGAGACCTCCGCGAACGCCGAGCAGCGTCCAGCCACGGCGCGCGCCGAGGATGCGGTCGATCAGGCGGGGGAGCGGGTGGGCCAGTTTGCCGCCCTCTTTGGCCGCCGTCTTCAGGTCTTCGCGGCCCGCGCCCGCGAGGAGGCCGAGGACATCTGGGCCGAGGCCCAGAGCATGCGCCGCGCGGACGAGCAGCCCTAGCCGAGGGAACGTCCCGCCGGTTCCCTCCCACCCCACCTCCCTGTACCCTGCCGATGACCAAGCGCTCATAGGCCCAGGGGCCCATGGGCACTCCTAATTATAGCGAAGGTTTCCGCGTCTACGATGAGTATGGCTAGCACCGTCGACCCACTCCTGCTGCGCGCGACACCGGGCCGCGCGCGCGTCCATGTGCCGGGCCTGTCCGCGCACGACGCCCCCGCGCTTGAAACGGCGCTCCGGCGCGGGCCGGGTGTCCGCTCCGTCGAGGCCCAGCCCCTCACTGGCAATGTCCTGGTCCTGTATGATCGCCAGGTGACGAACGATGGCGCGATTCTCGACGCCGCGCGCGCGTTCGTGCCCGGTGGTACGGGTCAGGATGCCACGCCTACGGCGAGCGAGGAACAGCAAGCACCGTCGACCGCGCACACACGGTCCCCGCGCGTGATTTCCTCCGGCCGCGGGAGCGCCACGCGCGCGCGCATCGCCGTGCGCGGCCTTGACCGCGACCCCGATTTGGCGCGCCGCGTCGTCGCACGTCTAGAGCGCCGCCCCGGCGTACACGCGCGCGCGAACCCGCTCACGGACCGCGTGTTGGTCGAGTTCGACGCGCATCAGGAGGACATCCGCGACCTGCTGTCCGATGTCGAGGGCGTGGAGTTGCCCGACCTGCCCGGCGAGGACAACCCGACCCACCCGTTTGACCCCGCGCCGCTGGTGCAGAGCGCGACGCGCACGACGGGCGCGGCGATCGGGCTGGGGCTCGTCGCCGCGCAACAGATCGCCGGCGTGACGGTCTCCGCGCCCGGCGCCGCGCAGGTCTCCGGTGTCATCGGTATCGTGCAGGGCTTCCCCGCGACGCGCAATGGGCTACGCGCCATCCTGGGGCGCAACCTGTCCGACCTCCTGTTCAGCGGCGCCAACATTGTCGCCCTCGCCCTCTCGGGCAGCCCCCTCGGCCTGACCGTCACGGGGTTGGAGTCACTGCGCCTGTTGACCGAGGTCGTGGCGCGCCGCCGCGCGTACAAGCGCTATGAGGAACGGCTGGGTGACGCGGCGGACGCAGAGCCGGGCGCGACCATCCGCCTGGAGGCAGGCGAGCGCAGCCCGCTGGCCGCCACGGTCGACGCGGGGACAGGTACGGCCATCGAGCGCGACGGGTCGCCCGTCTCCATCGGCCCTGGCTCCGCGATCTCGGCCGGCGCGCGCGTGCAGGGCGGCCCGTTCGTGGTCATGCTGCGGGCCGATACGCCGTTCACGCCCCAGCCGCGTCCCGCGCCCCCGACGTCGGACCTGCCCGACCGCTATCAACGGGCGCTGGGCCCGGTTTCGCTGGCCTACGCCGTGGGCACGGGCCTGGTGACGCGTTCGCCCGGCCGCATCTTCGAGTCGTTGCTGCTGGTCAACCCGCGCGCGGCCCTCGTCGGCGCCGAGTCGGCCAGCCTCGGCGCCGCGGCGCACGTTCTGCGCGCGGGTGTGACGGTGGTGGGCTCGCGCCCGGATCGCGGCGTGCGCCTCCCACACGCCCTGGTGATTGACGGGCCGCGCGTGCTGACGGACGGGATTGAGCTAACCGGCGTCGTTCCCCTCGCCGAGACGCGCGAGGCCGCTGACGTGCAGGCGCTGGCGGCCGGTGTCGCCGCGTCGGCGGGCTCGCCCTGGGGCGCCGCCTTCCGCGCGGCCGGTGGGACGCCCGCGACCGCGGGCTCATTCGACGGGACGACGGCCGGCGCCACGATCGGTGGCGCGCGCTACACACTCGGCCCGCTCCAGGCCGGGGAGAACCTACCGGCGGCGGAACGCTTGCGCGGGCGCGGAGCCATGCTGGTGGCGCTGCGCGCCGGCGCTGGGCGGCCCCTGGCCCTCTTCGCGTTGCGCGCGCGGCTGGCGCCCGGCGTGACCGACCTCGTCGCGGCCTGTCGCCGTCATGAGGTGGAACTCGGATTGATCGGCCGGGGCGAGGCCGCGCGCGCGATCGCCCAGCGCGCCGACGTGCCGTTGCTGGACGAGGAGACCGCGGTGGCGGCCGTGCGCGCGCGGCAGGAGAACGGCGCTCGCGTGGCCGTGCTCTCGGACAGCGCGCACACGGCGGAGGCCTTCGACGCCTGCGACCTGGCTATCGGCCTGACGTCGGGGCGCAGCAGCCGTTTCCCGGCGCGCGCCGACCTGCTGGCCCCCGACCTCGCCGGCGTGGTGTCCATCATTGATGCGGGGGCACAGCGTGAGGCTACGGCGCGCGACTCCGTGGGCTTCTCGGTCCTGGCCAACATCGCGGGCGCCCTCTGGGACGTCCGCGGCGGCGCGGGCATCGCGCGCGCCTCGCTCGCCGTCTACGGCGCGACGCTGGGCGCGCTCGCCGACGGGTGGGCGCGGCTGCGCGGCGGCCAACGCGCGCCATCGACCGTGGCGCGGCTGGTCGATCCGCGCCCCGAGCGCTGGGGCGCGCGCGACACGGCGGATGTGCTCCAGACCCTACGCACCAGCGAGGAGGGTCTGACGAGCGCCGAGGCGTTGCAACGCCGCCGCGCGACGCCAAAGCCGCCGCGCCGCCACGAGCTGCTGCGCGCGATCCTCGATCAGGCGCGTTCGCCCCTGATCGGCATCCTGGCCGCCGCTGCCGGCCTCTCGCTTGCGCTTGGTTCGCCGCTGGACGTCGCTCTCATCGGGGTGACGATCGGCGTTAACGTGGCCGTGGGCGCATGGCAGGAGCGGCGCGCCGGCCACGCCGCCGCCGCGCTGGAGCGCCTGGGCGCCGCCACGGCGCGCGTGCGGCGCGACGGCGCGCCGGTGACCGTGCCGGCGTCCGACGTTGTGCCTGGTGACGTGCTCGTGCTGCGCTCAGGTGACCGCGTCGCCGCCGACGCGCGCCTGCTTGAGGCGCGCAACCTGGAGGTCGACGAGGCCTCGCTCACCGGCGAGTCTTTGCCGGTCCCTAAGGCCCCCGACGGCGGGACCGACGCGAGCCGCGTGGCGCTGGAGGGCAGCGACGTGATCGTGGGCACGGGGCAGGCCGTCGTCGTCGCCGTGGGGCAGGGCACACGCATGGGCGCGACCGCCGCGGCCCTGACCATCGAGGAGACCACGCAGAGCCCGCTCGGCGCGCGGCTCGGCCGCATGTTCCGTCAGGTGTTGCCGCTGATCGGGATCGGCGGCGCTGTCGTGGTGGGCTCGAATTTGCTGCGGGGACAGGCGCTGCTGCCGTCGCTGGTCGTGGGCGCGAGCATCGCTATCGCCGCCGTACCCGAGGGTCTACCGTTGCTGGCGGGCGTCGGCCAGGCCGCCGTGGCGAGCCGCCTGGCCGGACGCAACGCGCTGGTGCGCCGGCTCGGCGCGGTGGAGGCGCTCGGCCGCGTCGACGTCGCCTGCACCGATAAGACCGGCACGCTGACCGAGGGTAAGCTTGCCCTAACCCTCGTGGCCGATTCCCACGCGGACGCCCCCCCGTCGCGCGAGGGCCTGGCCGCCGACCTCCGCACGGTGTTGCGTGCGGCCGGACTAGCCAGCCCACGCCCCGACGCTCCTGACGCGGACGCCCATCCCACCGATAGGGCCGTCGTGCGCGGCGCCGTGGACGCGGGCCTGGACGGTGACCTGCGTGTGGAGCGCACGGCGGAGGCGCCGTTCGATCCCGTGCGCGCCTTCCACGCCACGGTCGCCGCTGGCCAACTCTATGTCAAGGGCGCCAGCGAGGCGCTATTGCCGCGCTGCGACCGCGTGCGCGACGGGGGCGTGGAGAAGCGTCTCGACGAGGCCGGCCGTCAGGCCCTGCGCGCGCGTGCCGAGGACCTGGCCGGGCGCGGCCTGCGCGTGCTCATGGTCGCCGAGGGTGGAGATCAGACGCCCGTCGATGACCCGCATGAACTCGTCGCGCTCGGCTTTGTGGGCATCAGCGACCCGCTACGGCCGGACGTGCCGGCGGCGGTGCGCCGCTGCCAGGAGGCCGGTATCCGCGTGATCATGCTCACGGGCGATAGCCCAGCCACCGCGCGGGCCATCGCCGGTCAGGCGGGCCTGCTTGATGGCGGCGATGTGCTGACCGGCGCCGACATCGCCGAGTTGCAGAACGGCGACCTCGACCGGCGGCTGGAGCGCGCGGCGGTGATCGCGCGGGTCACGCCGCTGGACAAGTTGCGCATCGTGGAGAGCCTGCAGCGTCACGGCCATACCGTGGCCATGACCGGCGACGGCGTCAACGACGCGCCGGCGCTGCGTCTGGCCGATGTGGGCGTGGCGATGGGCCGCGGCGGGACCGAGGTGGCGCGGCAGGCCGCCGACGTGGTGCTGGCCGACGACGACTTCGCGACGTTGGTCGAGGCCCTGGTGGAGGGGCGCAGCTTCTGGCGCAACATCCGGCGCGCCCTGGGCCTCTTGTTGGGCGGCAACTTGGGCGAACTCGGACTGGTGGTGGGGGCCAGCATGTTGGGCCTGGCCTCGCCGCTCGTTACGCGGCAGATCCTGGCCGTGAACCTGATCACCGACGCCCTGCCCGCGCTGGCCGTGGCCTTGCAGCGGCCGGCGGACCGCAACCTGGCGGGGTTGGCGCGTGAGGGCGAGGGCGCGCTCGACAAGCCGCTACGCGACGACGTGCTGCGCCGCGGCGTGGCCACGGCCGCGCCCGCCCTGGCCGCCTATCTCGTCGCGCTCGGGACCGGCGGTCTGCCCCAGGCGCGCGCGGTCGCCTTCGCCAGCATCGTGACCACGCAACTCGCGCAGACGCTTGACGCTGGCCGCACCGGTGATGGCTTGACCCGGCCGGTTGTGGCCGCCGTGGCCGCCTCGGGTGGCCTGCTCGTGGCCGCCCTCACCGTCCCGGCGCTGCGCGCGTTGCTCCTGCTGGCTGCGCCGACCCCGTTGGGCTGGGTGTTGATCGGCGTGGGAGCGCCAGCGGCCATCCTGCTCAGCCGCCTACTGGGAGAGCCCAGCGACGGGGGACGGTCGCTGGCGTTGCCTTCGCTACCCTGTCCACGGATGCTTCCAGCGGCGACCGCGTCATAGGCTCAGGGACATCGGGAACCGGGCGCGAAACCGCGCGGGGGACGCGTGACCTAACGGCACGGGACGAGACACCGTGGGTGTAGGAGACGGAGACCGTGAGCGAGAACGACCCATGAGTACCCCGCTGGGGGGACAGTGGACTTGTCCTCATGACTGGGGCTCTTGCGCATATAACGTGAACGGGGGGATGAGCCGCGTGAGGGATCGGTCGGGACCGTCGGTCAGACGGGTGAATCCCCCTCTGAGGGGGTGGCGCCGGTGCCAGCTTCGCCCCCAAAGAACTCGATTCACGTTATATGCGCAAGAGCCATGACTGGTAGCGCCTGCGGGAAGACCGACTTTAGGCATCCAATTTGGATATATATGTATTGGGCAAAGACATGTTGCACACGAGCTAGAGCGCGTGGACCTTACGTCTATATCACGGGGCACACACACGCCGCGTTCAGCAGGCCCTGCGGCTGGCATGTAGACGGGCGGGTAGCTGTGCAACATGTCTTTGCCCAATACACAATTTGGATATATACAGGGTCGTTTCTCAATAGATGCACAAGTGGCGGCAGGTATGAGGTAAAGAGGCGCTGATGGGCTGTATTGTCAATAGACGGGGTTCACTGTGAGCCGAGACTGCCCTTCCCGCAGGCGCTACCAGTCATGAGGACAAGTCCACACAGTATTAGCCGAGCACAAACGACCCCTGTGCTGGCTACCGTGGCCATCCATGGACAGAAACAGCATTTCTGTCCATGGATGGCCACGGTAGCCAGCACAGGGGTCCTTGGCCGACCAGCGCCGCCTATTTCAGGAGCGCTGGGGCGCGGTGTGCGCGCTGCTACAGGCGGCGTAGTCGTGGGCGACGCCGGCAAACGACGGGCTGATGCGCCCCAGAGCTTGTTCGTGTTCTGAATCCTGACGCATCCCGCCCTGCCTGCTGAGCCTACGCCTGACTCGGTGTCGGCTATCCGCTGGAATAGGCCCCGCGCAAGGATTTACCAACAGTATCCAGTCATGAGGACAAGTCCATATGACCGCTATGCTGGCAGTTCCTTGATGGGGAAGACGTCACCGAGGATGACGCGATCATTGTCAGTCTGCACCACATCATCGCGTCTGACACGTCGCTGAGGAGTCTGGCCGCGCTACCATCGGGCTGGCAGGCCCAGCGATCAGATCCTGACCATCCTTGGCAGACGCAGCACATCTGACGGCGCGTTCCTATGCCGCCCGCGCGTCCGATTCACGTTATATGCGCAAGAGCCAGTTTTGTCTGCCCACAGGACGTGTTCCGAGTTCTAACACTTCCACCGGGAGGCGTCGCACACTCAGTCTTTATTGTCGATGAGGGCCAGAACTTCAGCCACGAACGCCCGGCCCTTGGCTTTATCGGCCGCACTAAGTGGGAGGTACGCCCGGATCTCTGCCAGGGAGTCGGCGAGCACGCGTTCGAAATGCGATGACTGATCACCCGCCGGCCCGATCCGCCGCTCGTGCGCCTGAACGAGGACCGTGCGCCCTGGTATCGTCCCCTCTGTTGCTGTCTCGACGTCGCGTTGCCCCTCTGGTCTTACCGCGTCACCCGTGACGACGGCCTGCGTCGCGGTGGGATGAGTGATATCACTCACGTCGATATGACCACATGGCTCGCCCTGGGGCTCGTGGTAAGGAGCGGGCGGGTGAGTGATATCACTCACCCGCCCGCTCTCCGCGGACGCTTCCAGCGCCGCAAGCGCCACCTTCGCAGCCTCTTCTACATCACCAACTGTCTTGAGATGACCGGACCGGATATCCGCAATGAGCGCCCCACGCACTGGCTTGGACTTCTCCTCGACGAGCACCCCGAGAGCTGTCGGACTGATGATTTCGTCGGAGACTAACTGGCTCAGCTCCTCGTCGGCGGCGATGCGAGCTAACACCGATAGGTCGTGCTGGTTACGACCCGTCCGACGTGCGATCGCACGCACACTCCAGCCATACTCGTCCTTGAGGACTCTTACCGCGTCCATCATCTCGCGCCGCGTCAGGTCCTTGCGCACCAGGTTCTCGACCAGCGCATCGGCGAATGCGCTGTCATCCGTCGCCTCGCGGATAACGCAGGGAAGAACTTCCACCCGCGCGCGCTCCTCGGCGTCCTCGCTCCCGCGGACCCGTCGTGCTGCCAGAAGGCGACGATGGCCGGCGATGATGATATAGCGCCCCGGCTGCTCGGCGTGGCGCCGCACCACCAGGGGCTCAAGGACGCCGCTGCCAGCGATGGACGCGGCGAGTTCTACGATGCCCTCCTCATCGAATGATTTGCGCGGCTGCCGCTCCCATGTGTCGATGCGGTCGAGGGGGATGAGCTTTCCACCAGGAATGGCGTCAAACGACTTCTCAGCCGCGTCCGCGATGTGCGCCGGCGTCGAGTCACGTTCATCGCGTAGCAAAACGCCGAGGTCGATGGATGATCTAGGCCGGGATCGCGACATAGCGCAGTATCTCCTCGGCTACCGGCCGATACTCGGGGGCGTCCAGGTCAAAGTTCATGACGCGGGTGGACAGCGGAACGTAGGGCAGCACCGGAAGCGGTGGATGCCGGCGCGCCGCGATGGCCGCGATATTGTCGAGGTGATCCTGGTGCTGGCGGACCAGGGAGCGCCCTGTGCGCCACACCATCGTCGGGAGGGCAGCGAGCAGGCGCATGCGCGGACTGACCGCCAGGCGCGCGTCGTCAAGCTGCTCCAGGTGCTTGACGAAGTTGCCGATGCTCTGATCTTCCGGCTTGACCGGCAGGACGACCAGGGTGGCGTCGCGCAGCGAGGCGATAGCCCCGTCGCCGGGCGGCGTGTCGATAACGTTGTAAGCAAAGCCCTCCCCGCGTGGCGGGATCTCCTCGCCCGAGATGAGGTCGACGCCACGGGCCACCAACTCGTCGCGCAGATCGGGGCGCTGCGCCACCATGGCGGTCAGGTTTCGCGAGGCGTCGCGATCGACGAGCGCGACGCGTGCCCCCGTGTCCCGCGCGAGCAGGGCGGCGAGATAGACGCTGGTCGTGCTCTTGCCGACCCCGCCTTTCCACGCCGAGACGGCGATCGTGACCGTTTCGCTCATCCACCCATCCTTTCAGTTTTGTTACGAGGCATGGTCCCCTTCGGTCAGCATGTCCCGCACACGCTGTTCGACGGCCGATTGCATCACCGTGAGCGGTCCCATGCCGAGTGGAACGAACCCGCGCCCCACATACCCGCGCCACACAGCGGCACCGGGCGTGACGGCCACGTAGCCCGCGTAGAGATCCACGCCGTCGGCGGGCGTGACGCGCGCCTCGTGTAAGTAGGGCGAGCGCTCAATCCAGCGGATCATGGGTGCCTTACTCATGAACATGTGGCCCTATCTCTACCCTCTACTCCCGGTCGGCCTGCTGCCGTGCATGCCGTTCCACCGCCGCCCTAGCCTCGTCCAGCGAGACACCTTCGACCAGCGGTATCATCCTGCCTGTTGGGAGCGCGTCCCAGAGCGAGTCGGACGATCCATCCTCCCGATGCTGCAAGACATCAGCAAACGGGCGGGATGATCCGGCGAGGCGGTACTGCCACCAGTTCGGCTTCTTGCGCTCCCACTTACCCCTCATGATGCGGCCCTCTCACACTGTGCCCCCAGCACCCGCTCCAGCGCCTCGATCTGGACCTGCCAAGCCCGGATAGTACGAGACATAACGTACGCGGTACCGCACCACACCCTGCCGCGAGCGCACCAGGCCATGATCACCCACTTGGATGCGCGTGGCGTCGCTGAGCAGAAGCGCGTCATCGTACAGGCCGACGCCCTGCCCGGTAAAGTCGTGGGTCTCGGGGTGCCACTGCTTGAGGGAGCGAGGAGGAGCCACCATACCCTAAGCATCCCTGATTGACGCCCATACTGCTCATCCCTCACTGACCCTGCACGTAGGAGCACCGACTCCGTGTCAATGCGCGACGCCCTCGTCCTCGTCGGCGGCCTCTAGGTGCGGCACCGGCAGGTGACGCAGATGGGCTCGGTTGTCATTGCCCTTGTCGTCTGCACGGGCGCGTGCAGGGGAGTGCGATGGGTCTGATGCGAGTAGAGTGCGCCCGGCGCGATAGCCCCGGCACACTGGACACGCGTAATCTCAACGGCTACGCGGTAAACGGTCGTGACCACGCCCGTACCCCTCACCGCGTCCAACCTGGTGACTCTTCGCCTCGTTATGTCTCTCTCGCCATGTACCCTCCTACCGGCGATTGTAGCACGCCCTCCGTGGAAAGGGGCCGACGTTCTAAACGCCGACAGCCCCGTGGCGGGTGAATTTGCTCTTTAGCAGGTCGGCGGTGTGAGTTCGCCACGCCTGGCAAGCGCTGCCCGCACGGAAATGGTTCGGGGTCGATATGGAGGTGCCCCCGACGTTCGATCAGGTGTCCTTCGATGCGTGGCCGAGCGCGGGCGACGATCCGATCTGTTATACCGTCCAGGTGTCCGACGACGCTGCGTCGTGGCGCGCCGTCGCCTGCGGCGCGGGGACCGGCCAGGACTATAGTGGACCCAGGAATCTGGTTCTCCGTCACTTTTGGTGCTAATGAGTGCTCGGCCCAACTTGGTCGGCAACGGCCCTGAGCCGTGGAAGCGTCTACAGAGCTTCTCAACGCGCTGGAGCCCTATTTTGGTCACTCCTTCCAAAGCGAGAATGGGCGCGTAGCGGCGACCTGGGCGCACGACAGCCCTATGCACCAAAAGTGACGGAGAACCAGGAATCTGGACAGTGAAAGGGGGCACTTATAGGTGGTAGACTAGACCACGATGAGACAACAATACAGGTCCGCCTACAAGGCCCGCGTCGTGCAGGAGTTGCTGCGCGAGGAGAAGACCGTCGTACAGATCGCCGCCGAGAGCGGGGTACATCCCAACCAATTAGGGCGCTGGAAGAGTCTGGCGATCCAGGGGTTGCCCAGCCTGTTCGACCGGCGCGACGCGGCCGAGGGCCTCAAGGACAAACACGAGCAAGAAATGACCGCCCTGTACGCTGAGATCGGAAAGCTGACCACGCAGGTGGCCTGGCTCAAAAAAACTACGGCGGCAAACTCGTGAGGAGATGGCACGCGGACTGCTGAGCAGGACGATAGTCTCATGACGACCGATGACAATACCCCTTCTTTACGAGGAAAAGGAGGCGCTTATGGCCCGTCGTCAGCACCGCCCGCCTGCAACCATGCAGCGCGATCTGGCTCCCCAGCATCGCGCGTGTTGGGTCTGCGGCCATCCCTTGTGG
>JAABUU010004075.1_pt1 | contig 17708 bp, 15 predicted proteins | sample 5559301 | NCBI WGS metagenome assembly JAABUU01 (sample SAMN10711884, study PRJNA513360) | rock metagenome | isolation source: Antarctica rocks | place: Antarctica: Victoria Land, Richard Nunatak white | reverse complement strand
GCAGTTAATTAAATGATCTGCTCATTCAGCAAAGATATCTTAAGCAGTTTGATTTCATATTGACTATCAATCAATATTTGATTAACAACTATCAAGAAGACATATATTTGATTTACATCTGAATCAACTAGTACTTTCACATTTATCTCATTCAGTTTATCTTAAATGCAGCTTACAAGAATATATGCATTTAAATTGAGAGCATTGATTTGACTGAAAGTTATATTTAATAATAAGAGTTTCAGGCCATTCAGTGTGAATGCTTTACTCAGATCATTATTAAGTTGAATAGAAGCTTCTGTCAACTTGTTCACAAACATTTCTATATTTGTGAACAACTTTAGTTTTTCAAATTGTTCAAATCAACTTCAATGATCTTCAGCTTCTTCTTGTCTTTACTCTTTTTCTTGTTCTTATTCTTGTTCTTATCTTTGTTCTTATCTTTATTCTTGTTGTCTCAGCAGTCTTTAGCTATATGCAAGAACTTTTTACAATGAAAGTAAGCTTTATTCTTCTTACATTAGATTCAATAAGCTTCTGTATTCAACTTGTTTAATTTAGACATAACTGATCTTTCATGACTTTGAGATCAGTCTCAAGAATTGTTTAATGAATTATTACAGTTTAAATTTGAGTCATCAAAGATGTTAAGATGATTCTTGTTATGTACTTCTTGAAGACTTTATTCAATTCAATTAACTCATCAAATTAGCTCATCAAGAGTAGTCACTTTAATCTCTGAATACTTTCAGAGTTCAGATCAAATCTTCTGCTTTAAACTTCAGATAAACTGCTGTTTCTGTTTGTATTTAACTGATATAGACTGAAGAAGTTGTACAATCTTTGTAAACTCTGCTTTATATTGTCAAACTGATTTCATTTATTTCAGTGTCTCATAACAACAATGTTGATGTTTCATTTCATTAACATTTTTAAAGATCAGTAGAAATGCTAGAAAGAAGTTGTTCATATTTTAAGATCTAATATTTAACAGATCTTCTTCAGCTCAAAGTCATTTTTCTTTTTGAAGTCATCATACTTTGACAGTATCTTTTAAATAACTGACTGTAACAGTGATCTTTGCTTTGTCACTCAGAAGTTGATTCATCAACATTTTGTAAAATTAAAAATAAGCTTTCATTTTGAGAATCTACATCTTTACAGCATTTACTTTTCAACTATTCTTATAGATAGATAGTGTCTTCATCTTCAGAGAATTCTTGAACATTGCTGTAGAGAGAGATACTATTACATTAGATATTTCTTGAGTCTCTGAAGCTGCACTAAATAGAGATGTAATTTCAGGCATGAGAGTCAGTTAATTAGCATAAATATTTCTCAATTAAGTCTGAAGAAATGCAATTTGACTTATCATTGTCTCATAATTGATTTGAGAAGCCATTTCTGACACTGATGGCTGATTAATGATAGTGAGTTTGTTCATCATCATAGAAATAGAGTTGAGCTTCATACTGAAAGATTGTAAATAATTGAAGACATTAATTAACAAATTAATTCTGATTTAATTTAAATCACTGTCAGACATGTCACAATATAAGAAAGATAGAACTTTTCTGCATATGACACAGCATAAGAATTCATCTCTTTATTCTGTAGTCTCAACATCAAAGTAATGATGAGCACTGAAAAGAGAATGAACATGTAGTTTATACATTATTGCATTGAAACTTTCACAATTAAAACATAAATTAAATCAGCTTAGGCTGAAGCCTGAGTCTTAGAGTCACTTAAAAGCATGTTTTAAATCTTTGATGCTATCAGATGTGAATTGATCTGTAGAAAGTTGTTCCTATTTGTTTATGCTATGTAGAGTATATATAGGAAATGATGACTAAGACATAAATAGGGGTGCTTAGTAAGAGATGAGTAAGCAATGATATCACAAGTATCAGGATCAGTAATAATGTGACAGTACCTTAACGAAGTAGGTAGTCTAGGCTGGGTCTTAAAATAGATATCTCAGGTACACTATTTTCTGACTTAGCGGTGCTCTGAAACGACATTGACATGTCTTGTCAAGCAGTCTCAACAATACCTTTGCTTGTTCATTTACCTAGTCGACAGTCACTCTCTACTGTGACATAGATCTATCACGTCCAACTATTTATACCAGCCTTGGCCGTTCTGGCAACAGTCGGGCTCATAATCTGCTTCACATTGAGATAGTCCTCCATCGTCTTTGCGAGACGCACTTCGCTACAGTACTCCTTCAACCGCCACCTCCAAGATTTCTCCAACACCGTTACACAAACAACAGATTGAACCCCCGTCAAGAACCAAGTTCACCTTAGGGACATCGACAAGATGGCGAGAAGCAAAGTCAAGAAGCAGCCATCCCACTACCCTGTCATTCCCTTCCACCTCATCCGACTAACTCAACTCCTCTCCTCCCTCGTCGTCTCAGCGATCATGTTCTACTTCATCCACCATCTGACGCACGGAGACTACAAAATCCCATGGACATTCCTCTTCGTACGCGCTCACTCTTACCCATCCCCCCCACATCTATATGCAAATAACTCCAACTAACCCTCCTCTCCCCGCAAACCCCAGCTCCTCGGCGTATCCCTCCTCACCATCCTCACCCTCGCCCTAACCACAACCTTCTACTGCTGCCGCGCCCTCAACCCCGCCTTCAACATGACCCTGGACATCGGCCTCTCCGTCCTCTGGGCCCTCTCCTGGTCCCTCCTGACCTGGAACATGTCCGGCACCCTCACGCACACCTGTAACACCGAGAACTGGAACGACACGTCGGGCATCATGATCTGCAGGATCTACAAGGCCCTCTTCACTTTTGCTCTCGCGGGCCTGTACGTCTTCTCTCGTCCCCTTCCTTTCCCCCTTTCCATCCCTCCCCTCCCTTTCCTAGTCCTCAATCGAAGAAAAAAGCTGCCCTCCCTGATCACTAACCCGCTCGAAAACAGCATCAGCACCCTCGCAGCCCTAACCCTCGACGTTCTAACCCGCCGCCGCCAAACGCGTCTGGGCACCTACAATGCAATGCAAGACGTCAAACTCGCCGCCAACGACCCCATCGATCCGTACCAGCAGGGTGGAGACATGCCGGCGCCCGGGACGGGAGCGTTTGGCGCTGATGTGGCGCGTCCGTATCGCGCGCAGCAGCCGATCGAGGCGCAGAGGTTTGGGTATAGCGTGCCGGTCGAGCAGGGGAGCTACGATACGGGCTATCATTCGGGGTATGGGGGTGCTGGTGCTGGGCACTGAGCGCGGTTGGGTGGTTGTGAAGCTGCAAGAAGGGGAGATTGCGGGAAGTCTGGTGCGCGGTTGCGCAAGGGTTTGGGTAGAGGGGGGAAGGGGGGAAATGGGGGCGTTTGGGTACTCGTCTGGCTATTGGCGATGCGCCGGGTCCGGGCTTGGTACAGTCGCGATTGTAGTTCGAGGGCTGGGACCGGGCTTGCGCTCGAGGGATCTGTTGTCGCTCTGGACGAGGTCCCAGTAATTCATTATACAAACATCCAGCAAATTCCTTGCCTCGTTGGGTTCTGATGTTGAGATATCTTCGTAGTAGCTTTTGATCTTGGAATGTACTTGTAAGGCACTAGAATCCACAGTAGCTACCCGTGCATGCAGCCATTCATCCCAGCTTAACGGACTCGATGGTGCTATCACACAGCACAGCACGAACATCCACACGCGACCTACTCACGCACAAAATCGTAAGGAAGCCAGCTCAACTCCCAATTGTACGGGGTACATCGCGTTGAAATGATCTTTTCTGAAATATAAACGCATACACTATCCTGTGGGTATCATCCATCCATCCGTCCGTCTATCGCCGAGGAGGTCTAAAAGACATATTTTGCCACCCATCCACACTCGCTATGCAGAAAAACATAGACACATATTTACCGTGGTCAGATCGCCACGCCATACCGAGCCATGCCCAAGCCACGCACGGCAATATCGTGTGAAGAACTCCCGCCGTAAATCCGACCCGAATATGCTCGAAACATTGCTGGCCTCCACACACCTGTTTCTAAACCCCGCACACCGAAAGGATCCGGGTGGGGGGCGAAGAGGCCATTAAATCGTCACGACCGCACCACCCTCCCTCCTCCTCAAACAAACCTTCCCGCCATCCCCCACAAAAGTCTCATAACCCCTCTTATCCAACACCTCATCCGGCACCGTCTTCCGTCCCTCCAACTCCTCCACGACCCGCTGATTCTCGCGATTGCCCTCGAGCAAGAACCTCAAACACATGATGGCGTGCTCGCGGATGTACGGATTGTGAGCGTCGAAGTTGCAGCAGCTGAGGACCATCTCGACGCCGCCGAAGCGTCGCACCTGTTCTTGCACGAGGGATGATTTCCAGACGAGGGAGGAGAGGACGAGCACGACGAGTTTCTTGAGGTTGCGCCATTCGAACTCGGATGGGTCTTCGATGCCGAGGGGCTGCGAGTCGGTGTCGGGCGCGGAGGGGTCGTTGGGGTCGTTTGGGTCGGAGGCGTAGGTGGGGTCGTTGGCCGTCCGGTCGTAGGGGCGCTCGACGGCGACCGGGGTAGGGGGGGGTGTGGGGCTGTGGGTGGGTTCGGTGCCGTTGGATACGGCGGCGGCTGCGGCGGTGAGAGGTAGGTTCGTCGCTGCGGTGAGTGGGGCTTTGGGGATACTGGCGTCTAGTTCTCTGAGCAGGGTGACTAGCTCGCTCACGATCTCCCACTTGACGAGTAAAGACTTCCAGTAGTCGTGTTCGGTCAAGACGGCGAAGAATTCGAGGAATTGATAGACGCCCTCGTACACGCGTTCCATGTCCCAGAGATTGAGTGGAAAGTCCTCCGGAAGAGCGCTCCCTGCTCGGATCTGGCCTTGCAAGTAGATCAAAGCGCATGTCTCGGGTATGATTGACTGGCGGAAGACAGTGAAGATGTATCTCACAATGAGCACTTCAACACGCGTGGGAGCCGCGGGACGTTGCGCGGCCGCTGACTGGCTGGATCCGGGCGCAGCTGGGTTGCGAACTCGGAAGATTTGAGTGAGGATTTTCATAACCACGGATTGCGCAGGAGAAACGATATCTTTGACTCTACTCAAGGGGTTGTTAGCCCTACAACACAAAGACAGGCTCGATAGTGCACTTACTCTCCAAAGGTTTGATATGCAAACGGCATCAAACCGTTCTGTAAGATGGCTTCCATAATCTGTTGCATCATCTTGAAGTAGAACTCGTCGTCCGTCAAGTCCCAAGCAGCGATAAAGATGAGTAATTCTCTGAGGAGATTCCTCCCAGACTCTTGGGCCAGCAAAATATTGCATCTTACAGCCTGCATTTTCTGCGTCTCGCTATTATTGCCGGGTGACTTCGGACCAAAGCCATCCACAATGCCGGCCTGGATGATCATCGGCAAGGCCTCAATCTCTGTGGGACCCAAGACGAGTGGAATATCAGTCAACAATCCGCGCTCTTGATCGCCCGGACCACGGTATTCTTCGTCTTCTTCGTCCTCTTCCTCGACACTGCCATCTGCAGCTACGTCCGACCCTCGGATATCGCCTTCGTCCCCTTCTGCATGGTCTTCATCGTTCTCTGACACTGTGTAATGCTGGTCTTCCTCCTCTCCATCAGCAGGCAACTGTGAGGGGTCTTGAAGACGGGCCATAAGCTGGTCTTTCGCTGCTTGAAGTGTCTCGGCAGCCGATTGAGGTGAACGCCCAATCGTCAAGTCCTCTGCCGAGATGACGTTCGTGGTCGTACTCGAGTATAGTGTCGAGTCTGGGAGGTTGGTCCAATTCCAGGACCTTGATTGGGATATCTCAGCGGGAGCGGCCGATCCATGGTCCTGGAGTTGATTGTTGCCCCGGGGAGTGATCTCAGAAACCTCCTCTAGCCTTTTGGTTGTCTCTTGTGGAGTTGTGCGAGGTCTGTTAACAAGGGCGCTGTTCTGTGCGAGAGTAATACCGGCAATCCCTTGAACCGTATCAATTAGCTGATCCTTCAGCATCTCCGCGTTATCAGCGGAGTTGACGGGTACGTGTTGGCTAGAATCCGCAAGAGCGCCTAGTGCAATGTGGATGTCTTTCAAGTCTGCCATTTCTTTGCCGGATGAGTTGTCTTTGGGGGGTTTCATAGCGTTATGATGATTTTCCCTTTCAGCCATATCTCCAGCCAAGGCATCGGAATCTTTGCGAAAGTCGATGTTCCCCGTAAGGTATGGATCTGCGGACTGAGAACTACCAAAGAGGTCGAGCCAAAGTAAGAGCTTCCGGTGCTCGTTATGCATAACGAGATTGTGTAAAAATTGCAGACTGGTGACTAATAGCTTCTTGTCTATATCGCCAAATGTTAGCTAGGTACTGAAGAGATGAGAAACATGATTGCTGCGTTCGATGATGTTTAGAACGCCATAATTCCCTGTATGTTCAGGTCTAGGAATCAATTGTACGGTCACTTACAGACAGTTACAATCTTTTGCCATTTCTCCTCATTTGGAGTTTCCGCTTCCCCATCGTAGCCCCTCGCTGTAACTCGAACACAGACATCGATTAACTTCAATATTTGCTGATCAAACCCGGTATCCGCTGCTAAGTTTTGCGCTTTGCTGGTCGTAGCTAGCAAATTCCTCGCAATCATGCAGAGGTCGTTAAGGCGTTCGATATAATCGAGCAAGGTGACATAGTTGAGTGCGACAAGGGCTGAGGAAGAACCGTTGTAGTTGGTGGCGACAGAGTCATGAGCAGCGAAAGACAGGGGCTCTAGAACAGGAACAGCTACAGTGAAAACACCCGTGAGACCGACCCAAAGCTCAGCAGAAAGACCAAGCGCGTGTCTAGACCCAAGCATCGTTAGCTCGTACGCTGCAACTATAGGGAAAGCTCGAAAAAAGTGAAGCAAAGCAGGCAGTGAACAGCAATTGAATAGTCACGGTGTCCTAGGGATTAGGCCGAGTCCTGAAGAGCTCTTGGGAGTACACGGTGCGCCCACTCACCTTGCTTCAGCGTCTCTCTGACTTCTTTCCATTACCTTCTTACCCATAAGCAAGATCGTGGACATGCGTTTTTCATCTAGAATGCCTGGGGTCTCAAAATGACTTTGAGTTGCTAATAGTACGAGCTTCAACAGGACCTCGGCTGGATTGCATGTTGGCCTCTGCTGTTGTTGCCCTGGCGGCATGTTGTCCTCGTCCTTGACCATATAAGAGCACACACAGCTTCGAAAACGTCCACCGGTGTTGTTTTGATATTGTCGGGGGCGTGAAAGAACTGTTTGGGAAATAGACACGGTTCCGCGACCAGCTTTGGGACCCCGGAGATGATTGTTTGGATTTCGAATCGAAAAGTTGAGTCTTGCGGCGTTTATTTCATCGCTGGAGCTTAACGTTATCGAAGAAACCCTTGTAACTTAATGATATCTTTTGACGCTTTACGCTGTTGCGTTAGATCAGTGCGGAGACCGGACGAGGTTGCTCCGTGTTTCTTAGCCTTGATACGGTCTGCAGTCGTCTCACAAAGCCCGTATACAGCATTATATTTGTACCCTTCTCTGCTCACGAAGTGTTTTCCTCACTCATGAGCTACCTGAACTCGATGCTTGGAATACAGAGTTAATGCGAAGGCTTAAGGAAAGTAGGGTCCAAGAAACGTGAATCGAGGGGAAGATTTTTTCATATGCCTTACTATCTAAGTTCGAAAAATATCTTTGAAATTGTCCCAAAAGCCAAGGTCGTATATGTTGTGTACTTCTTCGAGTGTCACGACATTCACCCAACCATTCTCATCATTGACGGACTCGGTGGCCAATGAGTATGAAAGGTCGACTCCTTTTTCATTTGCTTCCGAGCTTCGAGGCCATCCATCCTCTCGTCTTACCAGGATCTGGTTGCTTTCTAAAGGCCAAGCGACCTTTGGCTCTCTTTCGGGGTCGACTGACCTTCCTCCCGCGCCTCTCGAGCGTCTTCGCCCCTTGAAGACTATGCCATCTACAACGTCATCTCTCCAGTCTGCCCATTTATGGCTCTCGTTTGTCGTCATCCCGGCCCAGATGAGATAGACATGGTAAGTGAACAGACCCCAGGCCAACGGAGCTGTCATGAAGGCTAGCATTGTCACACTTCCAACTGGAATGTCCTTCGCAAAGGCCGAGGCCCATAATTGAAAGTAAGTTGACCAGTCTTTTCCCACACTCCAATGACTTCTCGAAGTCATGCCTTGCGATCGTCTCAGTGTTGTCTCTTGCAACGTTCTGGTCATGATGGCGTATCCGAGATACACACCGTAGGTGAGTAATATCGACAGAGTGAGCAACAAGGCGACAAAATAGCCGTAGTTGCCTCTTCCAAGACAGTTGTTCACCCAGACGCAGTGATGGTCATGTTTCGCAACACAAGCTTTGCAGATGCTGCAGTGCTTACTTCGTGCCGGTTTCAGCAGAAGACAAGTGCGGCAGACTTGGCCGGGAAAGAACAGCGCCCAATCGTATGGGTACTGTAACATGTTCGTCCGATGATTTCGAGGAGTGATAATCGAAGAGCATGAGGTCACGCTTGCGTAAATGAAAACGTATGGCAGGCTTACTATTAGAGGCAAGATGCAGCGATGGACGATGCCCAGTTGTGGCCACGCTGGAGGAATAAATATAATCTCTGAGACGCTCAGAAGTGTAAGGAAAAAGCCCTATATCCAGATTGTTATCATATGAGAACACCCTGGAGACGATCGGCGTACCAGGACAAGAGGGTGCTTCTCATTCATCAGGTAATTACCTGTAATTGCGAGTGAGGATGTCAAACGCCCCCCCGTAATCCTTCTGTCGGCGTTGTGAAGAGCGCGTGGTAGACGTAACCATAACAATCGGTTTAGGAAACCTATGGGGGTCTTTCTGAATTGATTCAGCCTATACTCCGCGAAGTATCCAGTAAGATCATACCGAAAGGCAGGTAGACGGCCAAAGAGCGCAACAAAGGTGATGAAGGATAGCACAAGCACTGCTGTCACTATCTTCTTGATCAAGGTCATTATGGGAGATTCAACATAAGGACTGGATTTGTGAGCTACATGTGCACTTCAAGAAGCTCTTAGGTCTTTGGACGACAGATCCTGACTGTAATCATAAGGTCAAGTAAGGCCTAACCTAACTTAACTCGTGGAGGCGCTATTCAGCAAATTATGGAATCGTGGTCGCCTTATAAGGCTGAACCAAGCACGTGCTTAGGTGCTTGGACCGCTGTGAATCGGTCCATAGAAAGTTGTCCCTATTCATTTACACTATGTAGAGTATATATAGGAAATGATGACTAAGACATAAATAGAGGCACTTAGTAAGAGATGAATAAGCAATAATATCACATTCTTTTTTACTGCACAGTCACAACAGTTCACTGATATGAGTGCAGAGATTTGCTTAACATTCTGTAAAATTTCTGTCTGTAATTTACATTCACATTGTGTTATCTCACTTCACATCACTACTGTCATTCAAAAGCAGCTAGAAGTGCAGATCATTGTCATTATAACAATAAAATAAATTATTTACTGTTTACACTGTCTATCTATATCATTAATTACAATTTCTCAAAAGAAATTCTCTTCTTCTTTCTTTAATTTTTGATCACACTTCAACTTTTAATTATTACTTCATCAACTTATCAATTTTTTATTTACTCTATCATCATGTAAGCTTTCATAATATGTTCACAGCATATCATTAATGTTTTATAGATTATTTCTCAAGATCTGTGTTTCACATTGTGCTGCTGTCACTTCATCATCAAATATAAATAACAACAACTTAAATTAAAAGAAGTCTGCTTTTAATCATGCTCATAAGATTACTAATCATTCTTATCTTAAAAAAAGCTTGTAAAACTCTTCTCTCAGTATGTTGTTATCTTGATTTCAGTTTAAAGATTAATAATATTTAAAATTAATTAAGCATTCTACTTTTAATATTATTTTCTTTTTTCTCTTTAACAAATTAACTATTAATCAGCTTAACTTCTCATTGCTTAATGCTCTGATCAATCTGTCATTGAAGAATTGACTTAAAACTGAGCTTAAGATGTTGTCAATAATTTGATAGTTAATTCTGCACATTAATATGAATTCAAATCATTTTTATACTTACTGAACATATTGTAAAGCTGTTGTCACTCACATTTATAAGAAATGTAAGCTGACTATCTGCAATAACTGTATGTATAAAGACAGATCATTTACAATGTATGTTCAGACTGAGTTTAATGATCATTATTTTCTTTATAATTTATATATAAACTGTCATTGAGATGCACAGAGTATTCAGTGTAGCTTTTATAAGTATGAGTTTATATTAATATGATGACTGCTTATTGTTTTAAATCATGCAGAATTTAAATTCTCTTCATCTGTCAACTTAGCAACTTCTTATTATTGTTGTATTGCTGCTCTGTTCACTGCTCTCATCATCATCATTGACAACATTATACTTTCTGTTAACTACAATTACTCATCAACAAAGAATGTTTTAAGCACTGTAAATAAATTAAAGATGACTGCTAAAATTCTTTGTTGTTAAGCTGAAAAACTTAACATCAATGTATTTATTACTTCATTTGCATCACTGCTCTGTCTGTATCAGTTGCATTCTCACTCATCATTGTGTCATTGCAGTGAACAGTAGTTTTACTTTAAATATGATTTATACTCAGCTCATAGCTTTCTTTTTTTTTTTTTTAATAAATAGATAGTTAATGAAATGCTTTGCTTCTGATACTATTACTTTCTAATCTACAAGAATCTTTTTTTTAAGTCTCTTACATAGATTATATGAGTCTGTATTTCTTTTATGAGTCATCATCAGATCACTGTCAATTCTTATTGAAGTTAAGATTTTTTAATATTTCTTTTTAGCTTTATTACTTGTTCACTTCAACTTCAACTCATTGTGTTGTTGTCACAAGTCTTTATTAGATCATTTTTAATTATTTAATTTTTTCTTAATATTATGTAATGTCAGAACTTCTGCTCTCTTCTGATTACATTTCTCTTCTGTTATAAGTGTTGAAATCAAGTCATCAGCATCTTTTTAACTTTTAATAATCTTCTATGATGCATTCATTATGTCATTCACTTCAGTCAAGATCAGTTCAGAAAAAGCAATGCTTCAGTGTGCTTTTGAAATGTTTTGTAATGAGAATATAAATGAATTTACTTATTCATAATGTTTTCATATCTTATAAATTGTCTTCTGAGAAAGATCTTCTCTCTTCTTTATTAAAAGCTTATATAGCTCTTTCTTTTGTCTGCAATCTTATTTGATCTGAGATATAATCAAGAGTTCTTTATAAAAAGACAATGATGACTCTTTCTATTTAAGAATCTTGTCAACTTCAGAACTCAATTGCTGCACAGATAGTTTAGCTTATTTCAGACTGCTTTGCAGCTCTGAATTAGCTCAAAATTCATTGACATCAAAGATATATACTTTTATAAATTAATTATTATGAATTAAATTTCATAAAACACACTCTGTGAGCATTTCTAATGTATAAGTTTCTAATGAATGAGTTTTCAATATCTTATAAGACTCAAATCATTTAACTTTAAACTTCTGAGACTCTTCATTTTATATAAATACTCAGTCTTCTTTCTTTATAATGCTTAACTGCACTGTTTCATCATGAATTATTTTCAATTTAATAATCTTTTATAAAAGAATTTCATTAACAGTTACTTAAATCATCTATATCTGTCTGACTCATTTTAACTGATCTTCAAAGTCAGTTTCTCTCAGCAATTAAAGGTTGTTTGAGTTATTTAATAGTTGTAAATTTATCTTATACAGTAAATAGAATGAGCTCTGTTTAATTGTATTATGAGCTCAGATTTAAGTCACAAAAAGTATTTGTGATAAGTATTTGTCTCATAATTAAGTTGATTTACTCATAAGATATTTTGTAAACATGAAGCTCAATGTTTCATTTAGATTTTCTATCTTTTCATTTGTGCAGAGATGATAGAAAGTCATTATTTTATGCTGAGTTCTGAGCTTTTTCAAATAGTAGATCATGACATGACTGAGAAAGTTTGTATTATTATCAGATAGTAATTTTCTTAATGAATTATAATTCATAAAGATTTTATCATATAGAAAATCTGCAATTGTTGCTTTCATTATATTCAGAACAGCTTTAGTCACAGATCAGCCTGTAATATAGTTAATTGCTGTTATAATTCAGCAGTTTTCTCAAGATATTCAAGATAGTATGTTTATTATGTTGATTCTTTATCTTTTAAACAGTAATAAATTCTTACAAGCTAAATATAAATGTTCTTTGATCTCTTAATGTTTTCAGAATTGTTGAGCAACTTAACAGTTAAGATAATGCTTTACAAACAATTTAATATTCTGTAATAGTTCATGTCATCAAGCTTGAAATCAAATGACTTTTAGCAGTCTCAGCACTTCTAGATGTCTATATTTAATGTATATATATTTTAAAAAGTCTGCATAATACTGAAACTGTAGAAATGATGTTTCATCATCATTTTACTTTTAAATTAAATATGAGTCATTCAATTTCAAATTGTAATGCAGTCAAAATTGATTCATCACATCATTTTTACATACATACTTGCAAAGCAGTGACTTTTTAAATTTTATATCATCTTTTAAATACAGTATCATTGCTTTCTTTCATTTCACATTGTTTAGTCTTCACAAAGCATTTAAGAACACTTTATTTGCTGAGTCTTTCTTTATAAAATCAGATTAACAACTAATTAAATCTAATACAACAGTTTAAGCTTCAGATTAATATTGAATGTTAAGATCATACTACTGAAATTTATCAATTCATTAAGCTAGCTGTTTGAACAGATATAATGTATTCTTTAAATATTGTAGATCTTTGTAATTCATAATAATAATTATAGTATAATCATTTTCAATATAGTACTGCCAAGTTCAAAGTGCATGTTTAATGATCAATAGCTTCTTTTTATAAACAGAATAATTGAGCTCTGCATCTTGTAACTTTTAATCATTATAAATAACTGAATAACATTTCTCATTCATTTCATTCTGCATCAGAACACAGTCAATTGCTTATTTGAAAGTGTCTGTTTTGATAGTAAATGATTTGCATACAGCTACTTAAATAAGTATTAATTTGAATGTAAGTGCATTCTTAAGCTGTTAAAAGACACTGTTACATAGTACATTTCAGACAATGAGTTAATTCTTCTTTATACATAACTTAATGTTGTTCTTCTTAAGCAAATTCAATAATGATGCTGCAATCTGTGCAAATTCTTGTACAAATCATCAATAATACAAAGTCAGTTCAAGAAACTGCTGTATATAATGTGCTATCTTTGAGGCAGATCAATTCTTAATGACTGATATCTTAATAAAGATCAGTCATAGTGTGTCTTGCTTCACAATATGTTTATAAAACTTAAGAATTTTCATCTCAACAGTGCACTTACTAGACTTAGTATATAGCTTATGTTTCTTTAAGATATCAAGAACAGTCTGTAAGTGTTTCTGATGATCTGAAATTAAGTTGAAAAAGATCAGTATGTTGTTGAGATATATTAGACAGAATTTGTTGAGTAAGTTCTGTAATATAGAGTTCATCATTAATTGAAATGTCATCAAGACATTGTATAGCTTAAAGAGCATAGCTGTGAACTTATATTTGCTGTAATGAGTGTTGAAGACAATCTTTTTTGTATTGTTTTTGATTACACAAATTTGATAATAGCTTAAAGTGAGATTAAGCTTAATTAAATATTGAGCTTTATCAATTCAATCTAGACATTTCTGAATTCAGAGAAGTGAATATTCATTTTTAACAGTAACATTATTTAATGCTCTGTAATCAATGCATATTCATCATATATTCTTCTTCTTTTTAACAAACAGAATCAGAAAGCCTCATGAATTTATAAACTTACAAATCAGATCTTTATTCATTAATTCTGTTATCTGTTTAGTCTGTTTGTTCAGCTGTAGCTGTGACAGAAAATAAGCATTTATGTTGACAGACTTGATGTCACTAATATTAATGCTATGTTTAAACATCTGTTTAGATGATAGTTTATCTGATAAAGTCAATCTGAATATGAATTGAAACTCTTTAATAATGACTCATAATTGTTCATTCATAATAATTAACAGTTCAGCTTCTGACTTCTCTGAGTTCTGTTAAATCATTAATAAGTATCTAATAATTCTGTAATTTTGAAATGTCTTTATAGCTGTGTGCTCTCTGATCACATTTAATGTTGATCTGTTTACAGCTTGTTGTCACTTTTTCAGAAACAGATAATGATATTTTCATTGTTAATTCTGAACTGTCATACAGTCTGTAGCTTAATTAATCTGAGAATTAGTGACTTTCAGTCAGATTAACTTCAGAATAAGATTATGTTCTTAAAGATTCACAATTCATGCTTTTAATTATTGTTGAAAGCTATTTATCTTGAGTAGACTGAGTGTAGAGTCAAGTTAAGTTGAAAAAAAGTGCATCTAACTCAGACTTACACTAGGGTCTGAGTTGAGTTGAGTTGAGTTCATGCATAGATCAACTCTATCTACAATTTGCACAGATACTCACACACAGATGAGGCTAATCATAATGAGTTACACTGATCTCAATTCTATGCCCTATTGAGTTAGTATGTAGCATAAGTTTACTATATAAATTCAGACAACATCACAATCATGTTACAGTCATATTTCTAATGTGTATTTGTAATGAGTCAAGAACAAGTGTAATTCTATTATAATGAGTTAAGCTACACACATTGTAGTTTACAGACTACAACTGTAATACTATCTTTAAAGATCTGAGAAGAACCTAAACAACATCAATTTATGATAGAAGTAATGAATTAACTTTATGTTCTTTGTTTAAATAGTCATGCATTTCACATAAATTGCACACAAGTTAATGTCTAAATATCTATTAATAGTTGATCTCAACATCAATATGTAAAGTATTATTCTCAAGATATTCTATTAAGAATGTCTTCATAACCTCTTGTACAGCCTGAATAGCAGAGCTTTGTCAGCAGATAGATATATCTGATTTGTGAAGATGAGATTTAAACAAGATATTCTGCACAATCTCTTTAATCAGTCACTGAAATGATAGTTTAAGAATCAGAAACTTTACACTTTTTTAATAATGTCTGATCTCTCTGAGCACAACTGCTATAGACACATTAGAAAGTACTGTTAAAAAATAGACAGAGTATGTATATATTGTTAGTCTTAAATCTTTACTTCTTTAATGACTGTAATGTAATCTCAGCTGTCATTCTCTTCTTTAACTTCACAGCCACTTAATCTTCTTCTTTAGCTGCACTTCTCATTCTATTGTAGTTTGTCACTCTGCTTAACTTCATTATCTTTGAGGTTCACTTTGTTCTGATCATATTATCTAGAACTGTTAAAATTGTCTATTAAAAATGAGATAGATGACTCTGACTTAATAGATGATTTGATAATGATTGTAATCTTGTAAAGATAAGATTTGTTATGAAGATATAATGAAGATGCTTCTGTTTTAATTAGACTGTTAAAATGATGCATTAGAGACAAAGAACTAGACATATCTAATGTTGCTGATGACTCTATGAATGTAATGTCTAAGATGAAGACTTTTAATAGATGTAAATGTTTTGTTTTGATGTGAAATGTATTATTTTGATCTAAAATTATTAATGTAGTGTTACTGAAGCTATGTTGTTGCTGTAATGTTATTGAGAAATTCACTGAGTAAACAAAACAAATTTAAGAGCTCAGCTTATCTTTCTTTACATAATCATTTAACTCTGAACATCTTACCTTCATCAACATCATCAAGAATATGAGTTTCAACATTTATATTTCTTTCTTAACTGATATGTGCATTGAAATTATCTGATAGAAATAATATGTATTATGACATCTTCTGAAACTTCAAAATACTGTGTCATGTCTTCATCAACATCATTGTCTTCAAAGAAGCATCACAACAATGATGATGAGATATATTTTAACATCTGTTTCTAATGCATTAATAACATTTAATGTGTAGAGAGATTCTGTCATGAATGTTGTTGTCAACATGCTCACAAAATACTACAAGAACTTCAAGATAAGTTAGAACATCTATGTCTATCATATTAATAACACTTAAAATATAGAAAGACATCACTTTACATATCATACTGTTTAAGATTATCATCAAGAATATCTCTTCATCTGCTGAGCCTGACAATACTAACATTGATGTAAGTTCTAATGCTTATTTTTAACACATTAATAACATTGAGCATGTAGAAGTCTGAAATTGAAGTCTGTATCTTACAATGATGACTGACAGAAATGTGTGAAGTTGAATCATCAAGAAAAGCTAAACAACATATTAAAGATGAAAGTGACAGTCTGCATAAAAAGAAGAATGAATATTCTTAACATTTCTGTACTGCTGCAGAGCAAAAACATTGAAGTGAGCTGTCTTTCAATGCTTATCTTCTTAATTAAGTAAATGATCATAACAGATTGACACATTACTATGTCTTAAGTAAGCTCAGAATGACATCAGTGTGAGTTAAAGTTAATGTGAAGACAAGAAAGCAGATGAAGAAGAATTTGACAGAAGATATCATGAAAAATTAATATTAAATTCAGCAAAATGATATGTCTATGAGTTCTATGAGTCTGATACTGCTAACAGACATTAGTGAAGTGACTGAAGTTAAAGATCAACTGAGAGAGATAGAAGATTGTGAGAAGACAGAAAAAGTAAGAGATATAGATGAAGATTGAAGATCTTGTAATCATAAAGAAGAATAAGAAGAAAGTGAAGTCTTTAATGAAGAAGAAGATTACTGAAGAGGTAAATATCATATATACATGTTAGAAAAACTTATTAGAACTTACTCATTATATAATAGATTCATTTGACAATTGAAGAGACAGCAAAGCAAAACATTGATTTTGTGATTCAGCACTGAGAATGAATAAGCTATCTGAGAGAAAGACACAGTCTTCAGATAGCTGATGATCTCAAGTCAGAAATGCATATAAGACACTTTTAACAGCAGATGACAGACTCTGATAATATCATGAACATAACAGTGAAGTAAGTGTTTTAACAGTTCATTTTAATGTATATCTACTTATCATTAATAGCTACACAATTTCAGACTCAGAAGAACATATCTTGAAGCTTGAATTCTTCAGTGCAGTCAAAGATCTTAAGATTTCAGAGAGAATATGCATCTTTTTCTTTGATGATGAGAATTCTGTCATGACACTGAGCATAAAGAGTGATGATGAATTCTGAATTATAAAGTTAGATTTAGATGAACATAAATATTTTAATGAATTTATAATTGAAGTAAAAGAATTTTAACAGTTATTTTTAACATATTAATGACTATTATAGATGATCAAGCTCAAGAAATTTGCCATTGTTATCTCATCAGAAGAGAATTTATGTGTGAAGAAAGATGCTGATGAAGAAGAAAAAGATGTGATTAAAGATGTTAATGAGAAAGAAGTTGTGAAGAAGAATCTTAATGAGAAGAAAGTTGTGATTGAAGAGAATGTTGTGATTGAAGAGATGATTGTTACATCCTGACCGGAGATTCCTCTGGTATAGGGGCTAGGGGTTAGAGCTTGTGATATAAGAGGGTTTCAGGCACGTTGGGTTAACCGGTAGCTAGTAGTATGCTAAGTAATGATTGCATTG
>JAABUU010004073.1_pt1 | contig 17712 bp, 23 predicted proteins | sample 5559301 | NCBI WGS metagenome assembly JAABUU01 (sample SAMN10711884, study PRJNA513360) | rock metagenome | isolation source: Antarctica rocks | place: Antarctica: Victoria Land, Richard Nunatak white | reverse complement strand
CGCAATTTCGTGAGACGGGTCGCCCGCGTCTGGGATATGGCACGTACTTGCAGGATGTCAAAATGTCAAGTCACCTGTCCAGTTGTGTTTCGTGCAATGCTTTTCACCGAGATCAATTCGGATGATCTGAAGCTAATCAGTCATGCAAGCGTTACGCAGTTTTGCAGGCGCGCTGCGCGCTCGCTGTTTCTGTGCTCTGATACGGGCATGCTGTACACCTCGATACAACATCTCTCTGGAAGAGTTGTGTCTACATGATGCAAGCGTGAACGCGAGTGCAAACTTGCCTACGACTACGCACGATCAGTAGCTTATGGTGCATGGATGCCGACGGGGCGTTTCGTGACTGACTTAGAGAGCGGCCTGCCATCTGACACAGGCCCCTGGTCCGTTGCAGTCGGCTGTGCCGACTTCTCCTGGTCTGCGCTCAGGTGCACGTTAGCTGCTGCAGAGGAAGCAGCACGTCAGCTTCACCTTTGTGTTGCTTGGGTCAGTGAGGAAAGCCAGAAAGATTTTGAAGCTTGGAACGCCGCCAAGAAGGACGACGACTTGTTTGGACCCCTGCGGCCAGCCTCCAAGCAGCAACACTTGCATGACAGCGACAACTCTGCTCCACCTTATGCAGCAGCCCCAGCTGTTCAAGGAGACTTCAGCAGAGTTCAGCAGGCTTTGACACCTGATGCACAGCAACGACTGGATGTGCATAAGGCAGCTGCAGCTGTGCGGCGCATCAGCTTGACTGACGAAGCTGAAGACAGATTCATCGTCGCTTCACCTGTCTGGGAGGACTTCAAGTGTTCCCCTACCCAGCCTCAGCTCGGTGCAGTCACAGACCATGATCAGAGAGCTGTGTCAGTTGCTGATGTCAGCAATTCTAGTCACGCTGGGCACAAGGTTCAAAAGGGTGAAGTGCAAGCTGCATCTCCTTTGAAGTTGTCGGGTATGCTGCACTTTTGAGCCTTGTAATGTTCCTGTTTCACCATGATACCAATGCTGCAGCACACATGCACCTAGTCACATTTGTCACATTTTTACTCAAGGTGCAGTCCGACAAATGAAAAACCGCCTTCCTGAATACAGCTGTGAAAATGCTCGACCACTCTGCAGGACACACACATGCAGATGGCAAGGCAAGACAGAGCTTGCTCAGCCCTCATCACCATGCACTTGCAAGTATCAGAGGAAGGCCCACCAACATCAACATTGACGACCTGAAATTGGGTGCAGTCCTTGGGAAAGGCTCCTTTGCAGTGGTATGCCATCATGTGCTGCTGAGCCAGCAACCTGCCTCTGTTGAACCATATGGTGCCTCACACTTACATTCATGTGCATTAATCATAATGCGGCAACCTCTTGAAGGACCTGTACATATTCTGTGTTGAAGCACACTTGTGACGCACTATGCATGATGCACAGTTCCAAGCTGCAAATCGTGAGCTCTGTGTCAAAGGCCTTGCAGTCTGCAAGGCACAACTGTCAGTTGCGGTTACGTGGAGCATCATATGTCAGCCAGCATGTCAAAACAAGCAAGACCATGCTTGAGACCATACCCTCTGTTTGACAGACTGACCGCAACATTGCCTTTTGGGACCATGCCTCAGGCTCACTAATGCTGTGTACCCACAATGCAAGCCTGTCTCTCGGTGCACAGTGAGCCCCTGGCTGTCTGTGCATAGTGAGCATGCGTGTTCCTGCATGCAGGTCTATGAGGGCACATGGCTGGGCCAAGTAGTGGCTATCAAAGTGCTGTATGGGGCAGCTGCTGCTAGCCAGAAGGCCATGAAAGAGGTAAGGCAGTGCATCCTTGTTCACGCACATCACGGTATGCATGGTGCAATCTGGGGCTGCTGCATGTTCAAAGGCCATGATATTTTGGAAATGCTTACGTGATTGGACACACGCACAGTTGTATGTATAATGGATCAGTGCTAGTTGGCACTGCCAGAGGTTGCTCTCAAGGCTTTGGAGTTTGCAGGCTCCATTAGTGTTCAAGCTGATACTATGCTGGTACTAACGTGACCACATGCATACCATACTAAGCAGCACCCGCAGTCTTGCATCATTCTGCTGCCCTCAATGCCATGCTCAAAGGTTGCGGTGGCAAAAGCATCTCAGGCGGTCTGCACTCATGCTGTGCTTCTTCCCCTGAACAGGCCAAGCAGGAGCTTTGTCAGTGGCATCTGGAATGGCTGCAGCTACATGACGCAACCTGGCACTTGTGACACCTGCAACAGATGCTGTGTGTGTGCTGTGCAGTACACAAGGGAGATGGATATGATGTCCCACTTGCCAGACCACCCCAACGTCTTGAAGCTGCTTGGTGCCTGCACTGCCCCTGACAAGCTCATCTTGGTCATGCAGCACTGCAGCAGGTACGTTGCATCAGCGTTGCAGCTGATGTGTTGACTACAGCGTCAATCAGTGACTTGCACATGGCACTATTGTCACAGCAGTCTTTGTCAATTGCAGTCAGGGAATTGACTGTTGGCTGCTACAAGCGTACTACATTAGGATTGCAGAGCGCAGTCTTTGATAGCAGTGTCCTTATCAACACTGCCTGCTGATGAGGCATAAACCACCCACGTTGAGCTAGTGGCTCAGGCAACACCCTAACAAAGCAGACACAACGCACAAGCAAGACTGTATGGCCACTGCATGCAGTCTTTGCATGATGTATCTGCTCTGACAGCTGGGTCGGACCAAACCTGCAGGGCTCCCTGTCAAAGCCTGTTGCACATGACAAAGTATATCTTGTTAACGCAGGGGATTGCTGTATCAGCTCCAACATGGCCCCCATGCGTACCTCAGCTGGCATCAGTCTGTGCGCATCTGATGTGTCAAGTCATGCCTTGATTGTGCAGGGGATCATTGTACCAGCTCTTACATAGCCCCAGTGCCTACCTGAATTGGCACCAGCTGGTGGGCATGTGCCTGGCAACGGCCCAAGGGATGCTGCACCTGCACTCCCATCAGGCCCTGCACAGAGACCTCAAGTCAGGTATGTGCTGTCAAGTGCAAGACCGTGCAGTTGAAACTTATAATGGCTGCAGTATTGGCAGTCAGGTATATGCTGTTTGGGCATCAGCATGCTCACGCGCTGCCTGATGCATGTCTGGCTTTTTGCAAAAGCAGCATCCGGCAAAGGTGCTTGTTGATGGAAGTATCAGAGGGAGGGACCTGCGGCCGTTTTTCAAAGCTTAAACGACTCAAAGTTGTTCTCATTGCAGCAGATCTTTCAGTCATGTGAGCGTCTGGACAGATCATTCTGATCATCACATGATCCTGTCAGAAGCTGACAAGATGTGCACAAATGCCATCATGCATACATATATGCTGCTATGTTTCATTATATTCAAGGTTGCGACCTGGATGTGAACATCTTGCAGGAGCTCTGTGGACACTGTGCATATGTGCAATCAGGTTACCCACTACATTAGCGTTCCTCTGGCACGCAGCCTCTTGCTGAAATACCGTGAGGTTACAATTGCAGCCAATCAGGGCTTCTCTTTGCAAGGATAATTGCCTGCAGACACTCATGTCATCCGCCAAACAGTGCAGCAAAGTGCGTGCTGGGTGTGCAGGCAACATCCTGCTTGATGGCAGCGGCACAGTGAAAGTGGCAGATTTTGGGCTGTCCAGACTGCAAGCTGCAACTTGTGGTGAGCCTTTGACAGCGGAGCTGGGCACTTGGCAGTGGATGGCCCCTGAAGTGGTGGCCCCCTGGGACAAGAGGGGGGCGGTGTACACCGAGAAGGCTGATGTGTACAGCTTTGGCATTGTCATGTGGGAATGTGCGGCCCGTGAGGTGAGCAACCTTATTTCAGTGATGCTGTGATGCCACTTCTGAACATGCCAGTTGGAAGGCAGCTTCTGATCAGTGCTGCAAGTTTTTGGTCAGCTGCCTGAGGGCCTGCATGTTGCCGAAAAGCTGGGATGCAGTCACAGCTTCTTGCATTGCGGTGCCTTGGATGCATGAGGGAAAGATAAGGTACAGTTGCAGGTTGGGCTGGTCTGTACTCAGCGCACCCTACAAGTGTATGAAAGGCTACATTTTCCATGTTGCTGTATTTCATGTGACTCTGCAGGTACCATTCAAGCAATATAATGGTCATCAAGCAGCAGTCATGGCAACGTACAAAGGGATGCGACCTGACATGCCCAAGGACACCCCTGAACAGCTGAGCCAGCTGATCAAGGAGTGCTGGTCCCCAGCATATGGCCAACGGCCAAGCTTTGCTGAGATCGTTCCTCGCTTGCAACGCTTACACGACAGCCTGGGAGTGTCACAGGCAATGCCACATGCTGGCCATGGGAACAGTGCTGGCTTGTGATACATATGTACTATAATTTTGATTGCTGGACATATATCATCCGGTCTCGACAGCCAGGCAGGACCTGTGAAGATCTTGAAGTGATCCATGCTTGGCATTTTACTTGCTAATATGATGCGATGTCTGTGGTATGCGCAACACAATCGGAGAGTGCATCATGCATGTCGTGTCATTGCTGACCCATACTTGCTGAGGGTTTTCATGACATGTCTACTGTGCCTTGACGGCTGTTGGCTGGAAGCTCAATTCATGTTTCACAATCGATTGATGCAAAGGGTGCTAGGCTGGTAACAAATGTCAGAGAGACGGACTAAATCAGCAGTCTAATTGTGTGAGACTCATATTTCTGGTGATACAAGAACACAATGCCGTCAAGGTTCATTCACTGCTGCAAAAATGACTAACAAAATGGTCACAAGTGGAATCATCAAGCAGCCATGCCTTCGATGTCAGAGTCAGTGTCTTCTATGATGTCATTAAGTACACCCAAAGCTTCCTCGTTCCTTGTTTGATCTATGCTACTATGGTAAACTACAGAACTAGGCAAAACGTGACCTTTTCCATGTGATGAAATCATAGCCTTTGCCAGGGAAGTGCCATTCGTCACAGCAGGCACTGCTGACTTGTTCAGCAGCTGCAGCTGTTGTAGAGCTCTCTGGTCCTGTGCTGCAGGGTCTGACATGGCACCAGTCTCGTCCACCAAATCAACTTGTAATGTACCCTGTGACAGCCCATCTGACAAGTCATCTAATGTCAGCTTTGCTGCATCATGCGGCCCTGAATGTCTTCTCCGTAGCTGCTCGCGCTTGTCATCATGGCTCTGCAGATCTTGAGCTTTGCCGGCCTTAACATGTAAGCTGGGCCTGCCTGTGAGAGTAGCAAAGCTTTCCTCATGCTGCGGTGCAGGTTTCTGAGATGCACCCCTCTGCATGATCATGCTGCTGTTGGGTGGCTTGCCTCTGGTAGGCAGCACTGCATCTGAAGGCTCCACTTCACCATAGGAGAGCGCCCCTGCTGGATATTCAGCCAACTGCTCCTCATTGCCTACGGGAGCCTGCCCATCACTTGTGTGCCTGTTTGCAGGCGACCCATTTGCAGCTGGATGTCTGACGTTCTGCTCATTGCTCAGCAGCCCCCCTACATTGCCATCCTGATGCGCATCTGACACCTGGTCCGGTGTTTCTGTAGGTGTGACAGACTTGGTCGCGTCAGAGGCAGGAACTGTTGCATCTGCGAGCTGAGCTTTCTGCTGCTTGGCCTTGCGCGCTGCATCTCGCTCCTTGGTGGCTTGGATGAGAGCAGCAAAGCTGTCATACTCAACTGCACAGATGCAACAGAAGTTCTGAGCATGATGGCAGAATATGAGCAGCACAACAGGGCTTGACAACTCGCCCATGAACAGCTTGAAGATGCATAGGCAAACAAGCAGATGCAGCAGGTTCTACAGGCTGATCTAGTCATGCTCAGCATCAACATGTGTTGCAGGACAGAGGAGGCAGAAAATCTCTACCAACAGCAACATATGATATCTGTGCACAGTGCATGACAAGCCCAGTATCACACTTACCATCAGGAAGATCAGGATCATCTGATGCTGCATCAGCGCCACTGCCTGACCCCCTCGGCCCACCCCTGCACACAGCCAGCCAGGTTGGTAGGGTATCAAAGCTCAGTCTTCCACACTGGGCAATTTTTGTGCACAGCCAAGCACAATGAATTGCGCTTGTGGGCGATGGTTGCCATGTCTGACAGACCTAGGCCATTGGATTGCCTGTCCAGGCAAGAGCTGATGCAGAAGAACAGAGGCACCCGCAGCAGTAGACCAGAGGTTGAAGCAAGACCAGCCCTAAGTGACACGGCAAAAGGACAGTTTACAGCTGGAGACGTACTTGGCTGCAGCTCCAAAGAAGCCTTTGACAGGCGGCATTGTCTTCTCTTTGGCCATAGCCCGGCGCACCAGCTCAGCCTCACTGGCAGCCTCTGCTTTGTCTGCAGCAAGCTGCACCTCCAGCCTCAGTCTGTTGTACCTCTCCTCCAAATCCTACACGAAGGACCACATTCAGTCAGACTGGCTGCCAACAGTTATGGCAGAGCATCTACCTATGTTGTGCAGACAGGGCAAGCTATTGTCGCACCTATTTCACTGAGACTTTGACAGGCAGAATGCTCAACCTCCACTGTAAGAGACTGCATGACTGCGACTTCATCAAGCAGTAACGACAAATTAAACGCCTGAGACAGGGGGTGTGTTGTGGTGACGAAGGATTCATTCAGTTGCTTACATACCAGACACTATGCTGTTACTGGTCACTTGGTACCAACTCCTGGTGAAAATGGTGTCTGCATTGATTCCTCAAGCAGAGATTGCTGCAGAAATTGCTTTTATTACTGCCTCGGGAATGCATGACAGACCCACCTTACGCTTGCCATGGATTGGCAAGTTATGATCCTTCAGCTTGTCCCGCAGCTTCTTGTCATTGAACAGATGAAAAGCTATCTTTGCAGGAACCTTGACCTGAGGGACACCTTTATGTGGCTTCTTAGGCAGCCTTTGGGGCTGCTGCTGCTGCTGCTGCTGTTGCGGTGCAGGCAGTTCTTGACTGACAAGTGGAGGGTTGTCTATGCATCTATTCACATGAGCCTCCAAGACACGACCAGCTTTGAAGTTTCTATTGCAGATAGGACAGGCAGCAACGTCTGCTGTGACGGGTGCAGAAGAAACTCTGGCTGTTGCAGAAGGTCCACTGGAACTGCTCGCAATGCCATTATTGCCAGCTGTGCGCTGGCGTTTGCGAGGAGACTCCTGCACCTTGCTGTCCTCTGATACATCTATGGTGGTTACAGCAGCTGCTTCTGCAACTGGAGCTGTGTCATGCAAGGTCTTGCCACTGCGAAGCTGCCGCTTGTTGCTGCCACTGTCAAGGGAAGGTGGTCCAGCACTGTTGAGGCCTTGCTTGTCCTGTGATGCCTTCACCAAGCGGCTGTGACCTGGTTTGTGGCTACGAATCGCAGCAATGTAAGCTGGCCTGGCTTGCAGCAGCTTGTCAACCAAGTCTCTGAGAGCTGTGTTTGGCCTCAAGTCCCGCTCATCACATACAGCTCGACATTGCGGACATCTGGCTTGGCCTTGCTGATGGCTGATATAGCTACGTATGCAGTTTGAACAGACTGCACGTGAACAAGGTCTGTTATCACCCACTCAAGAAGTACTTGTAGCTTGTGGCGGTGAGGTAGCTTACATGAGTGTCCGCAAGGCAACACCAGAGGTGTGTCGTAGAAGTCGTTGCAGATGCTGCAACTAGCTGTGCTATCAAGCTGGGGGTGAACAGCACTGCAGCTTTCTGGCCACGTGAGCTCAGCGTTGGCCTCACGATCAGTCATACGTGTGCGTTGCCGAATCCTACCATACGTGATGAAATGCTATGCGACTCGTCAAAAACACCAGGTGATCTGGACAGACTGAGCTATGGAACGTTTGCAGTTTAGGCCGCGATGGGCAATAGCAACGAGCATAGAGCTTCAAACAACACTTCTGACGTGCTGCGTGTACATGTGGAACACGTGACCTAGAGCCGGTACGGGTAGGTAGCTGTGCAAGAAGGTAGATGCTCAAGCGCATATGGCATATAGGTATGTCTTTCATGACCATGTTTTAGGCAACTACGAGCATGAGGATGCTGGGGCGAAATCGCCGGCTCGCCAGCCATGAGTGCCGGCAGTGGAAGATTCGTCTACAGTGTTACAAGGTTTCCGTCAAGCAGAAGTGAAAGCAACGCAGCTGCACTTGTGCCGGCCCAATACATACGTCAAGAAACTGACGTTGCCTTGTATGCAATGCCTGCTCGTAGTGTCGCTGCTGTCCGCAGTTGCCTCTTGCATAGCCAACAATCCCGTTCAACGTTCCAGCGCTGGTCCCATGACCGATTTGGTGTCCAACACATTTGGTGACAGGTAGACTGTTCCAACGCATCGGGTCGAACAGGCATAGGCAGTGCCGCCGACTTTGCCTACGCGCAAGACACCGAGAGTCAACACATCGACCATCTCACACGTCTGCAGGAGGGGCGCAGGTCAACTGCTGGTGACATTGCTTGACGGCAAGCTACTTTCTCTGGATCCCGAGCTTGGCACAGTGAACTGGAGCCTCGACTTGGGCTCTCCTTTGCTGTCAAGCTCTGGTATATGGTATGAGAACAGCCAAGACAGTGAAGAGCCCGTGTCTCACTCAATCTTGCCAGGAGCTGATGGCAGTCTGTACATATTCTCAGACGCACTGGGTGCCAGCCAAGCTCTAGAGGTGGGAGCATTTGCATATCAGGTTTCAATATGTAAGTCGATTGCTATGTGAACTACGACCAGGAGATCAAGTGATCAGGACACTGGTTCAGACCTGGACTCCATGCGCTCGCGACGCCATTTGTCCCCTAAATGATCATCACTTTCAAATAGGCATTGTGATGTCTGCAGAGACTCCCAGCGACTGTACCGCAGCTGGTTGAGGCAAGCCCTTCTGCAACTCAAGATGGTGCCCTGCTGCTGGGAAGCCACAAATCAAGCGTCTATGTAGTGGAGGCCACAACTGGCACACTAATGAGTGTTTTGTCGCCTGATGGGGATGGGCTGCTGGGCTCTAGCAAAGCAGGTGCAGTTTACTGCTTCATTTTGCTTTTGAACATTCAGCTAGCCAGCAAACACTGTGAAGTACAACGGAATTTAGCAAGAAAGATCCATCACTACGGGCAACAAAGCATACAAGCAGCATGTGTCAACTCCCCCAGTACTTCAGCTCACCTATTGCGTGAAGCATACAGCACTCAATTGCATTGCAGACTCAGGTGAGAACTTCTACGAGACGCAGACGCATTTGAAGATTTCTGTTCATTGCAGATGATGTTGTGCCTGCACAGCTGGACCTGACTAATGCGGTCCTGTTGGGCCGCAAGGACTTCACTGTGCAGTCCATTGATGCCGTGCTTGGCCAGGAGAAGTGGAATGTCACTTTTGCCCAACTCAGCGTGCTGGCCCCTGCACACCTGGCAGCCAATGCTGAACATAGTCAGCTGCTGCCTCAAGTGGATCTGGCCGCTGTAGGTGTGTTCCTCCATCTGTGCTTGTCTTGACACTACTTTATGTCTGTCATGCAGACGAGACTTCTGTTCCTATATCACATTGAACAGCTTAGTGATGAGCACTCATGCAATTCATGCAAGTGCTGACACACCCTATCAGACAATGCAACAGGTCTGACAGCGCTCATGCACAATCAGGTCAGCTAAGCATGGAAGCACCACTGCATTCATGTTCACGTGTGAAGAAAGAAAAGAAAGGAAAAGACTACCCCTTTCGGCATTGATCAAAGAGAAAGCTCATGGCAAATCTGCCTGCATCAGGCAACAGTGACTCTACAGAACATTAGCATGTGTTTGCAGCATTGCTTACACCTTAGGCACCATGGTAAATTCTGCAGGGCTGATGGGCATCACCGCGGGTCCCTTGAATACCTTGCACCGTCACGATCCTCAGTCAGGTGTCGGTCTGTGGACGTTGCAATTGGACTCCCCTGCAGTAGCCGTGCACCTGGCAGACGGCACCAGTCTCAAGCTTCATGGGCTGGCTGCCACATCAGAAAACGCCTCAACAGTTGTCGTGGGCACTCTGCATGGCAGCATGTATGCCCTGCCTGTTGCTGCTGACTGGCTGCAGTCATCATTGCCGGCTGTGCCCGTCACCGAGATCCTTGAGGATCAGCTTCCAGAAGAAGCTGCTGCAGTGGGTGCTGGTAGTGAGTCATCAAGTGAGCTTCATGTCAGCAGAGGCGCACACTCCCAGTCTGCTGGAGCTCATGAAAATGCCAGATCCAGTGCCTTGCAGAACAGTCAACATCAGCTGTACAGCAAATTTGCTGCACTTGATGCATTGGGAAGGCAATCAGACCACACCAAGCTGCCTTCAGACTTGCCTGCCAGAAACTTGGAGCATCCCAGTGGTGCAGACAGGCAGTCTGCAGGCAAGGAAAGGCAAGCACGCAAGGCAGGTTCAGACAGCACAGCCTTGATGCAGTTGCCAGTCAGATCAGGTGAAGGGCCAGAGGCACATTGGCAGTGCCCTGTCAGCCTGCACAGCGTGGTGACCGGTACATCAACCCAGTCCTTTCTGCCCAACCTGACTGACCCCAGCATGGAGCAGGGTGGGGCTGCAGAAGCAGCTGGGGCCTCCACCTGGGCAGGTACAATCCTTCCTTTTCACAGATCTTTTGCGTCTTCATAATCATAAGCAAGCTTGCGCTGGATTTGTAAAGGCCAAGCAGCGGCAGCAGCACCAGCCACAGCAGCAGCCACAGCAGATGCTGTGTCACGAAGTCCATGTCAGAAACAGCTGAGCTGGGTGCTTGTCAGCACATTCAATGGTATTTTGACTGCTGCTGCTGTCGCAAGCTGCATCAAATGCTGGCTGATGTTGTCCTTTTGGAGTTGGCTCTGATTGCCGTCTCTGGTTCTGTGACTTGCAGCTCAATCTGGTCTTCTACTTGCTCATCTTTCTACCACTATCACATTGGGCGTCATTCCTGCATGTCCCATCCAATCTCCAGACCCTGATTCAGAGCAATGCTCATCTTTTACCCGCTATCAAATTGGGCAACAATCATCCATATACCATCCAATGTTTAGAACCCTGGTTAGAGAGCAATGCTCCTGCTGATGGCAGCAAGTTGTACTGCATGCAGGTCTGACAGCTTCCAACCACATGTGGGCAGCAGCTGCCATTGTGATGTTCGTGCTCATAGCAATGGCTATTTTGCGTCCCTGGAGGAGATTCCTGCCTGTACAAGCAGCAGGTACCGATATGATTGTGCACTCCTCATTGACAAGTGTGACGCGCCAGCCGTGCCATGCACCGTATTCTACACCTGCGTTATGGTCTGCGCTGTCAAATTTCAACATTTCTCAGTTGAGTGGCATGGGGCATGGAGGGTGTGAGGCTCATGTCATTCAAACACACCTTGGTGATGTAATCAAATTCTTCATGTGCATTATAATACAACGCATTCTGTAGCAGTGGTTTGGTGTTGAGTGGCAAAGCGCCAGCTAAACATCTGCAGTTGTCACTGGAAGGCGTGCACACTGTACAGCCATTTGTCTTGAAAAAGTTTTGCAAAGAGACGATCGCCACATTGCAGCTTTCATGCAGAGCAACTTTTGGGTTTCCTGTTCATTGCAGATGCAGAGACCCCAATGCCGGCTGATGCGGCAGTTGGCACAAGTCCACAGGTTGGCTCAGGTGCCAACAACACAGCACACTCTGTCTCAGGAGCAGTCAAACCACCTGATCAGGACGCTGGCAGCAACGTCAAGCCTCAGGTACTGCAACTATGACTGACAGCCCTTGTTTTACCATCAATGCTGCATGTTGTTGTAATCTACATGGCACATTCTGTGAAGTGCACCGTTACACTTGTCTTTCCAGTCGCAAGAGGACTGGGTGTGTGCCTTGTTTCAAGTGAGGCTCTTGGCTTTGCGAGCGCAGAAACCAGAAAGAGGTCCCTAACTCCCATGCATATACTGTTGCTGTTTCACATTGCATTCCTCCTTGCATTCTTGGAGGGACAAGCCCTGTTGACTCTGCTAAGCATTGTGTTTGCCACACGAAGGCATTGGACTTGCTTCAGATTACTGCTTTTTGGCAGTCTCCAGCAACACTTTTTGCCATGGTCAGAAGGCTAGTCAAACACTCGTAGCTATGATATGACACACATACCATAATCCGCTGTAGAGGTAGACGTTGTCAGCGTGGATGCAGCCAGTATGTTGAGCAGGTACTGGTTGTCTGCAGGCAGCTGCAGCTGGTAAGAAGGCACGCCGTAAAGCTCACAGCAGTAAGTACGGCCCTCCCCGGTATGTGTCCGGCTCACACAAGAGCGATATGCAGAGGCAGTCTGATGAGGACAGAGCAGATGCACAGAAAGATGGCGCCGTCCTTGATGCAAAGGTGCGTTCTTCTTGCTGTATACACAATGTGGATCTTCTTATCAGCATAGCGTTTGATAACCTGGGGCATGTTCACACAGGCAGCAGCTTTTTCAGACCTATGTTGTTTTATTGACGGGATTGGCCATTTAATCCAAAAATGAACATTGTTTGCTGTGATCAACGCATGCGCATGCTTCAAGGCAACACTGGATGATGGGGGAACACTACGCTCACCCGCATGGAATCCAGTTCCTATATCATGCATATGCTGTATCTGTTAGACATACAGGTGTCGCTTGATATTGCCTGCATATGCGTGTTACAGGACTGAGTGACGTGCATGCAACATGTAACATGCGTGTAGCAGATAACATGTAACTTGCATGTAATAGGACTGAGTGATGAACTTGTTCACTGTGTGTGCAGAGCAATGATGCTACTGACGCTTCTGGTGATGCTTTGTTGCAAGCAGCAGCTGATAATTCACTACAGAGCGGCCGCAGCAGCAAGGCTCGCATAACACATGCTGATGGGACCACTGCCATTGGACACATGAAGGTCAGTGCTCATACTCTTTCTGCTGGCTGAAGTTTTCTGGTGAGCAGAGATCAACCCCTTTTGGCTTTTCATGAAGACAAGTCCCATGCTGTGGGCTTCCCTTACCTGGCTGTATGTATCATTCGCCCTAAAGCTATAGCATTCTGTGCCCTGCCTGTGGTAAAGATGCTGTTTTCATGTAACACCAAAAGCCCTTAAGAACTGCACCTTGAATCTCTGGTGATCAGTGCAGCAATCATCACTGTCACCAGAGTTGTGCGCAGGAGCGAGAATCCTAAGCCTACCATATGCCATTTGCTCATTAGTTTCCACATACTTAGAAACTGTCAGGTCAGACAAGTGTGCAAGGAGAGTTCACATCAAAGCAGAACACACTGTTGATATGATACTGATACTGTCAGTCGTGCCTGACAGGTTGGTCCTCAAGTACTGGGATATGGCAGTCAGGGCACAATGGTATTTGAGGGTAGTCTGCATGGCCGGTCTGTAGCAGTGAAGCGCATGCTGCGCCACCTGTATCACCTGGCCAAGAAGGAAATTGATGCCCTTATCCTGTCTGATGAGGTGGGCAGATCTTGCTGCTGTAATGCAAGCCTTCAATGCCTTGCAGTGGCGGACAGCTCCATGCAATCTGCCCTTGCTAAGTCTGACACCACCGATGCATCTGCACAGGCTATATTCTGCACACAGCATACATCAAAGCTTCACATCGGATGATTCTTCAACTCTTTGCATGCAATTCTTGCCAGTGATTCATATAGCTTTCTGACGCCAGATTTCCATTGTGAGTGCAGACAGCATGCCTGTCTGATGTTAGCTGTTCATGTCAGTTTGCACACATTGGCACACGGTGGAACATGTGCTGCAGCATTCAAGTGCAAGTCTCACTCCTTCTAATTGCAAAAGCTGACTCACGTGGCATGATCTGGTGCAGCATGCAGATGCAAGTCCCACTCCTGTTTGCAAATGCTGACCTGTGTGGCATGATGTGGTGCAGCATGCATGTGTGGTGAGATGCTTTGCCATGGAGGAGGATGGGGAGTTTGTGTATCTAGCCCTGGAGCGGTGCAAGCAAAGCTTGGCTGACATGGTCAGTATCACCCCAAGCCAGCAGCATATGTTTATGGATGGTGAAGGGTACCCCACCCCCTGGTGCATGCAGGTCTGTATCTCCATTCCCTCCAACCTTTGTGTGTACCTTTGCCTGTGAAATCAGTGACATGTGTCCCTTCATTGTGTGAATACTAAGTTTGGGATATGTGTGAAATCGTCTTCTCAACCTGTGTATCTGTGCATCTCCATCAAGAAGCTGACTGATGGGCAACTGAGCTTCTGCTGATGTGTTGCAATTGCTGTGTTGTTGCTATGTCCAATGCTGTACCATCATGCTTTTTCTGATTGTGCTCTATGTTTGCACTCTGCATATTCTGTGATGCCAGTGGGGAACAATATTGCTCACACAGATGAGCGTCAGCCTTTCAGGCAAGCCGACTTTTGCATTTTGCTGGTCCGTTCTGGCAATACTCATAGACCTGATGCTGCATGCAATAGATAGCTGCTGACAGCCCATCATGCTGGGTGCAGCAATGGCATCATAGTGTTTGCTGACCATGCCTCAGGAGGGAGCTGACTTGCATCGCATGCACCTGATGCCTGTTGGCTAAGCCCGTGGTTTCATCATTGTTACTATCATTATCAGGTCAGCACATTTGCGCATGGCCTTGCCTGACCCAAAAACCACTTTAGCTGAGGCTAGATTGTTGCAAAGTCGTGGCTTGGTGCTGTCACAAGGCACACAAGACCAAAGCGAGCGTGCAGACAAGTTGTTAGCATCATGCATGTGTGTGCACCTGAAGGTTGCTGAGGACATTGGGCAAGGGCTACTAGCTCTGCACGAGAGGGGCATTGTGCACCGCGACCTGAAGCCCCACAATGTGCTGCTGACAGCCCAGCAGCGAGCCAAGGTGTCCGATATGGGCCACTGCAAGCGCCTGCTAGACCAGCAAGCCTCTTTCGAAAGCCCTGGGGCAGGTATGAGAAAAGCTCAATATTTTGAAAACTTACCTTCTTATGATAATGTTTGATGATTAATTATACAAGTTCAGCATCAGTTTCTTGTTTTGATTTCTGATAGTTGTCTCAATTAAGCAAAGGTTATTGTGTAGCTAGGACAGGCTGTCTACGCCTTCAGATAGTGATGTCCACTCTGCTGTCATTATGCGTGCAGTTGTGCTGTGTCTGCACTCGGTTCCCAGCTCTGTACGACGCTGTTCCATACCAACATCTCAGTTGTGGTGTTACTTGTCCTCATGTAGCAGAACATGTGCATGTCTGTTGCTGTCTGCCGAGCATGTGTCCAACAGACATATTGTATGCACGCACACTAGAAGCCAGGCCAAGAAGAAGGCTGGTCTGCAACACGATCACTGCATTAGTTGTACAAATTTGAGTGCCCGGAGCCTAGATATATTGTTCGTCCAATAAACTTGCACAATGATCATACTGTGACAAGCAGAACAGCAATGGTTCAGTGGTATCCAATACGCTTGCACAAAGATCACACTGCATCAAGCAGAAGAAGTGATGCTTCAGTGGTCTATGCCCAGCGCAATGAGACACATGTGATGTGGACAGGTGGCAGCAGTGGTTGGCAGGCACCAGAGCAGCTAATAGCACGCAGCGGGGGGGATGCTCGTCAAGGCTACAGCACAGATGTCTTCAGCTATGGCATGCTGCTGTTCTACTGCCTAACTGCTGGCAGGCACCCGTTTGGACATCACTACGAGCGTGACTTCAACATCCTGCAGGTCTCTTCTCAGACTGCTTGCTCTGCCCTGCCACTGGGCAGCCACCACTCTTTTTGTATTGAGTGGTTGCTGGGATTGCTATACAGTACAGACTAGCTTATGCCTCCTCACAGGGGGGCATGAGTCAGGCCCCCCTGCCCCCACAGGGTCATGCCCCCCCTGAGGGGGAAACACTGCCTCTGAAGAAGAACTCTGTTTCACGAGTGCACCTCATGCATATCATGAGCTCTGTTGTATAGGCTGCCTGCCTGTGCATGGAAGTTCTCATTGGTGCAGCATAAGCACTCAGAGATGGACATCATTTTTGAGAGAGTGCAATCTGGCTTACGTGAGCCCAGAGGGTGTGTTCATTGCAATGATGCAGGGTCGCTGTACCCTGAAGGCCATACAGCATCTGCCTGAAGCCCAGGAAATGGTTCAAAGCATGTTGGCTGCACAGCCAGCAAAGCGGCCCACCATGCAGGGCATCATGGAGCAGCCCTTCTGGTGGAGCCCTGCCCGACGCCTTGCCTTCCTGATTCATCTGTCAGACAGAGTTGAGACTGAGGACCGTGAGGTTTGCAAATTTCTCAAAATATCATCTCGTCACTTCTGACTTCCTGCTGTTCATTGTTTTGCTCCAGGCAATACTCTCCCTCAAACTGCTAAACACAACTGTGACTAAAAAAATGTGATGCATGCATGCTGTCTGCATCTGATAGTCAATGGCTTTGGCCCATGCCCTCGGGCTCTTATATCAGCTGTATATCAGCAATACATCACTAGATGCAAGCAAACGTGTCCTGCAATAGCTGACAGTAAAACGTAAAAGTACGTTTGTGTGACTTGTAAAGGCTGACACTGAGACAACACAGTCAAAACGCAAGAGTGACCTGTCTGGTCATCACTGCACGAGCCATAGTATTTGCCTTTTTCAGGTTGACCAGACCTTGTTGCAGCAGCTTGAAGCTGTTTGTGAGGACGCAATAGGAGGGGCAAGTTGGGGAAATGCCCTGGAGCCTGAGGTGATTGCCAATTTGGGCAAGTATAGGAAGTACCATGGCAGCAGCTTGAGAGACCTGCTGCGTGTCATCCGCAACAAGCATAATCACTTCAGAGAGATGCCGCCTGACCTGCAGCAGAGGCTGGGACCTCTGCCTGAGGGCTTCCTCAGGTGTTGCCCCTGTGCCCGTCTGTCTGTTTGCCTGTCTGTCGTTCTGTCGTCTGTTTCCGCCCACCCGCCTGCCTGTCTGCCTGCCTGTCTGTCTGTCTGCCCTGCATCGCAGCAGCTGCATGACAACTGTTACACTATTGTGTTGCTGCCTGTTTTTGGTGCTATGCCACCCAATGGCTGACAAGGCTTCTGTTCATATGCATGTGGCATATAACGCCTGTGCATCATGTCACAAGACAGCTGCTGCATCTTACACATCTTGCGCCGCAGTGAGATCTTGCTGGGTCGACATCTTATACTGGTGCTGGCAGGTATTTTACATCCAGATTTCCTCGGTTAGTGATGACCACATTCAAGTTTGCGCAGCATCACTGCAGCAGTGATCCACCTTTGAGGGACTACTTCTCTGAGCAGCCTCTGCAAGCACAGGCCCTACCACTGCACGACCCTCCCAGAACAGCAGGGCATGCTCTCAACGTCCCAGGGCATGTCCAGGACGGCCCTGCCAGTAGTCCACAGCCTGCATCCCAGGGACTGCAAGCCAGGACTGTCTCTGTCTCAGGGACGCCAAGCCTCGCAGAAGGGTCAGAGTACAATGCGAGCATCCAAAGACCTCATAGCGGTAATGACACAGTCCCTGGGAAAGCATTTGGGGATGTTTTACCACCATCATTTCCAGAGCAATGCTCCATGAACGCTATGGGAGTTGCAAAACCACAGGCAAGCAAGGGGACAGTCAGTGGTACATCTAGTGTGGATGCCATTGTGACATCATGCACGATCAGGGATGGAGTGATTACAAGGGGCGCTATGGAAGCGGCGAGCAAGCTTGGGGCTGCTGCATTGGCAAGCGCTTCGCCTGGCCCTTCAGAAAAGTTTGAGATGAGGCTTGTGCC